>JAEEGL016568556.1_pt1 | contig 30688 bp, 24 predicted proteins | sample 9134231 | NCBI WGS metagenome assembly JAEEGL01 (sample SAMN16246548, study PRJNA631951) | gut metagenome | biome: gut microbiome; feature: rumen; material: fiber-attached | host: Bos | place: Iran: Karaj | collected 2018-10 | reverse complement strand
GTTGATGAGTCCATGTACGGTGATGATCTCTGCGATGCTCTTAGCGGCCACGGAAAGCGTGTCGTCGGCCTTGCCGAAGGCGTCGAGTACGGAGAGCTCGGGATAGATCTCACGCAGACGCTCGTTGTTGATGACGAGCAGGGCATCGACGTGCTTCTGCATCTCCTCCACACCGTCGAGGGCCTGGTCGATCTTACGGTCGCCCTCAAAGCGGAAGGGGATAGTGACGATACCGACGGTGAGGATGCCCAGTTCCTTCGAGACGCGGGCGATGACGGGTGCTGCACCTGTGCCGGTGCCGCCGCCCATACCGGCGGTGATGAATGCCATACGGGTGCCGTCGGAAAGCATAGAGCGGATGTCCTCGATGCTCTCTTCGGCAGCCAGACGGGCCTTCTCGGGCTTGTTGCCTGCGCCAAGGCCTTCCTTACCTAACTGCAGGTGGACGGGTACAGGCGAGTCGTTGAGCGCCTGGTTGTCTGTGTTGCAGAGTACGAACGTGACATCGTGGATGCCCTCACGATACATGTGGTTGACGGCGTTACCACCTCCGCCACCGACACCAATCACCTTGATGATACTGTGTTCCTTCTCGGGTGCTCCGAAATCCAGGATCTGAATATTATTGTTATCCATATTTGAACTTTTACCTTTTTACTTTTTTACCTTTTCACCTTTATGATTACTCTTCTTCGATCATAGACTTACCGAATTTCAGGATGCCGCGCTTGGCCTTGTTCCAGATGCTGTTGGCCTTCTTCTCGGCAGCGATGCGCTGACGCTCTTCCTCTTCGATCTCCTGCTGACGGCGCTCTTCTTCCTCCTGCTGGCGACGCTTCTCCTCGTCGGCTGCTTCCTTCTCCCTCTCGGTGCGAATGACACCCTGAGGAATCTCTGTGGCCTGACGGGGCTGACGCGAGTCTGTAGCCGTCGGAGTGGTCTCCTTTTTCGTGCTGAACAGGTCGCCATGAGGATCGACGCCATCGCCAGCGCAGTTGATGTCGCCCTTGGCCAGCAGTCCGAGCACGGTGTTCATCATGCCGTTGTGGGCCTTGATGTCCTCGTTGTTGGAGAGGATGGTCTGTGTGACGAACTTCGCGATGCGAATCTTGTCGACGTGGGTGTGGTTGGCGAAGGCGCGCTCAATGTTCTTCATGTTCGAGCCACCACCAGTGAGGATGATGCCGCCCAGCAGCTTATCGTAGAACTCTGACGGCACCTGGAACCACACGTTCTCGATGATCTCTTCGAGGCGGCCCTCGACGATCTCGATGAACTTACGGCTCTCAATCTGACGCTCGGTGTCGATGGAGTATTTCAAGTCGTTGTCGATGTCATTATTGTCTGTGAAGGCCGAGGCGTATTTCAGTTTCATGCGCTCGGCATCGCTCTCCTCCATCTGCAGGGTGGCGATATCCTTGGTGATGTTGTTGCCTCCGAGGGGGATGACGGCGAGGTGGCGCAGGATGTTCTTCGAGTAGACGGAGACGGTGGTGGTGTCGGCACCCAGATCGACGAGCACACAGCCTGAACGCTTCTCTGCCTCAGTGAGCACGCTGTCGGCGAGTGCCAGCGGGGCGAGATACATCTCTGCCACGCGAATGCCAGCGGTCTCGAAGCATTTGTTCAGGTTCTTGTAGAAGCTCTTACGCTCGAGGATGTTGAGGAAGTTGCCTTCCAGACGGGTGGCCTGGATGCCCACGGGGTCGAGCTGCAGCTGCGATCCCACCTTATATTCCTGTACGGCAGCATCGAGGATTTCCTGGTCTTGATAGGTCATGTTACGATTAGCATCCATCAGCTCGATGACCATGTCCTGTGTGACGATCGTCTCGCTGGGCAGGTCTTTGGAGATGATGTTACGGACGCCACGGATGGACTGTCCGCCCACACCTACATACACCTGTGTGATTTCAGTCTTGAGTTGGTTCTCCAGCTTTTTGATGATGCTGGTAAGGCATTGGGCGGTCTTGTCGATGTTGTAGACCACGCCCTTTCTGATAAATGAGGACGAGCTCTCCTTCACAACGGCGAGTACGTTGATGCTGCCGTCGAGGTTCTTCTGTCCTGCGATACCCGTCATCTTGGATGATCCGAGTTCGATTGCTACGATAAATTCCTTTGCTGCCACCATATTATATTTGAACTTTGAACTTTAATCTTTGAACTTTGAACTTTATGATTACTTTTTTACCCTTTTACTTTTTTACCTTTTTACAGATGATTTGATTGTCGAATTCGACGTTGATATACGAGTATTTGTTCCAGCCCGCCTTGTTCAGGCCGTAGAGATAGAACTTACGCATGCGGTCCAGCTTCTTTTCCACTCCCTCAGGGGCGCCGATGTAGATGATGTGGTCACCCACACGGGGCACGAGCTCCATCGTGAAGTCGGGCAACACGTTGATCTGCACGATCTGACTCTGCCAGAACTTGTCTTGCATGATATAGTTGGCCACATGACTCAGATTTTTCTGGGCATACTTGCGGTTGATGTGGCCCGTGGCGATGATCAGGTCGTTGACGAAACGGTTCTCGGGCATCACGCTGGCGTGGGAGTCAATATAATAGTTCTCGCCGTTGTCGGACATCACCTTGACCACTGGCACACGCTGGCGCACCTGGATGCAGACCAGTCCGCTCTGCGTCTTATAACACTCTGCCCGCTCAACGAAAGGACTCTTCAGGAGTGTCTCCTCAATCTGACGGGCACTGACGTCGTGCATGGACTTCGAGAGGGGGTAGACCTTCTCCTGCCGCAGCATCTTACTGATCTCATCAGCCGTCAGGAAACCGTCGACGATGTTCTGCTCGATATCCGTCTTCACCTCCGTGCAGTGGGTGGCGGCCATATCGGGCTTATTGAAAGCCGTCACAGCCATCACCAGATAGCCGGCGATGACGATGTCGCAGAGGACAATGAGGGTCTTCTTCCAGTTGATGGACATTGTATGATTGACGTTTTACTTGATTTTTGCTTTGAGAATCTTTGTGATCTCAGGGACGAGGTTGTCGAGATCGCCAGCTCCGAGGATGACGAGCACCTCGAACTGGTGTGTCTTGACGTAGTCGAGCACCTGGTCTTTCAGGATCATCTCCTTCTTGACGCCCTCTTTCAGGTTGTCGTAGATGAGCTGCGAGGTGACGCCCTCGATGGGCAGCTCGCGGGCAGGATAGATCTCAGTGAGTATGACCTCATCCAACTGACTCAGTGCCTCAGCGAAGTCTTTGTAGAAATCGCGGGTACGGGTATAGAGATGCGGCTGGAAGATGGCCGTGATATGCTTGCCCTTATACAGCTCGCGGATGCTCTTCGCACTCTGGTAGATCTCCTTCGGGTGGTGGGCATAGTCGCTGAGGAACACCAACCGCTCGTTCTTGATCTTGAAATCGAAGCGGCGGTCTACGCCTCCGTAGGTTCTCATACCATAGCGCAGCTCGTCAGCCGTACAGCCGTTCAGCTGTGCCATCGCCATCGCAGCAATACCGTTTTCGATGTTGATGGGGATGGGCTGTCCGAGTTCCACGTCCTTCACGCTCTCGATGGGAGAGACGAAGTCGAAGGTGATGCCGCCATTGACGATGCGGATGTTCTCTGCGTGGAAGTCGCCCTCGTTGAGACTGTAGTCATAGCGACGCACACCATTCTGCAGGTTCTCCTTCATCTCCAGGTCGCGATGGATGATCAGCGCACCACCAGGCTGGATGAGTTCTGAATAGTGGCGGAAGCTCTCCAGATAGGCCTCTTTCGTGCCGTAGATGTCGAGATGGTCGGGGTCTGTAGAGGTGATGACACTCATCCAGGGGCGGAGCCAGTGGAACGAACGGTCAAACTCATCGGCCTCGATGACGACAAAGTCGCTGTCGGAGAGGATATAGTTGGTGCCATAGTTCTTCGAGATGCCGCCAAGGAAGGCGTTGCAGTCGAGATGGCCCTGGTGCATGATATGGGCACACATCGTCGAGGTGGTCGTCTTACCATGGGTACCAGCCACACAGAGGCCCTTATGCGACTGTGTGAGCGTGCCGAGCACCTGTGCCCGCTTCTGGATCTCGAAGCCGTTCTCTTGGAAGAAACAGAGTTCCTTGTGGCTCGTGGGAATGGCGGGGGTATAGATGACGAGACAGGACTTCGGCTGTTTGCAGGCGAAGGGTATCTCGTCGACGTTCTCTTCGTAATGAATCAGCATGCCTTCCTTCTCCAGATGGCGCGTGAGGTCGGAGGGAGTCTTGTCATACCCCGCCACGACGAATCCCTTCTTCAGGAAATAGCGGGCGATGGCACTCATGCCGATGCCGCCAGCACCAATGAAGTAGACTGCTTTGATATCTTTCAATTCCATTGTTATGACTTATTTGCTAATTTGATGACCTCGCGGGCAATGATCTCCGCAGAGTCGGGTAGCGCCAATTTCTTCACGTTCTCGCTGAGCACTTTTAAACGGGCAGCGTCAACCACGGTCCTGATTGCCAGATCGAGCAGGATATCGGGAGCCTCAGCGTCCTTCACATAGAGAGCAGCTTCCTTGGTCGACAGTGCGAGCGCATTCTTTGTCTGATGATCCTCTGCCACATTAGGACTGGGCACGAGGATGACAGGCTTGCCGATGAGACAGAACTCAGAGATGCTGCTGGCACCAGCGCGGCTGATGACGAGGTCGGCAGCACGGTAGGCTGTACCCATATCCGCGATGAAATCGGTCACTTTCAGGCTGGGGATATCCTCACCCTTCAAGCGCTCGGCAATCTCTGCACTGTAATACTTACCCGTCTGCCAGAAGAACTGGACGTCGCACGCCTTGACGAGGTCGAGATGCTGCAACACACTCTCATTGATGGTGCGGGCACCTAAGCTACCGCCCACCAGGAGGATGATCTTCTTCTGAGGGTCGAAGCCCAGATTACGGGCTGCCTCATCACGGGAGAGTTTCGTATCGAGCAACGTCTGACGCACAGGGTTACCTGTGAGAATGATCCTGTCGGCAGGGAAGAAACGCTCCATTCCTTCGTAGGCCACACAGATCTTCGCAGCCTTAGCGGCCAGCTGCTTATTAGCCAGACCCGCATAGCTGTTCTGCTCCTGAATGAGCGTCGGGATGCCCAGACTGTTGGCTGCACCGAGGGCCGCACTGCTGGCATAGCCTCCTACCCCCACAGCCACATCAGGCTTGAACTCGCGCAGAATCTTCTTTGCCTGCCACTTGCTCTTCAGATAGTCGAAGGCCACGCCGATGTTCGCGGGCTTCCACAACGGACGGAAGAAGCCGCGGATGGGCAGACCTTTGATCTCGTAGCCAGCTGCCGGCACACGCTGCATCTCCATACGACCCTGAGCGCCGATGAACAGGATGGCAGCATCGGGACATAAGTCCTTGATGGCATTGGCGATGGACACGGCGGGGAAAATATGGCCGCCAGTACCGCCTCCACTGATGATGACTCTTAACGCTTTGCTCATACCTCTCTTATTTGCGTGCAAAATTACAAATTAAATTTCTTTTAGCGACAAATTATCGCTCTTTTTTTTCGCAGAGCGGCTAACACTTAATATAGCTCCAATATATATGCAGTTGATGATGGTAGAAGTACCACCTCTGGAGATGAGTGGCAGCGGCTGTCCCGTTACTGGGGCGATGCCCACAGCCACCAGCATATTGAACGATGCCTGTATCACAAGCATCAGTGCCAGACCGAGTACGAGGAAGGCTGGGAAGTTGTTGTCGCAACGACTGGCGATGCGGGCTGCACGGAAGAGCAGCACGATATACAACAGCACGACAAAGCCGGCGCCTAAGATACCCAACTCCTCGATGATGATGACGAAGATGAAGTCGCTGAACGCCTGCGGCAGGAAGTCGCGCTCGATAGACTGTCCAGGACCCTTGCCGATGATATTGCTGTTCACAATGGCGATGTTCGCATGAGCCACCTGCGCATCTTTGTCGAGGTCGTAGTCCTGCGGGGCTACGTACTTCGAGTTCAGCTTCTTGTCGATACGGTTCTTCCAAGTGGCTAAGCGGTGAAGGGGACCACTCTTCTTGGTCTTCTCCGTCTTACCATTGGCGACGGTCTCCGTCTGTGTCTCTGCCGAGTCGCTGTTCTCCAGACTACCAGCCATATAGATCAGTGCGACAAACGCGACGACGACCAACGCGCCCCCTGCCATCAGTTTCCCCAGCTGTACGAAAGGCACGCGGCCAATGAACATCATCAGGAAGATGACTACCATAATCAGGGCGGCGGTAGAGAGGTTCTCCAGTCCGATAAGGATGATAAAGGGGAGTACGACGACGAGGATGAACTTAAAGGCCCGTTTGTCGGCACCGTCTTCCCGTTGCATAGCACTGAGAATCTGCGCCGTCACCAGCACCAAGGTGCCTTTCGCTATCTCCGAAGGCTGGAACTTGAGTCCAAAGAGACTGATCCAACGCCCTGCATCGTTCGTCTTCTCTCCGAAGAACAGCACCCATAGCAGCATGATGGCAGACACGATGAGCAAGGCAGGTGTCACCAGCTTGAAGAAGCGGCACGGGATGTTCAGGACGAAGATGGCCATAGCCACACCCACGATGATCTTCCACGAGTGGCCGATGATGGGCGACAGATAGTTCTGGCTCTTATACGTCAGTGAGCTCGAAGCGGAAAACACCTCGACGACACTGATCAGGCACAGGAAGAGCAGCACCATCCAAATGACCTTATCACCCTTAAACAGGTTCCCTATCTTGATATTCATCTATTATCTGTAAACCGTAAACTGTAAACCGTAAACTATAAATTCCTCACTAATTCCTTAAACTGTTCGCCACGATCCTCCATGTTCTTGAAGAGGTCGAAAGAGGCGCAGCAGGGGCTGAGCAGCACCGTCTCACCAGGACTGGCCAACTCGTAGCAGGCAGCCACACAGTCTTTCATCGAGTGGGTGTCGCGAACAGGGATGCCCAAGGCGTCGAAGTTGTCGTGCAGCTTCTGATTGTCGGCTCCGAGATACACGATGCCAGAGCATTTCTCCTTCACCAGCGGCTTGATGGGGTCGTAGTCGTTGCCCTTGTCCTTTCCGCCGATAATGAGCACCACCTTTGTCTTCATCGCCTCCAGCGCATACCAGCAGGCGTCGACATTGGTGGCCTTCGAGTCGTTGATATACTGCACACCACGTACGTTGCACACCTTCTCCAGACGATGCTCCACACCCGGGAAGTCGCTCAGACTCTTGCGGATCTCCTCGTTCTTGATACCTGCCACATCAGAGGCGATACCAGCAGCGAGGGAGTTATAGATGTTATGGCGACCTGTCAGACTCAGACTCTCCTGCTCCATATTGAACGGCTCGGGCTTCTCGATCTTATACTGACCTTCCTCGATATAGCCGATAACGCCTTTCTCCTTCAGATCGGAGAACGGATACTGGATGGCCTTGATATCATATTTCGACAACTCCCGTTTGATAATGGGATCATCAGCCCAGTAGATAAAGGCATCCTGCGGTGTCTGGTTCTGGATGATACGCATCTTCGCGTCGACATAGTTCTGCATCTTGAAGTCGTAACGGTCCAGATGGTCTGGCGTGATATTCAGCAAGATGGCGATATTGGCACGGAAGTCGTACATATTGTCCAGTTGGAAGGAGCTGAGCTCGATGATATAGTACTCGTGCGGATCCTCTGCCACCTGCAACGCCAGCGAGTTGCCGATGTTGCCTGCGAGACCAGCATCGTAGCCTGCCTCCTTGAAGATATGGTAGATCAGCGAGGTGGTGGTGGTCTTACCATTAGAGCCCGTGATGCAGATCATCTTCGACTGTGTATATCTGCCTGCGAACTCTATCTCACTGATGATATGGATGCCTTTCTCCTTGACTTTCACAATCATCGGAGCGGTATCGGGGATGCCGGGACTCTTGATGATCTCGTCGGCATTCAGGATCTTTTCCTCTGTATGCTGACCTTCCTCCCACGCGATGTGGCGGTCGTCGAGCATCTTCTTGTATTTATCGGCGATCTTCGACATGTCTGACACAAACACGTCAAAGCCCTCTTTCTTCGCGAGCACCGCAGCTCCAGCGCCGCTCTCTCCTGCTCCTAAAACAACAATTCTCTTCATATTTTCTTTCTATCTAAACTCCCCTCCCCCCGGGAGGGGTTGGGGGTGGGTTCTATCTCATCTTTAACGTTATGATCGTCAGTGCCGCCAGGATGATGGACGTGATCCAGAAGCGGATGGTGATCTTCGACTCGTGGAAAGGACGATTAGGCCACCCCTTCAGGATATAACGGCTGGTGGCATCGAGCTGGGAGTCGAGTTTACGGAAGTTATCATGGATGGGTGTAGCCCTGAACACGCGGACTCTACGACCCTTCTTCTTCTGAATCTTGAACCACTGCGTCTGAATGATCACACTCAGGCTCTCCACGAAGAAGATACCGCAGAGGATGGGCAGCAACAGTTCCTTGTGGATGATGACGGCACACACGCCGATGATACCGCCGATGGTCAACGAACCCGTATCACCCATAAACACCTGGGCAGGGAAGGCGTTATACCAGAGGAAGCCGATCATCGCACCAATGAAGGCACAGAGGAACACCACCAACTCCTCAGAGTGTGGGATATACATGATGTCGAAATACGAGGCATAGCCGATGTGTGACGACACATACGCCAGGATGCCCAACGCCACGCCTATGATGGCGGAGTTGCCTGCACACATACCATCCATACCGTCGTTGAGGTTCGCACCGTTAGAGACGGCCGTCACCACGAAGATAGTCATAATGACGAACAGGATCCAGCCTGCTGCCACCTTGTTCTTACCCAAGAAGCCCATCACATCTGAGTAGTTCAGGTTGTGGTTCTTCACGAAGGGGATCGTCGTCTGCAGACTCTTCACCGCCTCCTTCTTATGCTTTACCACCTCGGTCCCAGTGTTCATTTGTGAAACCTGGGTCACCTGCGGTTCGTTCAACGTCTCACGCACCACGGCATCAGGACTCAGCCAGAGCGTCAGTCCTACGATGAAGCCGATACTCACCTGTCCCACGATCTTGTATTTTCCCTTCAGACCTTCCTTGTTACGACGGAAAATCTTGATATAGTCGTCGAGGAATCCCAAGAATCCCAGCCATACGGTGGTGACAATCATCAAGATGATATAGATGTTACGGATACGGCAGAGCAGCAATACAGGCACCAGGATGCTGACGATGATGATGATGCCGCCCATGGTGGGCACACCCTTCTTCTCCACGCCGAAGGGATCGATACTCGGATCGCGCTCCGTCTCGAAGATCTTCCTGCGCTTCATCCACTTGATGAACCGCTCACCGAACCATGCGGAGATGAGCAGTGCCATAATCAGCGTCAGCAGGGCACGGAACGAGATGTAGCTCCACATGTGCGAGCCCGGTATGTTGTATTGGTCGAGTAATCTGAAGAAATAGTAAAGCATAACGATTGACCTTTTAACTTCCCTTTAACTTCCCTTTAACTTCCAAAGATCTCACGGACCACTTCCTTGTCGTCGAAGTGGTGCTTCACACCCTGGATCTCCTGATAGTCCTCATGCCCTTTACCCGCAATGAGGATCACATCGCCCTTCTCAGCCATCATACAGGCGGTACGGATGGCCTCACGACGGTCTACGATGCTGATGACCTTCTTCATCTGACGGGCATCGAGGCCCTCCAGCATATCGTTGATGATGTCCTGCGGCTCCTCGAAACGGGGATTGTCGCTGGTGATGATCACACGGTCGCTCTGCTTCACGGCCTCCTGAGCCATCAGCGGACGCTTACCCTTGTCGCGGTTGCCGCCAGCACCACAGACGGTGATGACCTTACCCTTACCGCCGAGCACCTCGTGGATGGCGTTAAGCACATTCTCCAGAGCATCAGGCGTATGGGCATAGTCCACAATGGCGGTATAGCCCTCGGGCGAGCGCAGGGGCTCCAGACGACCGTTCACACTCTTCAGCGTGCTCAGGATGAGTAGGATGTCTTCAGGTTTCTTACCTAGCATCACGGCAGCACCATAGACGGCGAGCAGGTTGCTCACATTGAACTTGCCGATGAACTGCACACCCACCTCCTGCCCGTTGATGTCGAGGTACATTCCCTCGAAGTGGCACTCGATGAGCTTCGCCTTGAAATCAGCCATACTACGGGTGGAATAGGTCTTGATCTGAGCCTCGCAGTTCTGTACCATGAACATACCGTTCTTATCGTCGGCATTGGTCACGGCGAAGGCATCTTTCGAGAGTCCGTCGAAGAAGGCTTTCTTCGCATCGCGGTAGTTCTCGAAGGTACCGTGATAGTCCAGATGGTCACGCGTCAGGTTGGTGAAGATACCCCCTGCGAAGTGCAGGCCTCCGATACGCTTCTGGGCGATGGCGTGACTTGAGCACTCCATGAAAGCATACTCACAGCCGGCATCCACCATACGGGCCAGAAGACGGTTCAGCTCGATGGGATCGGGCGTGGTATGGTCAGCGGCGATGGCCTCGTCCTCGATATAGTTGCAGACGGTGGAGAGGAGGCCGCACTTATGTCCGAACTTACGGAACATATTATATAATAAGGTGGCGATGGTGGTCTTGCCGTTGGTACCTGTCACACCCACGAGCTTCAGTTTCTCTGAAGGGGTGCCGAAGAACTGCGTAGCCACCTCGCCGACACAGTCTTCCGTCGATTCCACGGCGACATAGGTGACGCCTGGTTCCCGTTTGTTGGGGAAATATTCGCACAAGACAGCCACCGCCCCTTGTTCGATGGCTTTGGGGATGAACTTGTGGCCGTCGGTCTGGGTACCAGGAATAGCCACGAACAGATGTCCTGCCTCGATGCGGCGGGAGTCGATGTTTACACCCGTAATCTCGATGTCTGCATCACCAAGCAGGTTAAGCACCTCTACATTCTTCAACAGTTCGTTCAGTCTCATATATCTCTCTCAATTCTAAATTCTAAAATCTCAATTCTAATTCATCACCAGTTCGCACACCATGCCTTGTTTCACGGCAGTACCTGCAAAGATACTCTGCGACTTCACCTTGCCGCGCCCTTTCAGACGGGCCTTCACACCGCGGCTCTCCAACTGGTACACCGCATCACGGGCACCCATGCCAACGAGGTTCGGCACAATATCGCGCGCTGTCTTAGGAACATCCGCCCGCTGACCTTTCACACCGAGACTGTTCATCACGTAGGTAGCAGCCTCCGTGTCGCCTGTCTTCACATCAGGAGTGAAGCTGGAGTTCTCGTCGCGGGCATCGTCGACACTGAGTTTCAGGTGCTGCGCCATCACGCCCTCGGAGATCTTGTGGAACACCACACCACTCATACCGCCACCCGAGGCGGGAAGACCTGATTTCTTCAGACACACGATACAGGTGTAACGTGGATTGTCGGCAGGGAAATAGCCTGCGAAGCTCAGCCAGTAGCGGGTGGTACCTGAGTGGTAGCTGCCATACTGGTCTGCCACCTGGGCGGTACCCGTCTTTCCGGCCACCTTGAAGCTCTTCGAGCCAGCCTTACGACCCAGACCCTGACTCACCACGTGTTCCAGGATTGTCTGCATGGTCTTGATGGCCTGCGGCTTGGCGATGCGCTCTTTCAGCACTTCGGGCTCAAACTCGCGGATCACCTGTCCGTCTTTCACCAGCCGTTTCACGAAACGGGGCTTCATCATCTTGCCGTTGTTGGCGATGGCGTTGTAGAACGATACGGTATTGATAGGCGCAATCTGCGTCTCGTAGCCGATACTCATCCAGGGCAACGTGGTCTTACTCCAGTACTTCGCTCTGTCAGTGGTCTTCGTGTCTGGCATACGGATATACGGCGGCTGATAACCCACGAGGGGGATCTTCAGGTCTTCATGGATACCCACCCGGTAGAGACCCTGCACGTATTTCGTCGGATTGCTGCCATAGAACTTGTCTATCACGTAGCTGACGCCGATGTTCGAGCTGACCTCGAGGGCCCTGGCCACGTTGATGTCCTGATAGCCGCCACGACGCCAGTTGTGGTCTTTCATCCAACGACCGTGCATCTCCATCACACCGCTACCGGTATGGATGATGTAACTGGTATCGTTGGGGATGACGCCATCGTCGAGGGCCACGAGGAACGAGGCGACCTTAAACACCGATCCCGGCTCGCAACGGAAGCTGATGGCGCGGTTCACCATCTCGTAATACTGTCCGTCGGCACCTCTTTCCATATTCACGATGGCCTTGATGTCGCCCGTCTCCACCTCCATGAGGATGGCGACGCCCATCTCACCGTTGATCTCCTTCAGCTCGTCGATGACGGCATGCTCCGCCAGATCCTGCATCCCCACGTCGATGGTGGTCACAATGTCGGCACCGTCGATGGGATTCAGCACGGGGATATCCATATATTTGTTCAGGATCTTCCTGCGGTGCATCAGTCCGTTGGTACCACGGAGGATGGAGTCGTAGGAGAGCTCAAGACCGTACTTCGCACTGTCCTTCGCACCAAACATATCGCCGATAGTTCGCTGCGCCAGCGAACCAAAAGGTCTGCGACGGGCGTTGTTCTCTTCCCAGTGGAAGCCGCCCCTGTATTTCGGCAACGAGAGGAAGGGCAGACTCTTCACCTCGCAGAAGGTGTTATAGTCGATACGACGAGGCCATACCGCCCAGTTACGGGCGCCGATGGTACCGTTGCGCTGCACCTTGTTCTTACCCTCCGTGAGATTCTGCTTAAACTCCGCAGCCGTGCGCGAGGGGAAGATCTGGTGCAGGCCCTCACAGAGACTGTCGAGCTTCTCCACCCACAGCGAGTCGCGCTTCTTCACCCACGTCGTATCGTCGGCACCAGCCTGGAAGTCCAGGTATATCTTGTATTCGGGGATGCTGCTGGCCATCAGCTGTCCGTCGCAGCTGAGGATATTTCCGCGCCCAGGCTTCACACTCACACTGTCGCGCTTCAGCCTCGACGCCACCTCCGTCCAGTAGTGCTTCTTCGCGGTCATGATATAGAAGGCCTTGCCGATCACGGCAACCCCCAATAGCGTCATGACTACTGCGATGGCGAAGTAGCGAGGCATCACTTTATCGTTTCTGAACTTACTCATCTACATATACTATATATGGTGGCTGGTCTGCTACGTGCAACAGACTGTCCTTGTTCTGTTTCAGCGTTTCGAGCACATGGCTCTCACGACATCTCTCCGTCAGCGTGCTGGAACACGAGAGGGCTCTGTATTTCGCATCGAGCACTTCCTTCTCCAGCTTGTCGATGGCAATCAGATCCTGCTGACACTGGTATCTGAAGGCCACATAGACGATGGTGAAGACCACCATGAGCATGAAGAGCCAGATCTGGCGGCGCACCATGTCGGCTGTCAGGAAGTCACCACCGAGGATCGTACGCAGCGTCAGTGTCGGCGTCAGCTTGGGATCCTCCTCCTTGGCCTGCTCCTTGATCTTCTGGATGGTCTTCTTGGCCTGTTCCTTCATCTCCGCAGCCTCGTCCTTCGAAGCTTTCTGCTCCACAACAGCAGGTTCCTCCACAACAGGCTCCTCCATCTCCAGCTCTATATCGTCTTTCTTCTTACCCACCTCTCTCTAAAATCTAAATTCTCAATTCTAAATTCTCTCACCTATGCGGAGTTTCGCGCTCCTGCTTCGGGGGTTCTGCTGCTGCTCCTCCTCATTCGGCACAATCACCTTCCCGCCGATCTGACGGAAGGGCGACTCACTGCGCCCGAAGAAGTCCTGCGTCACCTTTCCCTCCACGTTGCCAGCCTTCATCATATTCTTCACCAGACGGTCCTCTAACGAGTGGTAGGTGATCACCGAGAGTCTGCCACCCTCGCGGATCAGGTCGCGGGCGCCGTTGAGCATCTCCTTCAGGGCGTCCATCTCGTGGTTCACCTCGATGCGGAGTGCCTGGAACAGCTTCGCCGTCTCTTTCTTCTCCCGTTCTCGTTGGAAGCACTTCTCTGTAGCCTCCATCAGGTCGTTGGTGGTCTCGATGCGTTTGGCGGCTCTGGCCTGCACGATGGCAGCGGCTATCCTACGGGCATTTTTCAGTTCGCCGTAGATGTAGAAAATGTCTGACAGCTGCTCTTCGCTATACGTGTTGACCACGTCTGCCGCCGTTGCCCCCGAACGTTTGTTCATCCGCATGTCGAGCGGGGCGTCGAAACGGAAAGAAAAGCCGCGTGTCTCGTCGTCGAAGTGATGGCTCGACACGCCGAGGTCTGCCAACAGCCCGTCGATCTCTTCCACACCGTAATAGCGCATCCAGTTCTTCAGATAACGGAAATTACTTCTTACAAAAGTGAAACGCTCGTCGTCGACGATGTTCTGCTCCGCATCCTCGTCCTGGTCAAAGCTGTACAGATGGCCCTTCTCATCCAGTCTGCTGAGGATCTCACGACTGTGGCCGCCACCGCCGAAGGTCACGTCTACATAAACGCCACCGGGCTTGATCTCAAGCCCGCCGACGCTCTCCCGAAGGAGCACTGGTACGTGATAACCTTCCGCCTTGATCATCTCTTAACTCTTAACTTCTTCTCCGTTCATGATCTTCTCAAACTCCTGCCCGAACTCCTCGTCGCTGCGCAACGTCTTCTGCAGATCCTGCGGCGACCAGATCTCGATGGTGTCGTCCATGCCGATGAACTGCAGGTCCTGACTGATGCCCGCTGCCCGCTGGAGCCGCTTCGAGATCAGGAATCGGCCGTTGCCGTCGAGCGTGACAACCTCGGCCTCGGAAACGAACTGGCGGAACATCTGCTGATGCACGGGCTTCCAAGGCTTCAACTGTGCCTTCAGCATATCCAGCCGCTCGTTCCATACACTTTCGGGATAAAGCACCAGACACGACTGGAACACGTCCTTCCTCAGCACAAGCGTTTCCTCGCCAGATGCCGATAGCACCTTGCGGAAAACAGCCGGCAGGAAAGCCCTTCCCTTAGCGTCTGTCTTTGCTTCAACATTACCCAAAAAACGCATAAACCTTATTATATAATAGATTCGCCCACAAAATTACACATTTTTCCCCACTTTAATCCACTTTTCCCCACTTTTTTTCGTTTTTAACTTTATTTTAATGATTTGAACGGGTTGTGTGTACAAAATACATTTAAAAAAATCATTTTTTCTCCAATTTTTGCACACAATTAAAAGAAATGTGCTATTTTTGCAAACTGTTAGCGTAAAATAGAAAAATGGCAGCAGTCACAGAGAAGACGATTGATATCGAAAAGATACTCCAATCGAAGATGGGTCCGAAGGCAAAGTTCGTACCCAGATTCCTCGTCAGCTGGCTCAAGCGCATCGCCCATCAGGATCAGGTGAACGCCTATCTCTGGGACAGCCGCGACAAAGTGGGCGTTGAGTGGCTCGAAGACTGCGTGCGCTACCTCGACACGACGCTCGACATTGTGGGCAAGGAGAATCTGCCCGACCCTAACGACGGACGGCTCTACACCTTCGTGAGCAACCATCCCCTGGGCGGAGAAGACGGAGGAGCCCTCGGCGCCATCATCGGCCGCCACTACGACGGACGCTTCCGCTACCTCGTCAACGACCTGCTGATGAACCTCCCAGGCCTCGCCCCCCTCTGCATCCCCATCAACAAGACAGGCAACCAGAGCCGCAACTTCCCCGCCATGGTCGAGGTAGGCTTCCAGAGCCAGAACCACATGCTCATGTTCCCTGCCGGACTCTGCTCCAGGAAGAAGCACGGTGTCATCAGCGACATCCCCTGGACGAAGACCTTCATCACCAAGAGCGTCCAGTACCAGCGCGACATCGTGCCCATCCACTTCGGCGGACAGAACTCGAACTTCTTCTACCGTCTGGCCAACTTCAGCGACCGCTGCCTGCCCTTCAACCTCGCCATGCTCTTCCTGGTCGACGAGATGTACAAGAACGTCCACAAGACCTTCCGCGTGGCCATCGGCAAGCCCATCCCCTGGCAGACCTTCGACAAGAGCCGCACGCCCAAAGACTGGGCCCAGTACGTCCGCGCCGAGGTCTATAAACTATAAGAAAACCGTAAACAAAAAACGAAATATGGAACAAGAGATCATCGCCCCCATCGACAAGGCAGTCCTCAAACAGGAGCTGACTCCCGAGCGCCAGCTCCGCATGACCAACAAGAGCCACAACGAGATCTACATCATCACGGCCCACAACGCACCCAACGTGATGCGCGAGATAGGACGACTGCGCGAGATAGCCTTCCGCGAGGCGGGCGGCGGCACAGGCAAGGACATGGACATCGACGAGTTCGACACCTGCGAGAACTGCTACAAGCAGCTCATCGTGTGGAACCCCGAGGCCGAGGAGATCATCGGCGGCTACCGCTACCTCGAAGGCACCGAATGGGAGATGGACGACAAAGGCCAGCCGAAGCTCGCCACCAGCCACATGTTCCATTTCTCAGAGAAGTTCCTCAAGGAGTACATGCCCTACACCATCGAACTGGGGCGTTCGTTCGTCTCCCTGCCCTACCAAAGTTCCCGCATGGGCGCCAAGAGCCTCTTCGCCCTCGACAACCTCTGGGACGGTCTCGGCGCACTCACCGTCATCAAACCCAACGTGCGCTACTTCTTCGGCAAGTTCACCATGTATCCCTCCTATATCCGTCGTGGCCGCGACATGATCCTCTACTTCCTCCACAAGCACTTCGCTGACAAGGAGAACCTCATCGTGCCGATGAAACCCCTTGAGATCGAAGCCGACCCCAAGGAGCTGGAGCAACTGTTCTGCGAGCGCGAGTTCAAGGACGACTACCGCATCCTGAACCAGGAGATCCGCAAGCTGGGCTACAACATCCCCCCGCTGGTCAACGCCTACATGAGCCTCTCGCCCACGATGAAGCTCTTCGGCACCGCCATCAACTACGGCTTCGGCGACGTCGAGGAGACCGGCATCCTCATCGCCATCGAGGAGATCTTCGAACAGAAGCGCGTCCGCCACATCGACTCCTTCATCAAAGACCACCCCGAAGCCCTCAAAATCACCAGCGGCGCCAACAACATCATCTACAAAGAACGCAAATAGTACTGTTTGTAAACAATCTTCATCATATATAAGGGCGGTTCTACCCGCCCTTATTTAGTGCTTTAAAGTCCATATTATGGAGGGCTAAGGAAACCTGGGCTTTCCATACTTGAAACTACCAGTTTCCTGCCTTGAAACTATCGCTTTCCACAGGGCAACAATTTGGCCAACTTCACCTCTTCAAAACATGTAAATAAAAATGATGCATATTTGAAGCTTCCCCATGCAGAAAGGTAACAGGTAACAAGTAACATGAACTAAAAATGGATTTTTTAGTAAATATTACTCTATATATTATATATATTATAATATATATAATATATAGGTTATCAGTTACTATATTTTTCAAATTTTACTTCGTGTTACCTGTTACTTGTTACCGACTCTGCATTTTCTGCATGGAATTTATTAAAAAACCTTAAATTACCACCGAAATCGTGCAACCTTTTGTACTTTTGCAGTTATAGATGTAGACAGACTTTCTAAAATGTAAATATAAAGATGAAGAAGTACGGATTGATATTGATAGGTGTGGGACTGGCGATGGTCATGTCGTGCTCTAAGGAGCACTTGGATGGGGACATGGCTGCAGAGTTGTACTCTCCTGAAAATAAGACGGTGGTATCTAATCAGGTGGATGCATTGGGCACTTACGAGGGCGAGTGGAGGCTGAGTAAGTATGGTTTGACCTGCACAGGGCAGATTGAGGTGTCATCGTACATAATCTCGTTTGACGTGCCTGTCGACTACCTCGTCCCAAGGCTGGCCCTCTACGACGAGACGAAAAAGGCCGCCTATCCCGAGGAGCCGCTCTTTATGGACAACGCCCAACGGGAATACTTTCACACCAGCCAGGTGATGCGCAGGTTGACACAAGGGTATTCGTCAGATGCCGCCTATTCACAATTAGCAAATAGTGTGGCAGAAAGCTCTGACATACCCTCACCCCCTGGTGATTTTGCACTGTTTCTGGGCGTCAAGGCAGACGGCGCGGATTACGTCATCAGCATGACCGGCATTAAGGAACAGCCTTCAGCCGTGTTTGACGTGAGCACAGGACTGTGGACGATGGCCATCCCTATCGATCAGGTCACAATCACCAACCTAAACACAAGTGCACAGATGTCGTTTGCCTACCTCGACGAAGAGGCGCCCGAGAAATCGGCATGGCTGTTGGTGTTCAGGGCTACCAGAAAGATCAAATAAGGTCGTGCAGGAGACAGAGCGACAGCTGATAGAGGCGATACAGGCTGGAGAGAGGGAGGCGTTGCGACGCCTCTATGAGCGCTACTCCAGATATGCCATGGGTGTGGGACTGCGGATGGTGCCGGAGCGCGAGGATATGCTCGACATCGTGCAGGACGCCTTCGTCAGCATCCTCTCCTCCATCAGCACGTTCGAATATCGCGGCGAGGGGTCGCTGAGAGCCTGGGTGGCAAGGATCGTCACCAACCGCGCCCTGAGCTGGCTGAAGCAAAAGCAGAGGCTGCAACTCTCGGACCAGTTGCCTGACGACCTGACAGAGGAAGAGGTGTATGCTCCCATCGAGGAGGTGCCGCCTGACATCGTCAACGAGATGATCAACCGTCTGCCCAAAGCGACACGGATCATCGTCAACCTGCACGTCTTCGGACAGATGTCACACAAAGAGATAGCCCAACAGCTGGGCATCGACCACAAGACATCGATGTCGCAATACTCTCGGGCCACACGGCTGTTGGCAAAGATGATGAAGGAATACTTAAACTCACAAAGGACATGAAACAGGAAGAATGGACACAACGACTACGCGACCATCTGGCAGACTACGAAGCGCCTGTCACGGATGATCTGTGGGAGAAGATCGAGGCCCGACTTCCGAAGGAGCCTGTCGCACGGAAGAAGGCCCGCACCGTTCCCTTGTGGATGAGATGGACTGCAGCAGCTGTGTTTGCAGGAGCCATCGTCGGCACCAGCGTGGTGCTATGGCCCAACGGCGAAGAAAGCACGACAGCACCCGTGGCCTCAACGCAGAAGGCGCCAGACACAACTCAGGAAGCGCCCAGGCAGGATGCACCCAGTCAGGAAGAGCCGAAGCAATTGCCGCCTTCCATAGAGAAGGAGCCTGCGCCTGCCCTTATGGCTGCCAAGACGCCGATGAAATCGGAGAAAATAGCCACTCCTGAGCCTGTAGAGACCATCAAGGAGGAAGCAACAGCCCCAGCCACACTGGCCGAGGAAACACCGATGAAATCGGAGAAAAAGGAGGAAACGGCTGCTCCAGCCCCTCAGCCAGAGAAGACGCCAGAGGACGTGATTCGCGAACAGGACCAGAAGATTGCGGCCTACAAGCAGCATCGCCGCAAGAGCGCCGCCATCAACCTCTACGCTGCCAACGGATTCAGCACTCTGTCGTATCGCAGCGGCGTGCTGATGAGTCCGGAGATGCTGTCGAACTACGATTACTATACCAATCCCTATAGTCACGGCACGCGTGCGAATGGTCCTGTCTTCCTGGCCAACCACGAGGAGCGGCAGAAGTTCTACCAGCCCATCTCCTTCGGACTGACCGTCAACTTCCCCATTTCATCGGCATTTTCCTTATCGACTGGAGCGGTATATACCCGTCTGCGCTCAGACTTCACCAGCATCTCCAACAGTCTCGTCTACGAGCGGCAGCAGTCGCTCCACTATGTGGGCATCCCGCTGACGGTGCTGTATAACGTATGGCAGTGGCACGGACTGAATGTCTATGCTGCGGCAGGAGGACAGGCCGACTTCAACGTGAAGGCACAACTGAAGGCCAACGGTGTGGAAACGGAGTCAGAGAAAGATGACATGCAGTGGTCACTGAATGCCGCCGTGGGGGTACAGTATAATATTATTCCACAGTTGGGCATCTATGCCGAGCCTGGCGTCAAGCACTATTTCGACAACGGCAGCCACATCCGGAACTTCTTCAAGCAGCATCCCACGAACTTCAACCTGCAAGTGGGATTGAGAATAACATTTAAATAATCTTAAATGCATGTAGTTTTCCAGAGCTTTTCACGTCTAACAGGCAAACGAACATTTTAAAAGACAAAAGTTATGGAATCAATTGATTGCCGCCATGTATTAAGACATTCTCTCTCATAACATATTAAAAACCTTTAAAAGGGTTGGATAATCCGTAATCGGGGTATGCTGATTACGGATTTTTTTTCGTATCTTTGTCGCCGAATAGAGATAAAACTACATGGAACTGATAAAAGACAAGACTTTTGGAGGCGAGCGTCCGTTGTTCGCTACACACGACCTGAGACTGGAACGTGTGACCATTACCGACGGAGAGTCGGGCATCAAACAATGCCAGAATATGGAGGCCTACGACTGCAAGTTCTACGGCAAATATCCCTGGTGGCACGTCGACGGCGCCTATATCGAGAACTGCTATTTCGCCGAGGGTTCGCGCTCGGCCATCTGGTATACCAACGACCTGAAGATGAAGGACTGCACCATCGACGGACCCAAGTTCTTCCGTGAGATGAAGAACGTGGAGCTGGAGAATGTGGTAATCAACGATGCCGACGAGACCTTCTGGAAGGTGGACGGTCTCAAGCTGAAGAATGTGAAGCTGCACGAAGGCACCTATCCTTTCATGTTCTCGAAGAATATCTATGTCGACGGCTTGGAGAGCGACTCGAAATATGTGTTCCAATATTGTCAGAACGTCGAGGTGCATAACGCCAAGATTGTGACGAAGGACTCGTTCTGGGAGTGTGAGAACGTGACCATCTACAACTCTGTGCTCGATGGCGAGTATCTGGCCTGGCACTCTAAGAACGTGCGGCTGGTGAACTGTCACCTGGCAGGTGAGCAGCTGCTCTGCTACACGGAGAACCTCGTGCTGGAGAACTGCACCATCGACAAGGCCTGCGACCGAATGTTCGAATATTCCACCGTAGAGGCCGACATCCGCGGACATATCGAGAACATCAAAAACCCCACCAGCGGACACATTATCGCCGATTCCATCGGCAGTATCACCATCGATGAGAACGTCCGTGAACCTAATAATTGCGTGATAGAGATCCGGAAATGAAATACGACTTTGACGAATTAATCGAGCGCAGGGGTACTGACTGCGTGAAATGGGATGAGAGTCCGTCGCCAGAGGTAATTCCCCTCTGGGTGGCAGACATGGACTTCCGCGTGGCACCAGCCATCCAGAAGGCACTGGAACAGCGTGTGGCACATGGGGTGTTTGGCTACAACATCGTGCCTGAGAGCTACTACGAGGCCGTTATCTCCTGGTTCCATCGTCGTCATCAGTGGGAGATCCAGCGCCAGTGGATCCTTTACACCACAGCCGTAGTGCCAGCCATGTCGTGTGTCATCAAGGCGCTCACCATGCCTGGCGAGAAGGTGCTTATCCTCTCCCCTGCCTATAACTGTTTCTTCTCGAGCATCAAGAATAACGGTTGCGAGGTGCTGGAGTCGCCGCTCCGCCGCATCTCCCCGCACAATCCATCCTTCGAGATCGATTTCATCGACTTTGAGAGGAAGTGCGCTGACGAGAAGACTACCGTCTTCCTGCTTTGCAACCCTCACAACCCTTCTGGTCGTGTGTGGACGAAGGAGGAACTGCAGCGTATGTACGACATCTGCAAGAAGCATGACGTGAAGGTGGTGAGCGACGAGATCCACTGCGAACTCATCATGCCTAGCTTCAAGTTCGTGCCCTTCGGCACCATCACAGACGACTGTGTGGTGATGAACTCGCCCTCGAAGAACTTCAATACCGCAGGTCTGCAGATTGCCAACATCATCTGTTCGAACCCAGAATGGCGTCGTCGTATCGATCGCGCTATCAATATCAACGAGGTGTGCGACGTGAATCCCTTTGGTATCGTGGCCCTACAGGCAGCCTACAACGAGAGTGAGGACTGGATCAACGAACTCTGCCAATATCTCTGGGGAAACTATCAGGTTTTGTGCGATTTCATCGAGAAAAACCCGCCCCAATGGAAGGTCTGCCGTCTTGAGGGCACCTATCTCCCCTGGGTGGATGTCTCAGCAACGGGCATCCCTGTAGACGAACTCTGCGACCGTCTGATGCAAGAGGCGAAGGTGTGGATCAATCCTGGTACGATGTATGGTCCCCAGACGGGTGAGGGCTATGTGCGTTTCAACATCGCCACCCAGCGTAGCAGGCTGATCGAGGCTTTAGAAAGAATAAAGAAGCAGTTTCTCCCCCTAAGTTCTTGGCAGAGCCAAGCGGCAAAGCCGAGCGAGGGGGAGTTAGAGGGGGTCTGAAGAAGCGCTTGTTCAGACCCCCCCCCTGGCCCCTCCTGACTCAGGAGGGGAAGAGATTAGTTAATCAAGAATATCTTCGTGAGTCCATTCCACGTGGCCTTGACAGTGGCGCGGCCCTCGACGATGGGACTGATCTCAAACTTCACCTCAGGATTGTTCGAAGTAGCAATGAGCTTCGAGCCTGCACTGAGCTTGCCAAACACCTGATAGCGCGTCTGATCCGTATAGCCATTGAGGTTTGTGAAGCGGATAGGCGTCGATGGAATCACCAATTGATGTCCATCGGCCATGATGGTTACCTGTGGTACCTGAGGAGCCGGCATGCTCACACCAGCTTTGGTGAAGCCGATACCATGGAGGTCGAAGAGACCCTGTGGACGCTGCGGCTCACGGGGAGCACCCCAGCGCGGACGCTGTGGCTTCTGAACCTCAGGACCCTCAGCCACGAGGTAAATGGCGTGTTTTCCCGTCAGACCTTCGACGGCTGGCACATTCTTGACATACATCTTAGCTGTACGTGCGTCATCGGCAGCGACATCAAAAACCGCGATTTCATCGCCTTTCCAAGGATCATCGAGACGGACGTGAATCTTAAAGGCCCCATTCCCACCAGGTGTCAGATTCAGACAGAGCATCGTGCCATCGCCAGCTTTCGTTCCCTCGAAAGCCTTCAGGCCCTTTGTGCCCTGAGCCAGACCACCAAAGCCGAAATACTTAAAACCTACGATTCCACCGTTGGTGATACCCGCCAGATCCATCGAGTTATTCCAGATGTCGTGGTTATCCTGCATCCACTCGTTGCTGTTCGTACCACCTGTCATATAGCAGGCAATACCCGCAGAGTAATACTGATAGGGAGGAAGTCCGAAGATCTGGAAACCCTCACTGGTCACTTCGGCACCAGTATAGGCCATTCCATCGGAGGTTTTGGCCGTCCACTCGTTATCTTTCGTGTAGGGATCATAGCCTGTGATCTTCACCACGCCGCCATCAGCCACCTTCTTCTTATCCCACGTGATCTTCACGGGAGCCACCATGGGCTGACGAGCAAAGCCGAAGCCACGAGGCGGACGATGGTAAAACACATACCACTGGCCATTGATCTCCTGCAGTGAGCCATGGGTATTATGACCTGCATTGGTAGTCATCAGGTGTGAGCCGTCTTCGTTGGCCACCACACCACGGGAGTCCACCAGCACACCACCAGAGCGCCAAGGGCCTAAGGGAGAGTCGCCAAAGGCATAGCGCAGGGCGGAGTTCGTGTTGTCGAGACCATATTCCTGACCGCTATAGCCACTGAACACCATCACATATTTATTACCCACCTGACGGATGCTGCTGGCCTCGAAGAAGTTGAAGTCGAGCGGATCCTGACCTTTGTAGAGGGCCTTATACTCGCTACCTTCCTTGTCCAACAGTCTTCCATCGCGGCTACTGGCGGGGATGAAGGGATCGATCAATTCTGTCCCCTCGCGCTTGGAGTACATCGTGTTCTGATCGAGCTCACAGGCCGTAGAATGCTGGAAGCCGTAGAAGACATAGGCACGGAAGCCTTTGTCGTAGTCGGGATCCTTCTTGTTGGTGATATTCTCGATGAAAACGGAAGGATCGAAGTCGATGAGTGAGCCAGGCAGACACCTGCGACCATCCTCCGTGAGGTTGATGGGAGTGAAGGGACCATTGGGGCGGTCACCCTTGCAGACCATCGCCACACGCTGCCAACCACGGGAGTGGGGATAGAGGTAATAGGTCTTCTTGCCCGTGGTCTTGTCCTTGACCTCGACAAGGTCTGGGGCGAACATCGTATCCCACTGTCCATCGACATAATGCGTGAAGATCGGGCCCTCGTCGCGCCACTGGGTGAGATCCTCCACAGGGGCAGACCACATACGGATATCACTGCCGCAATAGGCGGTGTAGTTGGTATCGTGCGAGCCAATGATATAGGCACGGAACTTACCTGGCTGATCAGGATCCTCAAACACACGGGGTTCGCCGTCAGGCAGATGTTCCCACAGGGGGAGATACGGGTTTTGTGCGTTGGCACTCAACGCAGCACAAAGGAGAAACGAAAACAAAAATAGTCTTTTCATCACTTGATAGCTTTTGGTTTATAATGATTTATCACAAAATTTTGATCTTCCTTGTTCAATTATCAATTCTTTTTCGTACCTTTGCACCCGAAAAGCTATGCCCTGATAGTTAAATGGATATAACAAGGCTCTCCTAAAGCTTAGTTCCGAGTTCGATTCTCGGTCGGGGTACTCGCTAATACTCTTCTAAGAGCTTGCGCAGACGCTGGAGGCGATCCTCCTTCTTGTTCTTGCGCCATTTCTTGGGGATGAGACGAGCCGCCAGTGCGAGCAGATTGCCTCCGCTGCTGGGATCGATGGAAGCCAAAGCGGCTTCCGTCTTGTTTATACGCAGTTGCTTCTTCAGCGCCTCAGGCAGCACATCATGCGGTCCATGTCCGAAGACCACGACCTCGCGGATGTTCAACAATTTGGAGATCATGTACACCGTATCGCGTACCTCATTCAGATTGATCATCCGCGGCTCGTAGTTGACGTGCGAGAAAGCCATCGTGCGACAACTGTCCGAGATGGTGAAATAGCCCAGGGAGTCTGTCGTCGTATTACCACTCGAGGTCACCACGTTAGCACCCGTGACAGGGATGAGCGTCTCCACGTCGACCACCACAAGCCGTCGCTGGGCGAAAGCCTGTGAAACCACTGCCATAAGAAACAGCAACAGAATGCGTCGCATCATCTTCATCGCTGCAAAATTAGGGAATCGCCCCCATCCAACCAAATGTTTTCAGACTATTTAGCGATTATTCAGACATCGAAAGACACTATCTTTTACGTAAACGTTTACGAGGAAATCATATTAAAAGCGATGGTCTAATTCGGAAATAATAACTAATTTTGCAGAAGTTTCACCTATTTATAATTATAACATTAACAATTAACAAAAACATTATGACCAAACAACTGAAACGATTGGGCACATTGTGCCTCCTGCTGATGCTCGCGATAGTGAGCCGGGCAGATGGTTTCAAGGACTTCAGCGTCATCGTCAACAATCAGGAAGGAACCCTGTTGACGGCCGACGAGCAAGTCCAAGGAACAGCAATTGACTTTGAAGTGGGTGTCGTCGACGGTGTCACCACCCGAGAGTTCCCAACGGATGACTTCGAAGCTTCTGGACACGTTAGTGGTAAGTTCCACAGCGAGCATGGCTGCACAAACCTGCAAGTGCAGGCCTACAACGCCACGAACGTGAAGATCACGGTCGGACAGTGCACCTACAGCCCTGCCACCATCACCGTGACCGATGCCGCTGGCAATGTAGTGGCCACGAAGACCCCCAGCGGCCCCGGCTGCTGGAAGAACGACAAGAAAAATGTCGACGTGCTCTACTACACTGGCGAGGCTACGACCCTGACGATCACGGGCATGGACTATTGTCCGTATGTGGCCGTCAGCGCTCTGACAGAGGACGAGATTGCAGCCCTCAACGCAGAGTACACCCTCTCTTATTTCGATCTGGACGGAACGACCCTCATCGGCACCCAGCTGGTCAAGGGCCAGGATCCCATTGGCGAGTTTGCCTTTGGAGCTAATGACGTATCCCCCATCGTTGGTGGTGCCTTCCGCGGCTGGTTCGACAAGCCCGAGGGCGGCAAGAAATACAAGGTGGAAGACCTGGTGCAAGGCGACATGTCGCTCTATGCCGTTGCCACAGCCATTGAGTTCCCCACACCTTCAGCTACCTTCTCTTATAACCTGGCAGATGCCAACTTCGATCCTGCAGACCACGAGTGTATCGATATTGTGGGCGACAAGGCCTACTATCACGATGCCTCTCACGGCTGGGCTTTCTATGACGGTGAGAAGATCAACCTGCAGGTTGCAGGCGATGCTACGATCACCATCGTCAACTGTCAGTATGGTAATGGTACCAATATCGCCGTTGTCGACACAAAGACAGGTGAGACCATTGGTTCGCTGCCTGCCAAGTCTGACCAAGACGCTGGCGTGGCCAAGTTTGAATATGAAGGCGAAGCCACTACCCTCTCCCTCGTGATGGAGTCAGGCGGTGAGATGTATATCCACAGCGTGGCCATCGGAAACCACGGACAGGAAGGTGGCGACCATGAGCTGGTCACCCTCGACAACGAGCCTGTCACTGCTACGTTCGCCTTCAGTCTGGGTGTTGACGGCCAGAAAGCCGACTTCGGCGAGGCCAACGACTATTTCGTGACCAGTAAGGTGACTTACGGAAGCAATCTCTCTATCTTCGGCGCCCGTCTGGATCAGACACAGTTCATGCCTGAGACCCAGCAGAACGAGCCGGAAGGTGCTGTCACCGCAGCAGACGAGAGCAACGCCATCCGCTTTACCATCCAGCCGAACTTCGGTCTGACCTTCACGCCGAAGAAAGTATCGCTGAAGACCACCCGCTTTGGAACAGACAACGGTCTGCTCGACTTCTCTTGGGAGAATCCCGACAAGACCACCATCTCGCTGGCCCAGGCCGTGAAGCCCGAGCGCAACGATAAAGTCAGCGAACTGTCATACGACATCGAGGGCGCTACACCTGCCGAGGGTAAGTGCGGCCTGCTCGTCAACCTCTACCATCTGCAGAGCGGCAAGCAGATCGGCTTCAGCGACATCGTCATCGAGGGAACGCTGAGCGGCACGGAGAAAGAAGTTCCCATGCTCGCTACCGTAACCATCAACGGCGAGGAATTCAAGGCCGAGAAGATCTTCGACGATGCCTACGAGGCAGTGATGGAACTCTCGAAGAAAGAACCGATAATCGACGAGAACAACCCCATTCAGGCAACTGCCAAGAAGGGTGAGATAGGTACCATTACCTATGACGTCGTACGTAGAACGGGCACCGATAAGATTGAACCCCTTATGACCATCGTGACCATCCCGATGACTCAGGGCGAGACCACACTCGACTATGTCCTGACCTTCGTTCAGAAGCCCGACTTCACACTGACCTACGTCGACACGGACAAGAAGACCGTGCTGGGTGAGTTCACCCGTGAGAAGGACGAGGCCATCGGCGACTTCGATATCGACTACGCTACTGCTACTGCTGAGGAAGGCATGAAGGTGCGCGGCTGGTTCCTGAAGACCGCTGGCGGCGAGAAGTACACTGCTGAGACCGTTGTCACCAGCGACCTGACGCTCTATGCCGTCGCTACGGAGATCGAGGAGCCCAGCACCTATAAGAAATATACATTCGACCTGACAGACAAGCTCTTCGACGCAGCTGACCACGAGGCCTTCAATCCCACTGGCAGCTTCTACTGGCACGATGCACAGCACGGTTGGGCCTTCAAGGGCGACGCCGAGAACAAGATCGACCTGCTCGTTGGTCCTAAGGCCATCGTCTCTCTGACCCTCTGCCGCTACGGCAATGCTGGCGACATCGTGATTACCGATGCCAGCGGCAAGGAGATCGGCACGCTGCCTGGTAAGAACAATGAGGATGTGGATGCCGAGATCGTGGCCTTCAACTACGAGGGCGAGGGCGGCACTATCACTCTGAACCTCAGCTCTGAGGGCGAGATGTACCTCCACGGTGTGAAGATCGTGAACACCACCGAGACCAACTACGAGAGCCAGGGACAGTGGTACTTCGTGAAGCCCGGCAGTGCCGAGAGCCTCCTCGAAGTGCTCGAGATCGTCAACGGCGCCAATGCCGACAAGGAGGCTGAGCGCTCGTTCATCTTCGTGCCCGACGGTGTCTACGACCTCGGCGAGACCGTGAAGACCGCCATCAGCGGACACAACATCTCCATCATCGGACAGTCGATGGATAACACCATCATCAGAACGGCTCCCGACAAGAGCATCGAAGGTCTGGGCAGCGCTGATATGTTCAGCGTCAGCGGTACGAACCTCTATCTGCAGGATCTCACACTGCATAACGCCCTCGACTACTACGGCGCCCTCGACAACAAGCAGGTGGGTGGACGTGCTGCCGTCATCAACGACGCAGGTAACCGCACCATCGGTAAGAATGTCCGCATGCTCTCTTGCCAGGACACCTACTACAGCTCGAACGACAATATGCAGTCGTACTATGAGGACAGCGACATCCACGGCACCGTCGACTTCATCTGCGGTGGTGGCGATGTACGCTTCCAGAACACCACCCTCACCCTCGAGCCCCGTCAGCTCGACCTCAAGGGCAGCCGCACCGTGGTCGCTCCTCGCGGAACCGTGAAGTTCGGCTATGTCTTCGACAACTGTAACGTCGTAGACCTCGCTCTGGGTAACGGTACTTGGAACTTCGGACGTACCTGGAACAACCAGCCCATCACGGTCTACCTGAACACCACGCTCGACGACAATGCCGCCGCAACGCTCATCGCCTCACGCTGGATCGAGAAGGGTATGAACAATACCGATCCCGTGCTCTTCGGCGAGTTCAATACGATGGATGAAACTGGCAAGAACATCACGCCCGAGTCGAACATCATCAAGTCGCACAATGGCGAGTTCGAGACCATCATCAATGCCGAGAAGGCCGCAGGCTTCACCTACGAGATGATGTTCTCAGAGAACCTCGAGAAGCAGTGGGATCCCGCATTCCTGACACAGCAGGTAGGCGCTCCCGACGATGTGAAGTTTGAGAACGGCATCGTCAGCTGGACTGCTCCTAAGAACGGTGCCATCGCCTACGCCATCTTCCTGGGCGACCAGTTCGTAGGCATCACCGAAGAGTCGAGCTACAGCCTCGAAAACCTCGACTTCATCCCTGGCCTGGAGCGCATCTCTGTCCGCGCTGCCAACAGCATGGGTGGCTTCGGTCCTGAGGCCGTCATCGGCGGTGAGGCTCCCGCAGAGGTCACCCTCTCGGAGACTGGCTATGCTACCTTCTACGACTCTAAGACCAGCTACGCTCTGCCTGATGGTCTGAAGGCCTATATCGTCAGCTCAGCAACTACCGACGCTCTGACCTACAAGGAGGTTCCCTATACCATCCCCTCAGGAATGGCCGTCATGCTGAAGTCTGACAATAAGAGAGGTGGTACCTACATCCTCAAGCCCGCTGGCGCTTCTGGCATCAACCTCGGCAACAACCTGCTCAAGGGTAGCGACGAGGCCACAACCACCACAGCCGATGGCGACAACCTGTTCTACAAGCTCGCCTTTGGTCACTCTGGCAGCAGCAATGCCAACGTATTCGGCTGGTACTGGGGTGCTGAGAACGGTGCCGCCTTCCAGATCGAAGGTCATCGCGCTTGGCTCGCTATCCCGAAGGCCAAGGCCTCAAGCCGCGGCTACATCCTGGAGGACGATGCTACAGCCATCAACAAAGTGGCTACCGACAGTCAGAATGGCGAGTACTACAACCTGAAGGGTCAGCGCGTCGCCACTCCCACCAAGGGTCTGTACATCAAGAACAGTAAAAAGGTCGTGATTAAGTGAGAATAAAGCTGAGCTTGCTCATGCTTTATCGAGCGTGAGCGAGCTCGAGCAAAGCTCAAGGTCATTATAAAATAATAACAATATGAACAAAATCAAATTTCTAATCGCAACTGTCTTTGCCACCATGGCACTGACAGCCTGCACGGGAATCGAGGACACCCCCGTCATTCCCACCAATCCGATAACCGACAATGTTGACGATCCCCAAGAGGAGGTCACCGACCAGCCCGCCAACGGTCGCGAGTAATCTGAATGCATTTGGGATTTATCCCGTATCTTTAAAGCCTCGCCATTTGGCGGGGCTTTTCTTATGGAGCCAGTTGGCCACCTAATGGAATAAATTGAATTCTATTTTGAGTATAGGCGAAAGGTTGTTTGAGTATAGGCGAAAGGTTGTTTGCGTATAGGCGAAAGGTTGTTTAGATAGGGGAAAAACCACGTTAAGATAGGGGGCACACCATGTTTGGCCTATCCTTATACCCAGTAAGGAATGCCTTCAACGATGCATAGAAGGCATCACCAACAACGTTAGAAGGCATCACTCACAACAAAAGGAAGCACCGCAGATGCGATGCTTCCATTTATTATATATATCAAGGTGTAAGCCTTACTTCTTGACGGGGACTTCTGACTCCTTGATGGTGCGGCCCATGGTAAGATAAGCCACGGGGGCAGCGATGAAGATAGAAGACAGTGTACCGAAGACAACACCGAGGATCATGGCGAAGGAGAACGAGCGGATGCTATCACCACCGAGGATGAAGATAGCCAGCAGCACGATCAGGGTCGTCACAGAGGTGTTGATGGTACGGGCGAGCGTCTGGTTCAGCGAGTCGTTGAACAGCTGCTGACGGTCGCGCTTGCCATAGAGGCCGATGTTCTCACGGATACGGTCGAAGACCACCACCTTATC
>JAEEGL010234007.1_pt1 | contig 30690 bp, 28 predicted proteins | sample 9134231 | NCBI WGS metagenome assembly JAEEGL01 (sample SAMN16246548, study PRJNA631951) | gut metagenome | biome: gut microbiome; feature: rumen; material: fiber-attached | host: Bos | place: Iran: Karaj | collected 2018-10 | reverse complement strand
CTGGCTTAAATATCCGTTAAATCTACTGATTTAAGGTTTTCGTTCTCTGAAATTCTTTTTTCCGCCGTTCCTTCAGAGGGGAAACGGCTTCTTAAAAGGAATTTTCAGGGTTGCATTGCTGTTTAGTTTTCAAGGTTCTTCCTACGCCTTCAAATCGGCGCAACTCCGATATAATATCACTTCGATTTTCTTAAGTCAATACATTTTCCGCTTAATTTTTCGAAAATATGATATGACATTCGGAAGTCTTGTTTTTGTTTTTCACTTAAACGTAAAAAACTCCACCGTCTTGGCGGTGGAGTTTCATTATAGCACTCGGATTTTTTTCTTGTCAACGCTCTGCATGCCTTGTTTTTACATATTTCATAACTATTTTTTCTTCCTTGTATATAAGGAAGAAACGCCCCACAATATCTAGTGGTTTTTCTCTCTTCTTTTTCTTCGCTGCTCGCGGTTGTTTTTCTCGGACTCGAAGATTTCCACAGCGGCATCGGTCAGCGCATCGGGCCATACCCTTCCACCGGAAATAATATTCGCCCAGGGACAGAGTTTTTCGTAATCATCATCAAAAATGACCGTATAGGGAGGGCCGCAACGGTCATCGACATCCATATAGAGATGCCGTCCCTGTTTGATCAGATGATAAGAGTCTTCGTCACTCATCCCGTCAGTCAGCGCTTCAAAGATCTCACCGGTGATCTCATACAGATCATGATAACCGGGACCTTTACGCTCCGCGGTAAATCTTCCCGTTTCTTCATCTTTGCAGGCTTTCCATCCCGATCCTTCTTTGAATTCCATGTACGCTATTCCGCCTCAAGTTCCATCAGTCTGTAGATCTTTTTATATGCTTTTCCGGTAAACAACATCTTGAAAAAGACCTTATCAAACCCTGAAAGCTCGTTTACAAGATGCGGCGGAGTCAGCGAATGTTCTTTCGTTAACCGAATTCTCAGACCGGAAAGCAGCTCCTCGATATCATCAATGCCATAAACGATCGTTACACCCACATCATTGATGGGATTTTTATATTTTGAAGCTTTCGCGCCAAACACTGTATAGATATCCATCAGTATGTGTATCTTACGGTATTTCTCCTGCAATATCCGGAAAGATTCCCGCAGTTCCTCATTCGTAAGGTACATGCTGATCCCTTCCAGGATCACGATCACCGTATCACTTTCCGGGAGCCCTTTCACCTGTTCTGCATCCGTCAGATTCAGTTCATGCATGGAATACCGGTCGGATTCTTCATAGTATTTCTTCCGGGCAGATATCACATCGGGAAAATCACAGTCGATCCAATGCGAAGGAAGCTTTCCAACCCTTTTACATCTGCTGTCGAGCCCGCATCCTATATGAAGAACCAGGGCTTCCGGATTCCGTTCTATCATGGAATCCGTCCAATCATCAAAGATCCTGGCTCTCATTGCCATATTATATGCCAGCCATTTTGATCCGGATTTTCCCTTTACGGGAAATTGCTCCTTTTCCCAGATCTTCTCGGCAAAGGGATCTTTCAAAATGATATTCTGCTTACTGACCTGTGACTTACCGTACAGAGGGATAAACAAGGTTCTGTTTACTTCGTTCATCTGGCATTACTCCTTTTGTCAGTCATCGGACCTTCCATAATTATATGCGAAATCCTGTCTGAACTTCAATCCGAAACAAAACGAAACCTAAAGTTAAGGTTATGTTAAGGTTCACCGATTTTAAGAGAAAGGTTCGATCCGTATGATGGATCCGTAAACAACAGAACCTGCGGATGTAATACACACCCGATATGGTATAATCACAGGGAGGATTTCAAAATGTGGACCAGAAAAGAACTTAAGGAACAGGGTAAATTTGCTTTCAAGCGGAATTACTGGAAATGCGTGATCGTTGCACTGCTCGTTTCATTGATCACAGTCGGCCACGGAGGCGGTGTTCAGTGGCACAGCAACAGACCGGACGTCCATACACTTCAGACATCCGATCTCAACACCGACATTTCCATAACCGGTTATCCGGACGATACTACGATCACTTTTGACGACGGAAACCTGGTGCTCACGGGAAAAACAGCAGATGAACTGGCAGAGAGTCTTCAAAATGCAGGCATCACAACCGAAGAAGATCTCGAAAGCGCCGCTAATGATCTGAAGAACCTTGCGGGACCGGCCATAGCAGCCGCAATCATCGGCGGAATACTGGTCTTTATCATTACCTTTGTTGTGATCGCCGCCATAGCACTTGCGATCAATGCCTTTATCATCAATCCCTTCGTTGTAGGCGCTACGAGATTCTTTGTTAAGAACCTGGATGAAGAAGCAAGTGTGACCAACATCGGTTTCGGATATGACAATCAGTACAAAAACATTGCGTGGACCATGTTCTATCGCGATCTTTATACGCTTCTTTGGAGCCTGCTCTTCATCATTCCGGGTATCGTTAAAGCATATGAGTATCGTATGATCCCTTATCTGCTTTCGGAAAATCCCGGCATGTCCAAAGACGAAGCCTTTGCGGTAAGCAAAGAAATGATGACCGGAAATAAATGGAAAGCGTTCGTTCTGGATCTGTCCTTCCTCGGATGGCATCTCCTGAGCCTGCTGACATTGGGAATTCTTGAGATCTTCTACGTACAGCCTTACAAGTGCTCAACGGATGCCGCCCTTTACAGAAAACTGACTCTGCTCCGTAACGGTGCGGATCCTGCAGTGAACGAATCACAGGAGATACTGACTTCCAATGAGTTATAAGATTCTGATAGCGGATGACGAACCCGAAATAAGGGATCTGCTGAAGCTCTATCTTGAAAACGAAGGATATGGGATCATCGAGGCGGAGGACGGCGCAAAAGCCCTCCGCCTCATGGATGCCGAAAAACCGGATCTGGTGATCCTTGACATAATGATGCCGCAGATGGACGGATATCAGGTTCTGAAAAAGATTCGCGAAACCAATAATATCCCCGTCATCATCCTTTCTGCCAAGGACGAGGATTCCGAAAAGATCCTTGGGCTGAACCTGGGGGCCGATGACTATATCGCAAAACCCTTTAATCCGCTGGAGGCTCTTGCCCGGATCAAATCCAATCTGCGCAGATTCTATTCTCTCGGTACCACCGGCACGGTTTCCGGAAATACCAGCATCCGGGTACGGGACCTGGTTCTTGATACCGAAAGTCTTTCCCTGACCAAAAACGAAGAAGCGATCGATCTTACGGGAGTTGAATACCGGATCATGGAACTGTTCATGACAAATCCGGGCAAGGTATTTACCAAGCAGCAGATTTATGAATATGCCTGGGGGGATGAGTTTATCGTGGCAGATAACAATATCATGGTAAGCATCAGCAAACTCAGAGCAAAACTGTCGGATGATCCCTCAGAATACATCAAAACACTTCGCGGTCTCGGATACCGTCTGGAGAAATGACCGTTAAATGAATGAATTAAGAGATTTAAAGCGTTTCCTTATCATACGTTTTATGCAGGTAGTGGTGGCTACAGCGGTAGCGGAGTCACTCCTCTTTTCTGTTTTCGGACGGACGGTATTTCGCGCTCTTCTTATTTTTTTCTTTCATACGGATAATATGGCGAGTATCAGACCCACAGACGTGGGTCTGGTCATCCTGTCCCTCTTTTTCGGCTTCCTGACCGGACTTTTGGAGCTCATCCTTCCCAAAGGAGCCATCAGACCTTTTCATATCATTTTTGATGCGGCCGGCAGATTTACCGGCGGTTCCTTCCTGCATTCATCGGGAGGCCTTGCAGTATCGGATCTGAGTTTATTCATGCGTCTTCTTTTCTTCCTTGTTTTCACCATATCGACCCTGATCCTGCTACTGCCCATCGTAGTTGCCGCTACTTATTATTCCCGTGTGGTCATGGATAAATTCAGGATGATCGAAGAAAAGGAAAAAGCGGAGCAGGCTGCTTACGAAAAGAAACGAAACCTGATGCTCTCGGACATCGCCCATGACCTTCGTACGCCCATGACAACCATTGCGGGTTATTCCAAGGCCCTGGAAGACGACATGATCTCCGACGAACGCAGAAAAGAGATCTATGCCGCCATACAGGCTAAATCCGCACGTATGAACGATCTGATCGGACTATTGTTTGATTATGTGAAACTGGACAGTGACGGTTTCAGACTGACCAAAGAAAAAGTGGATCTGTGCGAACTGGTGCGGGAATCTGCCGCATTGCTGTATCCGGACATGGAGGACGCAAAAATGTCTCCGGACATTGCCATACCGGATGAACAGATCATGATAGAGGCGGATAAGCTCCAGTTGTCCAGGGTGGTTACCAACCTCATCACCAATGCGATCCGGCATAACGCTCCCGGTTCCGGGATCGGGATCCTTGTGGTGCGGGAAACCGGGATCATCCGGGTCATGATCTGCGATAAAGGAGATCCCATCGAGCCGGAAATGGCAGATCACATTTTCGAACCTTTCGTAACGGGAGACGAATCCAGAAACAGCCGGGGCGGTTCCGGTCTCGGATTATCCATTGCCCAAAAGATTGTCAGGATGCACGGTTACAGCCTCACTTTGGTGCAACAGCCCGATATCCGGCGATTTCCCGATGCTGCTTCCTATACCAAAATGTTCCTGATCTCCATAAAAACCGACCAATAAAAACTCCGGCTCCCTGATTACGGAAGCCGGAGGCTTTTCCCGATTTCGGGGATCCTATCTCAGATCTCGGCGATATCTTCCTGACTTAAAGGCTTCAGACCCTTTCCCACCAATGCAGCTTCGGCCGTTGCCGTATCCGCTACGCGAAAGATCATATAGGCGCTGCTTGCCTTCTTTCCGCCCAGGAAGGAATACATATATTCCACATTAACATTACATTCGTTAAAGACTTTGAGCAGTCTGTCAAGTCCGCCCATTTCATCCGGGATCTCAAATGCAAGGACCGGTGTCAGAGATGCGATAAAATCCGCATCTTTCAAAACACTGGTAGCGGAAAGAACATCATCCACGATCATACGGGCAATCCCGAAATCCTTTGTTTCCGCTACGGAAAGCGCCCTGAGATCGATCTGGTGCTCCGCCAGCACTTTTGTCATCTGACTTAAGGTACCCGGTTTGTTTTCAAGAAAAACCGAAATCTGTTTCATACTCATAAAGCACTTCCTCCTTATATCTTTCTCGTATCGATGACTCTTTTTGCCTTGCCCTCGCTTCGCTCGATGGTCTTGGGTGCCACCAGAGTGACTTTGGCCTTGATCCCCAGCATGGACTTTAATCCGTCGGAAAGTTCCTTCTGTCTGGCCGATACTTCTCCCAGATTGTCCGTAAACATCTCCGGGGTCATCTCCACTTTCACTTCAAAGGTATCCGTGTTGTTCTCACGGCCCACAAGGATCAGATAATTTGCACCGTATCCGTGATTTAAGAGCACGGTTTCGATCTGGCTCGGGAATACATTGACACCGCGGATGATCAGCATATCATCGGAACGTCCCATGGGTTTTGCCATACGTACGTGAGTACGTCCGCAGGAGCACTTTTCCCGGGTAAGTCGGCAGATATCCCGGGTCCGATATCTGAGGAGCGGAAAAGCCTTTTTATCCACCGCTGTAAATACCAGTTCACCCTGGGCTCCGTCGGGAAGTACTTCTTCCGTGTCCGGATCGATGATCTCCGCAATGAAATGATCTTCGTTGATGTGCATTCCCTGCTGTGCGGAACACTCGAATGCAACACCGGGTCCGGAAAGCTCTGTCAGACCGTAAATATCATAGGCTTTGATCCCCATGGTCTTCTCGATGTCATGACGCATCTCCTCCGACCAGGCCTCCGCACCGAAGATCCCGGCCTTCAGGGGAATATCCTCAGGGCCGTAACCCATTTCCTTCATACGTTCTCCGAGATATGCCGCATAACTGGGGGTACAGCAGAGGATCGTTGCCTGCAGATCCATGATAAACATGATCTGACGATCCGTGCTCCCGGAACTGGTAGGTACCGTCAGACAGCCTACTTTATGAGAACCTCCGTTCAATCCGGCACCGCCGGTAAATAATCCGAAACCGTAGGATACCTGACAGACATCCTCATTGGTCCCACCTGCTGCCACAATGGCACGGGCCGTACAGTCATCCCACAGATCGATATCTTCCTGTGTATAGAAAGCGATCACCCGCTTTCCCGTAGTTCCCGAGGTGGAATGGATCCGAACACAGTCTTTAAGAGGTACTCCGAGTAATCCGTAGGGATAGGCATCCCGCAGATCCGCCTTAGATAAGAAGGGAAGCTTATGAAGATCATCCACCGAACGGATATCTTCGGGAGTAACTCCCTTATCTTCCATTTTCTTGCGATAGTAGGGGACATTCTCCCAAACGTGCTTCACCTGAGCCACCAGTTTTTCACTCTGGATCTCCCGGATCTTCTCCTGTGAGGCACATTCGATCTCCTCCTGAAAGTAACGTTCCATATGGGTTTTTCCTCCTTTTACAAAAATTTTGATAGAAATATGTAAAATATACTTGACAATATTCTATTGAGTGTTTATGATGTACATGAAAGGCGAAGACGTCACACCTTTCAACGCGCGTAAACCAGAACTCATTATAACACATTACACCCGCTTCACAAAAGAAAAAGCGGCAGGGACAAAATAAGGAGAATCATTATGAATATGTACAAATCAATGGGATTTGTGTTCGGACTTATCATCGGTCTTATCTTTGTAGTCATTTTATTCAAGTATGCAAATCAGAATCATAAGGCCAAGACGGAATACGACGAACGTCAGGCAAAGATCCGCGGCAAAGCATATCAGTATTCTTTTTACACTCTGATCGTCTGCGAAGTGATCGCAAGCGTGATCGACATGATGGGGATCCAGCTCCCCATGGAAAACTATATGATCCATATCGCGGCAATCTTCTGCGGTTGTCTGACGCTGGGGGCATACACCATATGGAACGATGGTTACTGGGGCCTTAACAATAACCGGAAACGATATCTCATCGTGATCATCTTTGCGGTACTCCTGAACTTCATCCCCATTATCGGAGCGTTGTATTCGGGAACGATGATAGAGAACGGGAAATTAAACACTCCTTTCCTTAATGTCATGGTCGTGATCATGCTGGCTGTTATCGGGATCATCTACCTGATCAAACATCTGGCGGACAAAGCATTGGAAGAAACGGAGGACTGATCCCATGAAAAATCTGAAACTCAAATCGGCACGCGCTGCCAAGGATCTGTCCCAGGACGATCTTGCCAAGCTCTGCAACGTTTCAAGACAGACCATAAGCGCCATAGAAAAAGGGGACTATAATCCCACCATCAATCTTTGTATCAGCATCTGCAAAGCATTGGACAAAACACTGGATGAACTGTTTTGGGAATAAAAGAAAGCCGGTGATCGCATGAAAAACGGTCACCGGCTTTTTTCATCGTCCTTTCCGCTCCCGGGATCAATAGGGCTCCAGTATATATGCGGTATAGCCGGGGATCTCCAATCCTCCGCCGAAATCTATGGTCTCTCCTGTGATCAGATCATGAGCCCGGCCCGCTCTTGCATCAAAATGAGCGGTATAAGCATTTTCATCCGCATTAATGGCGACCATCACCCGTCCTTCTCCGCTTTCCCGTTCAAATACACATTGCCGGTTGGTCAGGACCAGTGACTTAAATGCTCCGTATTGCAGGGCATTGGAAGACTGTCTGGCTTTCACCATGGCTGCAATGGCATCCGTAAGTTCGTTCCACTCCGGTTTTTCAAAGCAGGGACGAAGGGCCGGATCACCCTGGGACTTATCTCCTTTCACTCCCCACTCGCTTCCGTAATAGATGGTGGGGATTCCCGGCATTCCAAAGAGCATGGCATAGATCAGCGGGAGATGATTCGGATTGTTCAGTACACTTGCGATCCTGCTGACATCATGGTTATCCACAAAGGATAAAAGATGTTTGCCTTTATAAAGAGTCCATTGTTCCGGTCCGAACTGACGAAGCAGGGAATGTACGATCTCAAACAGATTCATGGAATTGAATGCGGAATGCATCCCTTTATAGCACTCGTAGTTGGTAGCGCTGTGACACAGATCATCTGCGATCAACCGGTTATAATCACCGTGGATCATTTCACCCATCAGGAAGAAATCCTCTTTCCAGGAAGCCGTGGCACTGCGCAGACGCCTGAGGAAATTCGGATCGATACAGTAAGCCACATCCAGGCGCAGTCCGTCGATATCGAATTCGTCGATCCACATTTTCACGCTCTCGAGCAGATAATTGACCACATTCTCATTCCCAAGGTTCAGTTTTACCAGGTCATTATGACCTTCCCAGCCTTCGTACCAGAATCCGTCATTGTATTCCGTATTACCGTCGAAACTTATATGGAACCAGTCCTTGTAGGGAGAATCCCATTTTTTCTCCTGTACATCACGAAATCCGAAGAATCCGCGGCCGGCATGATTGAACACACCGTCCAACACGATCCGGATCCCGGCATCGTGCAGCGCCTTACAAACCTTTTTAAAATCTTCGTTGGTCCCCAGTCTGGTGTCCAGTTTGCGATAATCCCGGGTATTGTATCCGTGCGTATCGGATTCAAACAGCGGGTTGAACAGCACCGCCTTAACTCCGAGTTTTTCAAGATGAGGAATAAAATCCAGAACCTTTAAGATCCGGCTCTGCGGCACGCCGTCATTTTCATACGGCGCTCCGCAAAAACCGAGTGTATAGATCTGATAAAAAACACTTTCATACGCCCACATAACAGCTCATTCTCCTTTGTATCGATGATTCGGACCCTTCCCAATGATTCCGGGGAAGTCCTTTTCTCATTATACCACGGAAGTGCTTTTATATCGACGTTTCTTAAGATCAGTCAAGCATACCGGCAGCTTCCTTCAGATGCTCAATGATCGGAAGATGCTGCGGGCAGACACGTTCACACTGACCGCAGGCAATGCAATCGGAAGCTCTGCCTCCCCTGGATATCACCTGGGAATAAAAATTCTTGGACCTCCAGTCGTCCGGATAACGCCGGAGGGTATTGACTGTCCGGAATACATCCGGAATACTGATCTTTTTCGGACATCCCGGTGTGCAGTACTTACACGCCGTACAACCGATCTGAGGGATCCTGAGGATCTCATCCGTGATCTCGTCCACAAGACGGAATTCCTCGTCACTCATGGGTTCAAAATCCGTAAATGTCTTAATATTATCATCCATCTGCTCTTCGGTGGACATACCGGAAAGAATGGTCATTACCCCGGGAAGAGAACCCACATACCGAAGGGCCCAGGATGCGACGGAATCCTTCGGCCTTGCCTTTTTGAACCTGTCCGCAAATTCCGGCGCAAGATCCGCCAGCATACCGCCGCGTACCGGCTCCATGACAATGATCGGGATATTTCTCTTTACCAGAATGTCGTATAAAGCCTGGGATCTTACGACGGGATTTGTCCGGTCAAGATAATTCAGCTGGATCTGAACAAATTCCGTTTCAGGGTGCTTATCCAGGATCTCTTCCAGAAGTTCCGGGCTTCCGTGGTAGGAAAACCCGAAATGCCGGATCCTGCCCTCTTCTTTCATCCGAAGCCCCCAGCGGAAACAATCATACTCCTCGTATACCTCATAATTCGATCCATCCTCGATGGAATGGAGCAGATACAGGTCAAAATAATCCACACCGGCGCGTTCCAGCTGTTCCCCGAAGATCCTCTCCACATCCTCTGCCTTATGGATCTCCCATGCGGGAAGTTTGGTAGCGATCATAAAACTGTCTCTCGGATAACGCTTTACCAGCGCTTCCCGGGCAGCGACTTCGGATTTCCCGCCGTGATACACATATGCGGTGTCAAAATAGCGGATATCCATCTTCATATAGCGGTCGACCATGTCTTTTACTCGGTCAAGATCCACTTCTCCGTTTTTTTCCGGCAGACGCATCAGTCCGAAACCGAGTTTCGGCATTTTACTCAGATCAATACTCATACAGAATTCCTTTCCTTTAAATCTGTTTCTTGGATTCTTCGAGGGCAGCGATGACCCTGTCACACCAGGCATCGAATTCGGGATCCTCCACCTGACATTCAGGATGCGAGAGCACGTAGTCAAGCGCGATCTGTACACCCTGATCAAACCTTACATTGGTCCTCATGTCGGGAACCGCCCTTTTCAGCTTGCGATTGTCAAATACGACGGAAACGGACTTATCGCCCGTCAGGCTTCCTTCGAAATCATAGCCGTATTTTTCACCCACCGCACTCAGATAATCCGAGGAGACATGATAGGCATTGAGTTTTACACCCAGGGCGTCAGCGATGGTCTGATAGATCTGATCCCAGGTCAGAGTTTCGTCTCCGGTGATCTGGAAAGCTTCGCCGATGGCATGACGATTTCCCATCAGTCCCGTATATCCGATGGCAAAATCGGAATTAAAAGTAAGGGTCCAAAGTGAAGATCCGTCTCCCTGAATGATCACGGGCCTGCCCTCCCGCATTCTTTTGATCACCTGATAAAAGCCCTTGTTACCATGCACTCCCAGGGGAACGTTACGTTCATCGTAAGTATGACTCGGTCTTACGATGGTCACGGGGAATCCTTCTTCCCGATACTTCTTCATCAGGAACTCTTCACATGCGATCTTATCCCTGGAATACTGCCAGTGGGGATTGGCCAAAGTTGTTCCTTCCGTGATCAGATAACTTGCGGCAGGTTTATGGTAAGCGGAGGCGGAACTGATGTAGATATACTGTCCGGTCTTATCTTTGAAGAGTCGGTAATCCCGTTCTACCTGATCTACGGTAAACCCGATGAATTCTCCCACAACATCAAAGAACATGCCGTCCAGTTTGCTCCGTACCGCTTCTTCATCATTGATATCCGCAACGATGGAATGAATTCCTTCGGGAAGCTCAGCGTTACGGTTACCGCGGTTAAGCAGATAGATCTCCCAGTTCTTCTCGGCGGCAAGTTTCCTTACGATAGCCATACTGATCGTTCCGGTCCCGCCGATAAACAATACCTTCTTCATATGTTCCCTCCTTCCGAAGACAGATATACATTTACTGATATATCATAGGCCATGAGGGATAAACGGGGATAGAAGATATTTATTGAATTTTGCCCGATTTTTGCTATGATTGGAAATATGAACAAGAATACGAAAGAAATAGTCAGTTATCCCACCATACACGGGATCACGCTGACCGACAGCGGTTCACCCTCAAGTTTTCCGTCCCATTGGCATAATGCGGCGGAATTTGCGGTGATCCGGAAAGATCATTGCCGTTACCGGATCGGAGATACGGAATACGATCTTATGTGCAACGACATTCTGATGATCTGGCCCCGGGAACTGCACGAGATCATCCGGGTCCCGAAAGACGGATCCGTATTCGTTCAGTTTTCTTCCGACATTCTGGAAAACAATCTGGATCTGGTTGCCGCCACCCGTTTTCTGACCGGGTGTCACGTGATCTCATCCGCCAGGGAACCGGAACTTGCTCAAAAGATCAACGGGATCTTTGAACGGATCCGGGAGATCTATCATTCCCGTCAGTCCTTTTCCGAAACACGCTGCAAACAATGTATTTATGAGATCCTTCTGCTTGTGGGGGATTATGTGATGCGGGAAAAAAAGGAGGAGATCGGATCGGAACGTTTCTCCGATACTTCCTGGGAATATATCCGCAGGGCATGCAGTTATATCGCCGAACATGCCGCGGAAGATATCTCCCAGAGCGAAGTTGCGGGAAAAACGGGATTAAGTCCTTATTATTTCTCCAAACTGTTTAAGGAATATACGCAGATGACATTTCCCGCATATCTGGCACGGATCCGTGTCCAAAGCGCTACCACCCTGCTTTCCGACAGACATTTATCCATTACGGAATGTGCCTTTAATGCAGGTTTTCAATCAACGACAACCTTCAACAAACTCTTTCGGGAGATCACGGGTTATTCTCCGCGGGAATTCCGCAAACTCCATCGACATAACTATTGATCCGCACAAAATAAACGGGGTGCTGCCCGTAGGCAGTACCCCGTATTATATAACCGTTTGAATGATCTGTCTTATACCTGGAAGAATCCGATCTCCTCGGAAAGTTTTGCGGATACACCCCGCAGAGACTGTGCGCTCTGGGAAAGCGTGGTAACCGCACCGGACAGTTCGTCCATGGAAACGCCCGTTGCTTCCGAACTTGCCGCATTTTCTTCCGAGATCGCGGACAGGGAATTCATGGCATCGATGACCAGATCCTTTGCCTTCGCGCAGGCATCGGCGTTATTTGTGATCTCAACCACTTCTTTAGCGGTCTCTTCAATGTCCTTGATCATCTCATTGACGTTGTTGGCGGTCTCTTCGATCACTTCCTGCTGTTTCTTATTGGTATTCTGAACATCACCGGCCATATCAACCGCAGCCTGGGATTCAGCAAGCAGGCTGTTCATCTCGGATCTGATCTGGTCAGCCGACTCATTGGAATCCGAAGCAAGTTTGCCGATCTCTTCCGCAACTACCGCAAATCCGCGTCCCGCATCTCCGGCTCTAGCTGCTTCGATGGAAGCGTTCAGTGCAAGAAGGTTGGTCTGAGAAGCGATACTGGAGATGGCATCTACCATATCGTTGATCTTCTCTACCGCGTTGCTGGTAGCGGTGATCTTTTCGGTAATACTGTTGATGGCTCCGTTCATTTCTTCGGAGCTTTCTCTCAGTTCTGCCAGGCTCTTAGCGGAACCGGCGGATGCACCCTGCATTCTCGTGGCAATGGTGGAAAGACCTTCCGCGGAACTCTGAACACCGGATACGGCATCCTCGATCCTGGAAATATTCTGTGTGGCATTCTGGATCTCATTGGCCTGCTCGGTAGCACCGGCAGCGATACCCTGTACAGCCTGGGAAACGGTCTCGGCATTGCCGGAGATCTTTTCGGACATCCTTGACAGTTCATCGGACGCAGTATCCACATCTCTTGCACCCTGGATGATCTCTCCCACGATCTCTTCCAGTTTTCCGATAACGCCGTCGGTATTCTGAATGATCTCACCGAATTCGTCTTTTCTGTCTTTGTAAGAACCGATCTCCTTAAAGCTACCCGTAGCCAGAGCCGAAATGGACTGATCAACAGCGGAAAGCGGTTTTGTGATGGACTGTGCAAAGAAGTATGCAACCAGAACACCCGCAACGATGAATAACAAACCTACGATGGCCTGCATGATAACCGTCTTATAAACCGCCGCAAGAGCAACTTCCTGTACACGGCAGGATGCCACAACCCACTCGGAAGTAGGCATCTTTTCCCAGGAGATCACCCAGGTATCTCCCATAAATTCGGAAACATAATCACCCGATGTCTTATCCCCTCTGGAATCCGTGTAGAAGGGATTCTGGTCCTGCATCTCGGGATCTTCCACATTTACTTCACGAAGGGAATGCGCTACAACCGTACCGGTACGATCCACGATAACGATCTCCTGACGATCCTGCGTTACTTCATTTGCAAGCATCTCGTGGAGGACTCCCGTATCATAGTTTCTCTGTACGATACCGATCACCTTGCTGCCGTCTTTGCTGCGAACAGGTACAGAGAAAGTTGCGATGGCCGTTCCGGTGGACTTGGAAATGATCAGATCGGAAATGTAATGATCCGCTCCGCTCATGGGAATCTTGAAATAATCACGTTCGGACACATCCACCAGCTTACCCTTGGTCCGGACTCTCTGCATACCGTCGGCACCTGAAAGAGCCGTGTTGTTACCGTCATCCAGATTCGTATCGATCAGCTGCATCTGACGAAGAAGCTCTGCCTCAACGGCCTCGCCGCTGATCTCTCCTTCCAGATATGCGATGGTCTGCTCCGAAGAAGCAAAGGACTTCAAAGCCGAAATATTTGACTTGTACGTCACCTCCATCATTTCCGAAACCAAGGCAGCCTGTGCCATATTGATCTCGTCAGCAGCCTGTTTCCCCTGATTAACGGAAACGATCATGCTGATAATGGTGAGTGCGATGACCGGAACCATAACAAGTCCGGTCATGATAAAGATCAGTTTTTTACGGATACCAGCTTTACTCATTGTATCTCCCCCTGTTGCATAATAATGATAGTTCCTGCAACACAGATCCTTTTAGGGGAATCTGCGGTTGTATAAAAAAGATTATACCATATTTTACCCTGTTGAAAACAATTATTTACAGGATGATCACGAATCTATTTTATTGTTTTTTTATGATTTTCACGAATTGTTTCCGATTGGGCAGAACGGGGATATGCTATACTTTATGCAGCGGGTTCGTGATATGAAATTTAAGACAAAACTGCAAATCACATTTTTAACGATCATCATGCTTCCGGTACTTCTGACGGTACTGGCTTTCTGTCTGATCGGTTCCGTACTTTCCGGCGGACAGATGCACGGTCCCATACCCGGCCGGATGGATATCCTTTTTACGCCGGATGTGGCGAAAGCGTTGTTTTTATACATGGCCATCGCCATCATTCTGATCCTGGTCATCACGAGTATCCTGCTGACCTTATGGATTGCCAAAGGATTTTTCGATCCGATCAAAGATCTGAACCTGGCAATGCAGAACATCGCCGAAGGAAATCTGGATTACAGCCTGCCGGAGGGTATGGAAGGCGAGATCGGGGAGCTCTACCGGAACTATGAAGATATGCGGTTAAGGCTCAAGGAATCCACCGGTGACAAGATCCAGTCGGAAAATGTGAACAGGGAGCTGATCAGTAATATCTCCCATGACCTGAAGACTCCGATCACTTCTATCAAAGGTTATGTCGAGGGTATCATGGACGGAGTTGCCGATACCCCCGAGAAAATGGATAAATACATCCGTACCATTTACAACAAAGCAAATGATATGGATAAGCTCATCAATGAACTGACGGTTTATTCCGGGATCGACAATAACCGGATCCCCTACAATTTCCACAGGATCAACGTAGCGGAATACTTCGGTGACTGTGTGGAAGAGGTAGGACTTGACCTGGATTCCAAAGGGATACAGCTTGATTATTCGAACCTGACTCCGCCGGATACGCTGATCATCGCCGATCCGGAACAGCTGAAAAGGGTGATCAACAATATCATCGGCAACAGCGTGAAATACATCGACAGGACCAAGAAGGCACAGATCGATATCCGGATCCTGGATGAAGTGGATTCCGTGCGGATCGAGATCGAGGATAACGGACGGGGGATCGCTGCCAAGGATCTTCCCAACATTTTTGAACGCTTTTACCGCACCGATGCTTCCCGGAATTCATCCCAGGGTGGCAGCGGTATCGGTCTTTCCATCGTAAAAAAGGTGGTGGAAGACCACGGCGGATATATCTGGGCCACCTCCAAAGAAGGGGAAGGCACCTGCATGCATATTGTTTTCCGAAAATACGAACAACTGGAAAACAGAAAGGACGAAGATATCTATGAGCAGAATACTGATCATTGAAGATGAAGAAGCCATCGCCGATCTGGAAAAGGATTATCTGGAACTGAGCGGGTTTGAAGTTGAGATCCGGACAAACGGCAATGACGGTCTGGAAGCCGGATTGAACGAGGATTTTGACCTGATCGTTCTGGATCTGATGCTTCCTGGCGTGGACGGCTTCGAGATCTGCAAGGAGATCCGGGAAAAGAAAAACCTCCCGATCATCATGGTCTCCGCCAAAAAGGAAGATATTGACAAAATCCGCGGTCTCGGACTCGGAGCGGATGATTATATTACTAAACCCTTCAGTCCCAGTGAACTGGTAGCCCGGGTAAAGGCTCATCTTGCGCGTTACGAAAGATTGACCAGCGCGCAACTTGAACATAACGATATCATTGAGATCCGGGGGATCAAGATCGACAAAACGGCCCGTCGCGTTTGGGTTGACGGAGAAGAAAAAGCCTTTACCGGAAAAGAGTTCGATCTTCTCACCTTCCTGGCGGAACACCCGAATCACGTTTATTCCAAGGATGAGCTCTTCCGCGAGATCTGGGACATGGACTCCATCGGAGATATCGCCACCGTAACGGTTCATATCAAGAAGATCCGGGAAAAGATCGAATTTGACAGTGCCAATCCGCAGTATATCGAAACGATCTGGGGCGTGGGATATCGCTTTAAGATCTGATCATATCTCTTTCATAACACATCAAAAAAGGCGTCTGTGCAAAGCAAACGCCTTTTTTGTATTTTTCAAAACAATCCGTTTTCTTACTTCTTCAGTCTGATGCTTACCACACTGCATTTCGGAAGGGTGATCTTCAATCCGCATCCCGTCTTTTCGTAAGCGGTAAAGCGCTCTTCGGTCACGTTCTCGGGAGCATCAAAGGTATTGTGTGCGTTCATTGCTCCGGTAACCACCGTGGACGCGCAGACATCATAACTTCCGCCGTCTTTTGTAAGACATATTTCCACATCCTCGGAACTTTCCAGGGAATTGTTGGTCAGTGTGACCGTGATCACACCGTCACCGTTTACGGATACCGATTCATAAACTTTGGGAAGCTCGTTCTTGCCCGCTCCCACCGTTCCGTTCATAAGCAGATCACTCTGCAGAAGCTCCCCGCCCTGATGATCCCGATACATATGGAAGACATGATAGGTCGGGGTCTTGATCATCTTGTCACCGTCCGTCAGCATTACGGACTGAAGCACATTGATGAGCTGTGCGATGTTCGCCATCTTCACGCGATCGGAATGCTTATTGAAGATATTCAGGGTAATACCCGCTACCAGTGCGTCCCGCATGGTATTCTGCTGGTAAAGGAAACCGGGGTTGGTTCCGGGTTCCACATCCGTCCAGATACCCCATTCATCCACCATCATGCCGATCTTCTTATCGGGATCATACTGATCCATGATGGCGCCGTGTTTTGTCACCAGCTCCTCCATGAAGGCACCCCTCTTCAGGGTCTGATAGAAGATCTCCTCGGTGAAGTCCGTGGCGGAACCCTTGTAATTCCAATCATCTTCCGTCTCCGGAAGGGTGTAATAATGTAGAGAAAGGCCGTCCATGAACCCGTGCTGATGAGGCTCCGAATGATCAAAGCAGGTCTCAAGCACCTTGCGTGTCCAGTCATAATCAGCGGAATTGGCACCGCAGCAAATCTTGGTGATGGGTGTATTGCCTGCATAATTTCTTACATAAGTCTGATATCTGCGATATTCGTCCGCATAGTATTGGGGACGCATATTTCCGCCGCAGCCCCAGTTTTCGTTACCTACACCGACGTAATCCACCGTCCAGGGCTCTTCATGTCCGTTTTCCTTCCGCAGATCCGCCATGGGCGATATTCCCTTAAAGGTAATATATTCCACCCATTCGCTCATCTCCCGGACAGAGCCGCTCCCCACGTTCATGTTGACGTAGGTCTTACAGCCCAGCTGTCTGCAAAGTTCAAAAAACTCGTGGGTTCCGAAACTGTTGTCTTCAACCACACCGCCCCAGTGGGTATTGATCATTTTCTTACGCTTATTCTTGGGACCGATCCCGTCCATCCAGTGATACTCATCCGCAAAGCATCCGCCGGGCCAGCGAAGTACGGGGATCTTCATTTCCTTCAATGCATCCACCACATCGACACGCATACCGTTCACATTGGGGATCTCGGAATCCTCTCCCACATACAGTCCCTCGTAGATACATCTGCCCAGATGTTCGGAAAAATGCCCGTAGATCTCGGGAGCGATGGTGCTTTTCTTTTTCTCGTTATTGATAACCAGTTTTGCCATAAACCCTCCTTATAATTTGAAAATGCCGTTTTATCCTTTCACTGCACCGGCAGTCATACCGTCAATGATATATTTCTGGAAGATCAGAAAGATCACGAATATGGGAAGTATACCAAACATGGAACCTGCTATCAAGACATCATAGTTGTTCCCGTAAGGTGTCAACAGCGTATTTAAACCGATAGGAAGCGTAAACTTCTCGGCTCCTTTTAATACCAGCAGAGGCCAGAGGATCGCATTCCAGGATCCCATCGCACAGAGAATACCCATGGATGCAAACGCAGGTTTTGCCAAAGGAAGAATGATCTTGACCGAAATATAATACTCGTTGGCTCCGTCGATCCTGGCGGCACTTAACAGTTCCTTCGGTAATCCGGACAGATATTGGCGGAAAAAGAATATAGTGGAGGCATTACAAAGTCCCGTAATGATCACACCCACATAGGTATCGATGAGTCCCAGCGCAATGACCTCCTTGTACATGGGAAGCATCAGGATCTCAAAGGGTACCATCATGGTGGCTATGACCAGAGTAAAGAGCAGATTCTGCAGCCGGAAGTTGTACATGGTGAGACCATAAGCCACAAAATAGCAGATCAGAAGGGTCAGTACCACGGATACGATGGTGATGACCAGAGAATTCCTGTACCACATGAAATACTTCTTACTGTCGGGATTACCGCCAAAAAGGTATTTATAGTTTGCCATGGTCATGGTGGTGGGATTAAGATCGATAGCCAGTCCGCGACGAATCAGTTCCGTACCGGGACGGAATGAAGCCAGCAACCCGGCAAGTACGGGGAAAGCTATGATCCCGCACAGAATGATAAAGAATCCCGTTCCGAGTATGGATAAAACAATATGTTTGGGAGAATGAGAAAGATCTCTGATTTTTTTCGTTTCCATGATCAATCCTCCTCTTTCTTAAAGGTTCCGTTCAGGATCAACTGTACGAAATTGATCACCAGAGCAACTACCAGCAGGATCACACCGACGGAGCAGGCATAACCCATATCGTTCTTCTCAATACCCCGACGATACAGATAACCGACGATGGTAAGTCCGATGTTGTTGGGAGATGCATTTCCGGCCCATAACATATAGGATTCCAGGAACATGGCAAGTCCGGCATAGACAGAGATCGTAAGCACATAGATGGTTGTGGGCTTCAAAAGCGGAAGCGTCACGTAGAAAAACTTCTGCACGGCGGTAGCTCCGTCAATATCCGCTGCCTCATAAAGAGAGCTGTCGATGGCTTTTAATCCGGAAAGGAAATAAAGCATATTGACACCGGTCCATCTCCAGCAGGCAAGGATCAGCAGCGCCAGCATACCGGACCATCCGTTTTTCAGCCATTTATAGGTACCGAACCCGAGTGCCTGAGAGATCAGGTTCATCTGTCCGGTCTTATACTCCGAAAACATGAGCCGGAACAACGTACCGGAAATAACAACGGACGTCAGTGCCGGCATATACAGGATCGCTTTCCAGACGCCTTTGGCTTTGACGATGTTCGAATCCATCAGTACCGCAAAGATCATCGGGAAAGGGATCAGTAAAAGCAGGGTAAACAGCATATATTTCGCGCTGTTTCCGATGGCCAGAAGAAATACCTTGTCCTTTAACAGTTTCAGATAATTGGAGAAACCGATCCAGGTTGTGGAAGACGGAGTAATCTTCTGAAAACTCATTGTAAATGCCGTTATCAACGGATAGATCCAGAATATGGCGAAACTTAAGATGAACGGCAGAACAAAAACATATGGCGCAACCTTTTGCGAATAAAGAAAATTTTTCGTTTTCAAGTTCTACACCCTCCTTGACAAAATACCTCTTCTATGAGAATAACCCCTTTTTATACCACAGGGGATGCCGGAGATCATCCGTCATCCCCCATGAGGTAATTATATGATATGATCCATAAGAAGAATATCTTTTACTGCTCCAGATCGATGGCATCCTGAGCTTCCTGAAGGGCATCATCGATGTTGTAATCAGGATCCTCAAATACTTCATTTAAGGTGGTGGTGCACATATACTCATTGATCGTCGGGCTGATGGAAACAACGGAGATCTTGCCGATGTTGTCCATACCGATATCATTCAGCACATCATAAGGATAGTTAATGAAGAATGCGTTGAACTGATTACTGTCATCGTGTGCGATCTCTTCTTTCGTCCACATTGCCGTATTGCAGACATCGAATCCCAGCTTATCCCAGATATGGGTCTCACCTTCATCGGACATCTTTGCCCAGCAAAGGAATCTTGCCGCAAGATCCTTGTTTTCGGACTGCTGCGTTACTACCGTACCGGTACCGCCCACACCAACGGAGCACTTCTGGCCTGCTTCGAATACAGGACACTTTGCAATGTACCAGTTACCCTTCTCATCAGGCATATAGTTGGTGAAACGGCTCATATACCATAAAGCCTTGGGGAAGGAAACGATATTATGATCCATGATGTTCTGGAAACCGGCTTCAAGGTCTACATGTCCGTCAGGAGAAATCTCGGCAACGCCATCCTTAAGCCACTTCTGCTGCATTTCCATCATCTTCTTTACGGAATCAAGCTTTACATTGGCAGGATTGTCGAAACCGCCTGTCCAGTCATCGCCATACTCGGCCATTGCAAGCCACATCCAGTCTACACCGCCGGTATCAACGCTGGTCCAATATTTCCCGTCTTCGTTCACAGCAGCAAGATATTCGTTACCGAGTGCCGTATAATCATCCCAGGTCTGTACCGCATCGATCTTGGCGATCACATCTTCATTGGAGATCCCCATAGCTTCTGCCATAGCCACAACGTTGTAATACATTGCGAAGGCGCCTACATGATAAGGAGCTCCGTAGTAATGTCCGTCAGCACCCTGATAGATCTGCATACGGGCGGGAACCATGGTTGCCATATATTCGGAAGCGTAATCATCAAGGGGAACCAGCCACTGATCCTGACCCGCTACCACGTTCGGGAACTGACCGACTTCTACATCGCAGATATCCGGCGCACCGGTTCCGGCTTCAAGAGAACTTAACAGTTTGGTGTGCATGTCGCCGTAAGGATAGGTGGTGCAGGTGATCTCGATGGTCTCATCGGGGTGCTGCTCGTTCCATACTTCAGCCATGTCCTTGTAGTGCTGTCCGTGAAGTTCCACGAAAGTCCACATCTCAAGATGAGTACCGGACTCATCACCGAATGTATTAACGGGTGCTTCTTCAACGGCCTGCTCGGTCTGATCTGCCGCTGCCTCAGTTGTTTCTTCCGCAGCCGTGTCTTCTGCGGTGGCGGTATCAGCCGATGAACCGCACCCTGCAAGCAGACTGACTGTCAATGCTGTACTTAACAGTACGCTTAAGAGTTTCTTTTTCATCCTTTCCTCCTTTTAAACCAATCCATTTTTTTACCGTTCTTGCTGCATCCGGTGTATTCCGTCCTCCGTCTGATGAGGCTGTTTGGCAATCCTTTGAGATCCGGAATATCCATCTGCCATAATCACACTATACGCTTCTCATATATTGCTCGTCAATATTTATTTTACAATATATTAAACTATTTTATATATTAGTGAATTATGCATAAAACAGTTTTGTTCTATTGTGCATAATTGCCATATAATTTGGCGTAATATTGCTTGAATTACGGTATTGTTTCATATTCTTTTCAAAATATTGAAATAATTTTAATTAAATGCATGGGATAATATGAGTAAAAATCCGGATCTGACTATATCTACTTACATATCCTTTGACCGAACCCGATATATAATGCTATACTAATTTATATTTTATTAAATAACATGGGATACCTGTAAAGGTGCTCCATACCTTTCGGAAAGGATCTTCTTATGATACATATTACTTCTTTAAACGAAGGTCTGGAACTATTCAAAGCGCTCGGCTCCGACGTCCGGATCCAGATCCTGAACATCCTGCTGGAAAACGGACCCATGAACATGAATCAGCTCGCTTCCCAGTTGAATCTGACCAACGGCGCATTAACGGGTCATATCAAGAAACTGGAGGATTGCGGATTGATCAAGATCTCCAATGAGTCTTCCGGCCACGGAAATGAAAAAACCTGCTCCGTAAAGCAGGATAAACTTCTGGTGGATTTTGAACAGCCGGTGGATGATGCCAATACCTTTTCCACGGAGATCAAAGTGGGACAGTTTACCAATCATCACGTATATCCCACCTGCGGCATGGCTACGAACAAATCCCTTATCGGCGAACTGGACGATATCCGGTACTTCGATCATCCGAACCGGTTCCAGGCGGATATCGTATGGTTTACAAAAGGATTTGTGGAATACACGATACCGAATCTGATACCGCGAAATAACCGGATCTCACAGATCATGGTGTCCATGGAGATCAGTTCGGAGGCTCCGGGCGTCAACGAAGACTGGCCTTCCGACATCAGTTTTTATATCAACGATACTCTGGTAGGCGTCTGGACCCTGCCCGGCGATTACGGGGATGTGCGGGGCATGTTCACACCGGACTGGTGGCTTCCAAACTGGAATCAGTACGGACTGTTAAAGCTTCTTGTCATCAATCGTAAGGGAACTTTTATCGATGGTCTCCAGATTTCGGACGTTACAACAACACAGCTGAATCTGGATTATACCAGTAATATCCGCCTCAGAATGGCGGTGGAAGATGATGCAAAACATGTCGGAGGTCTCACCCTCTTCGGCAAGACCTTCGGCAACTACGATCAGGACATCAACATCAGTCTCAGTTACGCTCCCATCGTATCATAGATCATTCATCAAAGGAAAAAACAGGATAACCGTCTTTCCAACGAACCGGCATCAGCATAGCGTGCCGGTTCGGATTATATAGGGGATCACCCGTAATCTCCGTTTCCGTTCTGGCATGATAGACCAGAATATCATTTCCTTCTTCGTCCGTTGTAAAAGAATTATGCCCCGGTCCGTATACCGTATGTTCCGGGGACGAACTTAAGACCGGCTGTCTTTCTTTTTTCCAGGAGGTCGGATCCAGAAGATCTGCCCCTTCATCGGTACTCAACATTCCCATACAATAGCGGATTCCCGTATCACTGGCGGAATAAGTCACAAAGATCTTTCCGTTTCTTTTTATGACGGCAGGACCTTCGTTTACCCAGAACCCCTGCCTTTCCCATTCGTAATCGGGTGTTGACAGAAGCACCTGAACGGTATCCAGGGTGTAACCGTTTTTCATCCGGGCGATGTACAGATTGGAGATCTGTTTACCCACGCCGACTTTTTCCGCCCAGATATAATACCAGGAGTCCTTTACCTCAAAGACTGTGGCATCCAGGGAAAAAGCCCGGAACGAAAATTCATCCTCCTCACAACAGTTCATTTTCCCCTTTTCGATCCAGGGATCCTTCATGGGATCATTTCCCGTACATTCCAGCACGTAGGGACGGATGGCCCAGATATCCTCCTTATCTCCGCCGGCATAGTAGATATACCACTTTCCGAAAAGAAAATGTAGTTCCGGGGCCCAGATATGAATACTCTGAGGTCCGTTTTCGTGTTTATGCCAGATTTCCTTTTCTTCCGCTTTTGCCAGTCCGCTCAAAGTACGGGAACTTCGCAATACGATCCTGTCATATTCCGGAACGGATGCCGTAAAATAATAGGTCCCATCCGTATGTTTCAGAACATAGGGATCCGCCCGCTGAAGGATCCACGGTTTATTGTAGGTTAACGATTCTTTCATCGATTCTGTGCCCTTTCTTTAATACTTCACGCCCCAGACAGTCGTATTGTTTCCCACTGCACTGAATGTCATGACATCCGTTCCGGCCTCATCCTTCATTTCGCAGAAAATGCCGGAATAAGTTACGTTATCTATCACCGCGTTCATATAGGGTGTTCCGTCTTTTACCGTCCAGGTCCCCGAAGTTTCCCTTCCGGAAACCGTTCCGTCTTCATTCAGATACAGGATGACGGGATTTGCGATGTAGTTGCTGATATCAGATCCCTGATTCGTCACAAAATATCTTCCGGTCAGTTTTTCCTTTTCATATCCCGTCTCCGAAACAGTCTCTCCGGAAGTCTGATACGGCAATTCACAGGGCCACCCCTCTTCATTGATAAAAAACTGGTGCACCCTGGGTGAATGACCTTCTCCGTTATCATTGAATCTTGTGTGATATACCACATACATTCTGCCGTCATCATCGATCAATGCCGAATTATGGCCGGTTGCCATATATGCTTTTTCCAGACTGGGAAGTTTATAATTTCCGGACAGTTTTAACCCGTAATCCTGATGCAGCGCACTTTTTTCCGGAAATTTTCCGTTCATATCGACATATGGTCCGTCCGGTTTGTCGGAACGGAATACGCGGATCTGGTATCCGCCGTTGGAGACCAATGATCCGTATGATACGAAGAGAAAATAATATTCTGTCCCGGGATCATACAGAATATAAGGAGCCTCAATGGATATGTGACCTCCGCCCAGGAGTTTTTTCCCAAAATACGGGTCAATACCGGTTTCCTCATCCATTTCCGGATGGATCACATCTCCGGTTTCCGGATCCAGCTCCAGCAGGAATATCCCTCCGCTCCAGGAACCGTATACCATCCACATCCTGTCTTCGGCATCATAGAATACGGAAGGATCGATGGCATTCGGATAATCTTCGTAGTTATAACTGCCGCCTTTGATATAGTTCTTACGGGCATATTCGTCATCAACGTAGTTCAGGACATCGGTTTCCGGAAGCTGTTTTGCACCGAAACCGGAATAGATCAGGGCCTTTTGCCATACGAAAGGACCCTCTGGCGAATCGGAAACGCCGTAACACAGGTTCGATGCGTTCCAGGTAGAGGAAGTGCAATAATACATGCAGTACTTTCCCGTTTTTTTGTTATAGATCACATCCGGAGCCCACACATGAGTCGCTTTATCGTCTGTCTTGATCAGGCTGTTTTTATCTCCCGCATATGCAAACGCTTCATCCGCAACATCATAGATCTGTCCGTAAACCGGATTGCTTTTTACATATTTGTCCGCGATCATTTCCCAGTTCTTAAGATCCGTGCTTTTTGCCGCGGTCATATGGGACCCGTAAATATAATAATTTCCGTCCGCTTTCAGAATGGAGGGATCATGAACGGCCACGCCCGGTGAAGAAACATCTCCCGTAGCGATCCCGTCATAATTCAGGGTATAATCCTGCTCCATCTTCACGGCCTCCTCTGAAATACCGGTACCTTCCGTATCTTTGGATCCCGCACAACCGGTTATCGTAAGCAATGCGACCACCGCCAACAGACTCCATCGACTCATCCTTCTCAAATCCGTATCCTCCGTCTATACCGGGATAAAACGTGTCTGCCGGAACCCTCTTTTTGCGCAAAAACAAAATGAGACCTCCATAAACAGATCCCTGTTCATAAAAGCCTCATTGTTTTAATTTAGATTGCCGTAAATTATTTTATAGTATTATTTACATTATGTCTAGATTCTTTTTAAAAAATTTTCATGAATTTTCGAACACTATGTGGCTTGCCCGTAGTATGCAATGTCGGCAGCAGGCAAGCGCGAATGCAATGAGCATTTGCATGAAGCCGGCGTTGCAGTGAGAAAAACGAAGTTTTTCGAACACTATGTGCTTTGCCCATAGTATGCATTCGCTCCGTGTTTCCGGTAATAATGCTTATCCTGCAATTCCTGGGGTGCCGGCTTGATCTCGGGATTGATGGTTTCCGCACGATACGCCATCTTGGCTACTTCCTCCAGCACTACCGCATTATGCACCGCATCATGGGCATCTTTTCCCCAGGCAAAGGGACCGTGATTCTTGCACAGGACCGCAGGAACGGCCATGATCTCCTTTCCCATACGGATAAACTCATCCACGATCAGATGTCCCGTGTTTTCTTCATAAGCCTCATCAATCTCTTCCTTTGTAAGACATCTTAAACAGGGAACCTCTCCGTAGATATAGTCTGCATGAGTCGTTCCGTAGCAGGGGATGGAACGTCCGGCCTGTGCCCAGCTTGTGGCATATGAGGAATGGGTATGAACAATGCCTCCGATCTCGGGAAAAGCCTTATAAAGTTCCAGATGTGTCGGCGTATCGGAAGAAGGGTTCAGCTTTCCTTCCACCCTGTTTCCCTCAAGATCCATGACCACCATGTCTTTGGGACGGAGTTTGTCATATTCCACGCCCGAAGGTTTGATCACAAACAATCCCTGATCCTTGTCTATTCCGCTGACATTTCCCCAGGTAAAGGTCACCAGACCATACCTGGGAAGCAGCATATTGGCTTCGTATACCTGTTCTTTTAATTCTTCCAGCATAGTTTTCTCCTTAACAGATGATCAGATATCCAGCGCAGCTTTCTCGGCAGAAAGTCCGCGCACATACTTCTCCATGAATTTATCGAATCCCGCAACGGCACCTGCATCCGGCTCGATCCTGGTTCCTTTGTTACCCGCAAAGATCCGGTCATTCAGATATTTCTGGAGCGTAAGAGAAGGATCCGCTTTCTTTGCGTCTCCGAACGCAGCAAGAACCGCCATTCCCCAGGGTCCTCCTTCTCCGGCCGTTTCCATAACGGACACCGCGGTATTCATGGCTGCTGCCGCGATGGACTGGCCTACTTTGGGTGTCTTGAACAGACCTCCGTGGCCCAGCATCTCATCACACTTAACCCCTTCTTCCTTGAACATCAGATCGAGACCGTATTTTAATGCAGCAAGTGAAGAATAGATATGCATTCTCATAAAGTTCGGAAGTGTGAACTTATCATCTGCTTTCCTGACGAACAAGGGGGCGCCGGATTCAAAACCGGTAACGGGTTCTCCGGAGAAATAATTGTAGGAGATCAGTCCTCCGCAATCATCATCCCCTTCCATGGCTTTATTGAACAGCGTGGTAAATAACGTGTTCTTATCCACGGATGCACCGATGGCTCCGGCAAATTCATCAAACAGATTTACCCAGGCATTGATATCGGAAGTACAGTTGTTGCAATGTACCATACCCACCAGTGCGCCGTCCGGCGTGGTTACCAGATCGATCTCGGGATAAACCTTCGATAACTCCTTTTCCAGCACGACCATGGCAAAGATCGAGGTTCCGGCGGACACATTTCCCGTACGGACTCCTACTGCATTGGTAGCTGTCATTCCGGTACCTGCATCACCTTCCGCGGGTACCAGCATGATCCCTGCTTCCAGTTGTCCGCTGACATCCAGTTTTTTTGCACCTTCTGCCGTAAGTGTCCCTGCCGGTGCGCCGGCGCTTAATACTTTCGGTAAAATGTCACGCAGCTTCCATCCGAATCCTTCTCCCGCATTCAGGGCGTCAAATTTGGAGATCATGCCTTCATCGAAGTCACCGGTCTTAATATCGATGGGGAACATGCCGGATGCATCTCCCACTCCGAGCACTTTTTCACCCGTCAGCATCCAGTGAACATAGCCGGCAAGCGTGGTAACAAATGCAATATCCTTAACGTGCGGTTCTTTATTGAGGATCGCCTGATAAAGATGCGCAATGCTCCACCGCTGGGGAATATTGTAGTTAAATTCCTTCGTCAGTTTTTCTGCGGCTTCTCCGGTGATCGTATTACGCCAGGTACGGAAGGGAACCAAAAGCTCCGCATTCTTGTCAAATGCCAGATATCCGTGCATCATGGCGGAAAACCCGATGGCGGCAAATTTCGTTACGCCGGTATCATACTTTCCTTTTACATCCTTTAACAGGTCCCCGTAACAATCCTGCAGACCTCCCCATACCGCGTCGAGAGAATAGGTCCATATGCCGTTTTCCAGCCGGTTCTCCCATTCATGTGCTCCCGTTGCCAATACGGTACCTTTCCCGTCGATCATTACCGCTTTGATCCTGGTGGATCCGAATTCGATCCCGAGATAAGTTTTCCCCTCTTGAATCAGTTGTTTTGCTTCCATTTGAATACCCTCCGTTTTCCTGTTATCTTTTCGATCCTATGATCACAGCCTCATTCATATAAGATCACCGTTTTACGGATTACTTCATCATCATATCATAATCAGTGATTTCCGTCGTCACCGGCCCAAAATAATCCTTCCGTTCCGGATCCGTCAGCATATACACAGGATGCATGATTCAGATCCATAAGTCCGATTATAACATCTTTTTCCGTCGTATCGACGTCATGATTGCCGTAGACTACCGCCACCGGGGAAACCTCCAGATTCAGATAGGCGTTATGTACCCAATGGGCGCTGTCCGTATCCTGCAGATAAAGAACCCGTTTTCCCATAAGTTCCTGGTGAGAAGATATGGTTTCGATAAAAGGAATCGCTTCCTCCTCGATCATGGCCTGACGGGTTTCAAGATCCGATGCCAAAGAGTCCCTGTATCCCCATAGTCCCTGATATACCGCTCTTGGATCACAGGTAAGCAGGACAAACAGAACACAGCCCGGCAAACACCATAATTGCTGATGTACCCGATCCTCTTTTGATCCTTCCGTCAGGATCTTCATGATCAGATACATCATGCCCAGAGTAAAGGGGGCCCCATAACGGGATATGGAGATCGCCATGACTTCGCTGCTTGCATACTGTGTCTCCATGGCAAAGATCGTGATATGTCCCAGAAAAATGATACTGTAAGCGGCAAATGCCGTCAGACAGCAAAAGACGATCAGGCGGGAACACATGCCTTTTTGCAGTTTCCCGAGTCTGTACAAAAGTCCTGCGGATATCAATATCAGCACAAACATCATAAGTGCGGACAGATCAAAGAACATCGTATGATCCGTGTGCATCGGTTCAAAGGCAAATCCCCGCAGGAAATATCCTGCCTTTTCTCCGGCATATCCGATAAAACTCCTCACACCGGAGGAAGCCATCCTCACCCCGGCACTGGTCAGCTTGGACACCCTGCGGTTCATCAGGCAGAACAGGATCCAGGACAGCCAGATCAGCAATACACCGCCCCATGCCAACAGTCTTTCTTTTATAAAGAAAGGTTCCTTTTTCCTACCCCGACTTATGATCAGATCAAACAGGAAGGCAAATGCCGCCCATTCGATCCCCACGGACTTGGTAAGGACCAGAATGCTTCCGTAGATCGCGATCCGGATAAAACCTCCCCGGCCTTCCCTTCTTTCCCAGACAGCGTAAAGCAATCCTCCGTATATGATCCCCATGGTCACATCGGCACAGGCGCCCTGAAAGCATACGACGCTCACTACCGTGGGAAAGAGGATCAACAGGATCCCGGATAACAGCGTGATCAGAAATCCTTTCCAAAAACCTCCCTTCCATTTCGGAACCAGAGGAAGGAGAAATATAAGATTCAGACACTGATAACCGGAAAAAGCCAACCCTTCCGTATAATTCCGGCTGTTCATATGCAGGAAGAACCATTTGAAAAGCTGGATCCCGGGAGGATAATCACCGAATTCCGGGGCGACATTTCCGTATTTTCCCGCGAAACCGCCCAGAAAATACAAAGCCTTGGCATCCGTGGCCCAGAAATTGATATCATCCCACCAGGTGGCAATCTTCGGGATCTGTGACAGGGTCAGCAGAAAAAGAAGGAAAAATACCGCCAATCCCCGGGATAATTCCGGCATGATCCCTTTCAGATCCGGTATCCTTCTTTTTACAAAATAGAAAATCGCGCCGAGAAGGAGTCCCGCCGCAAGAAAATCCACCAGATAAAGACTGCGGAAAAAGGCCAGAAAATAAAGGATCAGAATAAAGACTCCCGTCACGGGCGGGAGCATTTCCGTAAATGACCGTTCTGTTCGTTTCGCGATATGAATCGTTACGAGAAAGACCGCGAGAATGGAAAAGATGAACATACTGCTATTCTACTTTTGTATCAGAAGGATATCAAGGTCTGCATTCCCCGTAATGCCCGGTATCTTTCCTTCATTGGTGTACTGCCAGCATACAAAGTGATAAGGAGTCTGTGGCAAAGGCTCATAATCGGCATACCAGATGGGATAATCCGTTAGTTCCGAAAGGTTGAGTTCATACGCTTCCCAGAGCATATTACTGTAGATCATGGGTTTCAGCCCGGCCTCTTTGATCCGTTCGCAATAGGCAACGGTATTTGCGGTAAACTGCTCCCGGGTCACATGATCCGTGCGGGCCTCCGCATCCAGGATGCTCTCCGGATCATAGACTACGGGCAGTTCAAGGGTATGATCTCCAAGCAGTTTGAGGGTATACTCCGCTTCTTCAAGGGCTTCCTCTTCATTTACCGCCTGGGCAAAGAAGTAAACACCCACCTTGATCCCCGCTTCCTGAGCGCCCCGGATATTGTTCTCAAACTCACGATCCGCATTCAGCGTTCCGGCCTGTCCGTATCCGCGATAACCGATCCGTAAAAACGCAAAGGAAACTCCTGCTTCTTTCAGTTTTACCCAATCCACGGTTCCCTGATGATGAGAAACATCCACTCCCAGTTCGGAGATATAGTTTTCATCCTCATAAGTCAGGATCCCGCCGGTATTTACAAAACATTCTTTTCGATAGGGATTTTCGGGAAGAGACCGGTCAATCTCCACTTCATATTCCTCTCCGAACACATCCACGAAATGCAGGATGTCCTGCGGCTCTTCCGTAGGTTCTGCCGTGGGCTCAAAAGTGGGTTCCGGTGAAGGAGAACAGGTAGGCTCTTCCACTGCTGCCGGCTCCGCCGTAATTTCCGACACAACCGCTTCCGTCGCTGTATCCGACACCTGCTGCCCCGTCTTTTCCGCTCCGGCGCAGGACACAAGGAAAAGACCGAAGGACAGGCATAATATGAACTCAGCTTTCTTTTTCATCGGTCTTGACTTCATCGTCTTTTATCAGCATTTCGTAGGTGACACCGTATTTTTCCGCGATATCTTCCGCGTATGACCGGCCCTCCGGGGACGCGGCAATGATCCGGAAAGAACGCTGTCCGGAATCCGACTGGGCAACCAGGGAAGAAGCCTTCGCTCTTACGG
>JAEEGL017151112.1_pt1 | contig 30691 bp, 20 predicted proteins | sample 9134231 | NCBI WGS metagenome assembly JAEEGL01 (sample SAMN16246548, study PRJNA631951) | gut metagenome | biome: gut microbiome; feature: rumen; material: fiber-attached | host: Bos | place: Iran: Karaj | collected 2018-10 | reverse complement strand
TATGTCGCCGATCTTCAGGGTGTAATCGTGGAGCACCAGGGTGTTCTCGCCCAGTATTTTGGCTCTGAAGTCCGATATGGTGCTTACGGGGGTCTTTCTGTCCAGATCGGCAAAGCTTATGCCGCAGCCCAGGATAACGGGGCATTTGGCCCGGATGCCCTTGGCTTCGCTGCCGGCCAGTATCAGGATGCTGCCGGCGGGGGCGAAGGTGAATTCCAGCTCGGCCATATCCCCTGTCTCTTTTACTTTGGCCTTGTAGGCGTTGCCGTCAAAGAGATCCACTATGGCGTAGGCCTCCGCTTTGGGTATGGAGACTTTGGCCTTTACCGGGTGTCCTTTGTCGGTGTTGATGAAGAAGTATCTCAGGCTGCCTTCGTATTCTCTTTCGTGGACCCACACCGAGCCGGCGTTGCCGCCGGTGAGCTTGTCTATGGCCCAGGCTCTCCCCTGATACAGGCCGTCGGCGATCTTCACGGCGTCGTCTATGGAGGAGGCTACGGTGTATTTGGCAAATTTGGTCACGCAGGGCTCGCCCTCCACCATGGCGGGCAGGCCGCAGGTGAATATAAGGGAGCCGCCGTTTTTGGCGAACTTTTTCAGCAGCTTGTAGGTGCTTTCCATGATGTTGCTGCAGACGGGCACTATCACGGTGTGATAGGCGTGCTGCCCCACTATCAGGGTATCGCCTTCCACTTTGGCGTGCTTCTTCATCAGGTTCTCGTTGCCTATATGATAGTCCAGCTTGGCCGCCATCAGCTGCTTGGCAGCCTGGTCAAAGGGCGCGTCGTACACGTTTTCGGGGCCGAAGCCGCTCCTGGAGTCCAGAGGCGAAAATTCGCTCCACACGGAAGCCATGGGCTGCATGAGCAGTATGTCCACCTTGCGTTTGCCTTCTGCGGCAAAGGTGCAGATGCGGCCGAAATAGTCGCCGCACAGTTTTTCTTCCTGCCACCATGGCTGCTGATAGAACAGGTTGGCGGGGAAGTCGCGCTTCCGCTCGCCTCTCATGGAATAGAGGGACAGATGATGGTTCACAAAGCTGATGCCCAGCAGGGTCTGCCAGTCGGCGATCCATTTTCTTTCGAAAAAGCTCACCTGGCCGCCCACGCAGCCGAACACCTCGCTGAAGGCTCTTTCCTTGCCCAGCTGGTCCACCGCGGAGGAGCACTGCTTGTCGGTGACCACCTGCTCTATGTGCCGCCCCAGCTTGTCGGTGCCGGGCCAGTGCATGAATTCGTAATGGCTCATGACGTCGCCGGCCCACTGGGTCTGGTAGTGGCAGGAGTCCTCGGCCATGAAGTGGCCGGTGAACTTCATGTCGTTCTTTTCGCACCAGTCGAAATACTGCTTGGTGAAGCTTTCCTTGAAGAGGGCGGTGGCCGCTTCGTAAAAGTCGTAGCGTATCTTTTTGTAGCCGTCTATATTGAAGAACAGCTCAGGCAGGTGCTCCCGGATATCGTAGCCCTTCATTTTTTTGAAGAAGCCGGGCAGATATTCCGACCAGGGCACGGCGTCGCCGCCTCCGAAAAGGTAGCAGGGCTCGTCGGTGAAGACTCCGGGGATGACGTTGCCGAAATACTCGCCTACGTGCTTTTTGTATTCTTCGTGGGTGCATTCGAGAAAAGCCTTAACGGCTTCCGGGTTCATGAGGTCCACGTAGCAGTAGCCGTTGAACCAGGTGTTGCCCAGCCGCTCGATATTCCTGGCGATGGTCCAGGAGGCGCCTTGCCAGTCCACTTCGGCCATTACTTCGTCGCCTTCGGGCACTTCGCCCTTTTTGACTATGATCAGCTTGCGGGCCCGGAAGTCCTCGTTTTTGGCGGGGACCATGCCGGCGGCAAAGCCGCTGGGCCACTTGTCTTCGTCATAAAGCCAGGCGTAGATGCCTTCTTCTTTGGCGGTCTCGGCGCAGGCTTTGACTATATCCATCCATTCTTCGCCCAGGTAAGGGGTGACGAGACCGACTCTGGAGTGCATGAAAAAGGAACCCCAGCCCTTGTCTTTCATTTCCCTGACCTGTCTTACGCATTCGTCCTTGTCGAGCTTGTCGTTCCAGCTCCAGAAAGGCGCAGGCCGCATAATGGCCTTCGGGTTTTTGAAGTGATCCATTTTGTTCTCCAATTGATCAGAATATATTGCCGTAGCTGTCTGAAAGATAGCTGATTCCGTGTATGTGGTCCGCTTTGCTTTCGTCCAGCCGCGGAGACAGAGAGAATTTGAAATCGCTGCCCAGCTGGACCGCCTTGACCACTATCCTGTAGACCGTGTCCGGTTCCGCTTCAAAGGGGATCCACCAGTCCTGCTGGCTGTAGGGAATGTTTTTCCTGTTTTCAAAGGCCACCTTTCCGTTGATCCATATCTTGAAGGGACAGGAAGCGCCCACCATGAGCCCCGCCGTCTGTTTTTCCCGGGTTATGAACTTCCGGGTAAAGTAATATACGCTTTCGCCCATGTTGAAGGAGATATCCTCCTTGCGTATAAGGTCTTCCGCCAGGCACAGGGTGAAGGGATGCTCTTCGGGTATCTCCCGCCGCGCCAGCACCCTTTCCGCCAGGTATTCCCTGTCGATGTTCACGTACTGGTGGGTCCCCGCCTGGCCGTAGCCCAGCCTGCCGGGATGGTTGCATATCCTGCTGTTCCGGAAGGGGCATTCGTCGAATACCTTTGTGTCGTAAATGTCCCAGTAGGGGCCGTACACCTGCCAGATCCTGGCGCCGATGACGCCCAGCTCCCTGCTCACCGCGCATTCCCGGCTCTCAAAGGTGAAGCGCACCAGGTTTTTGTCCCAGATTATATTTTCGGAAAAATCCGCCGTCAGGGAAAGGGCAAGGGAGTATTCGCCGTTTGGCGGGATCGTCACGTCGGTCTGAAGGTTCGGCGACACCCTGAGATGGGGCGACAGGCTTTCGGTCTTGATGATGCCCTTTATTTCCTTCGGCAGGCTGTTGAAGAAGGATACGGACATCCGGAAGCGGCCGTTGGTCTCCGGCGTGATGATATCGTCGGGCAGAGTGTCCGCCTCTATGGATACCGGGGGAAGGGCGGGGCGGGAGGCGTAGCGCTCCTTTACCGCAGCCATGACGCCTTCCGGGACGTTTGTTATGTTGACGGCCGTATTGTTGTTCAGCATGCCCTCTATGCCCACGGCGCAGGTGTCCGCGGCAAAATCGAGGATAGGGGCCTCCTTGTGGCGGACTGCAACGTCGCAGGTGAGGTTTTTGCCCAGCTTCTCCAGCCAGTCTGCGGGCAGGGCTTGGGTGCCCTTCATGCTCCCCAGCAGGGCGCAGGCCGTGGCGGCGGTGCAGTCGGTGTCAAAGGTCAGGGAGCAGGCGCAGGCCATGGCCTTTTTGAAATCCAGGCCGCTGTAATAAAGAGGCAGCAGCGAAAAAGCAAAGTTTATCTGGCTCTTGGAGGAATCGCTGTCCCCCCAGCGGCGCACCAGATAAAGAAACATTTCCTTCAGAGTGGCAAGGTTTTCGGCGCAATAACGCACGTCGGCCGTTATGGCGTAAATCTCGCTGTCTTCGGGGACCTCCGTAAGGGCTGCGTTCACCACCTCGTCCAGGTCGTCGCAGTCCATGGCGTAGGCGTTGGCCGCCGCCCAGAACATCTCGGCATACACGGAGGTGCGCTTGTGGTCCAGGGTGCCGTCATACCAGGCGTGTTCCGCGGCAAGGGCGGGGTTGCAGGGAGCGGTGAGCCCCCATATCTCCGCGCGGATGGGGCATCCCTCCGACTCGGAAAAATAAAAATTGTTGAAGCTGCCGCTTTCCGGAGGCATTATGCCTCTCTGCACGTTATAAAGAAATGAACCGTATTCCGCAAAATGATACCAGCAGTGGTTACGCCAGTAGTCCACCAGCATATCGTGGTTTATGTCGGTGCCCTTGTCCTCCAGCATCTCCAGCCACACCACCTGGATGTCCAGGTCGTCGTTGGGATATACTATGGGAGGCCACAGGCTGTCGGGGGACAACTCTTCAAAAAACTTGTGCCCCTCGAAAAGGGCGCCTATGACTCCCCCCAGGCTTTTGCCCAGCCAGCAGGCGTTTACCTTGTCCAGATATACGTTGTAGTCAAGATTAATTCTGTTCATATGATATCCTTGCTAAACTTATTGTTATATATATTTTACTACAAACGGCGGAATATTAAAAGGGCAAAAAAACCGTTGCGGATCTTTTTCTGTTGACAGGCGGCGGAAAATGCTGTAAAATGGAAATTACGAGGAAAGCCGGAGGAAAACGTGAGTAAAATTTTCTTTTACCGCTGCCCCGTCTGCGGCAGCGTTGTGTTTGCTTTTGCCGAAGCGTCCCCCGCCTGCTGCGGCCGGGATATGGAAATACTGAAGGACACTCTTTCGGGAGGGGCCGTGGACCGGCACCTGCCGGACGCCCGCATGGAAGACGGGGTCCTGAAGGTGACCGTGGGCATAAACCTGCACCCGTCTTTGCCGGAGCACCGCATAGAGTGGGTGTTTGCGGAAACCGTGTCCGGCGGCGAGTTCCGTTTTTTCGGGCCGGGAGAAGAGCCACGGTGCGTGTTTAGCCAGGGGACAAAGGTGAAAAACGTGTACGCCTTCTGCAACCTGCACGGGCTGTGGAAATGCATGAAAACGTAAAAAAAGCCGCCTTTCGGCGGCTTTTTGTTATTCCAGATCTATCCCGTACTGGTTTGCTCTGATATAGTACTTCTTCTGGTCGGCGGACCAGTACCGCACGTATGCTTTTTTGCCGTCCCCGGAGAAGCCCAGAAAACAGATGAGGCACACGCCCTTCCGGACGGCGTCGGTGCTCTGGGGGTCAATGAGGAGGTCCGTGACCATATTGCCCGCGTCTCCCTTTTCCTGCCTGCATACCACCATGTCAAAGGGATCGTGGCCGCAGATGACCAGCTGTATGGTTTTGTGTTTGCGGACGAACTTTTCCCACATGTGGTCGCCGTTGTTGGGCCTGCCGCCGCAGATGGTGGGGGGATAGGAGTCCTTTTCATCCATGGTGGTGCCGTCCCGGAACAGATAGTTGTGGGTGGTGATGACGGCCTTGCATTCGGGGTGTTCGTCTATCAGCTTTCCCGCCCATTCCATCACCTCGTCCCGGGGGCCGTATTCCAGGGTGAATATGATGTATTTGTTCTTGCCGACCGTCAGGAAGCGGTAGGAGTTGTCTATTTTGCCCTCTTCAAAGAAGCCGTCGCAGGACGCCCTGTATTCCGGAGTGCCGAAGGCGGCGTTATACTCCTTTGAGCCGTCGTGGTTGCCTATCACCACGCCCCAGGGAATGACGCCCGTAAGGCGGTCGTACTGCTCTTTGGCCAGCTCCCATTCCCGGGGGAGGTTGCGGTTGGTGATGTCTCCCAGGCCCATGACGTATTTTATGTTGTATTCGTCCTTTTTGGCCATTATCCCGTCCATCAGCAGATGGAATTTTTCCGGATACAGGTCGTTTATTACCTGAGTGTCCCCCAGAAAGGCCATGGACCAGGCTATAGGGCTGTTGTCCACGTCCTTTTCCTCCACCCAGGTGTCCTCGGGCTGTATAAAATAGGGGTTGGGCTCATGATACAGGGGATAGTTCCCCGCCAGATCCTCTATGACGTCCTTGCCATCGGCCTTCCGCAGATCGTAGTAAAACAGAAGGCCCGGGTCCTTGGGGTCCGGATCGTACATATCGCTCCGGATCTCTTTTTCGCTGCGCACTGTGGAAAACTCCGCCACGGAAAGCAGCTGCCCGTGAAAATACGCGCCGTTGCCGAAGCGTTTGTCTCCGCCTATGACCAGGGGGATATTGGGCTGCACTGTCTCGAATTCGGACAGAGGCTTGGTCTCCGTGTACATGGGCACTTCCGTCAGGGTCTCCCGCAGCTTTCCGTTGATGTAGCACTTGGCCTCGTGCTTTTCCTCGTCCAGGGTGATGGCCATATGCAGAAATTTGCCCGTGGCGGCGTTGATGCTCTTGAAGGTGATGTTTGCCTGTCTGTGCCCCTTTCCCTCAATATACAGCCGGGGGTGTCCCTCTGCGTGGACTTCATAGACCACGGAACAGGAGGACATATCGTAGTTGCCCGCGATGCTTCCTCCTCTGCCCCGGAAGTCTTTGGGCAGCCTGAGCCACGCCTCGTAGGTGTGGGCGGGGACCGCCAGGGGCTCCTTCTGGGTGTAATATATATCCGGCCGGAAGGAAAGCCCCGCCGCGGAAAGACACGCTCCGCACAGTAAAATGCATATCGCAAAAACAAGTTTTTTCATCTTTCTATTCCAGATCCACCTCGTACTGGTTGTCTTTTATATAATACATATCCCTGTCGGCGGACCAGTACCGCACGTATGCCTTTTTGCCGTCCTCCGAGAAACCCAGGAAGCATATAAGGCAGGCTCCCTTCAGATTGGCGTCGGTGCCCTGGGGGTCTATCAGAAACTGGGTGACCATATTTCCGGCGTCGCCCTTTTCCTGCCTGCATACCACCAGATCCCAGGGGTCGTGGCCGCAGATGACCAGCTGTATGTTCTTGTGCTTCCGGAAGTATTTTTCCCACAGGTCGTCGCCGTTGTTGGGCCTTCCCGCGGCGGGATACATATCCTTGGCGTCCATGGTGGTGCCGTCCCGGAACAGATAGCAGTGGGTGGTTATTATTGCCTTGCATTCCGGGTGCTCGTCTATCAGCTTTCCGGCCCATTCCATCACCTCGTCCCGGGGACCGTATTCCAGAGTGAACACTATATATTTGTTCTGTCCCACTGTGAGGAAGCGGTAGGAGTTGTCTATTTTGCCTTCTTCAAAAACGCCGTCGCAGGACGCTCTGTATTCCGGAGTGCCGAAGGCGGCGTTATACTCTTTTGAGCCGTCGTGGTTGCCTATCACCACGCCCCAGGGGATGACGCCCGAGAGGCGGTCGTACTGCTCTTTTGCCAGCTCCCATTCCCTCGGGAGGTTGCGGTTGGTGATGTCCCCCAGGCCCATGACGTATTTTATGTTGTATTCGTCTTTCTTTGCCAGTATCGCGTCTATAAGCAGATGGAATTTTTCCGGATAGAGGTCATTCACTACCTGTGTGTCCCCCAGAAAGGCTATGGACCAGGCTATGGGGCCGTTGTCTATATCCTTTTCCTCCGCCCACATGTCCTCCGGTTTTGTGTAGTTGGGGTTTTTCTCGCGATAGGCGGGATAATTGCCCGCCAGATCCTCAAGGACGTCCTTTCCTTCGGCCTTCCGCAGATCGTAGTAAAACAAAAGGCCTGGGTCCCCGGGGTCCGGATCGTACATATCGCCCCGTATCTCTTTTTCGCTGCGCATTGTGGAAAACTCCGCCACGGAAAGCAGCTGTCCGTGAAAATACGCGCCGTTGCCGTAGCGCCTGTCGCCGCCTATTATCAGGGGGATCGCCGGATCCACCGTTTCAAAATCGGAAAGAGGGCGGACCGCCGAAGGCATAGGCGCCTCGGTCACGGTCTCCCGCAGTTTTCCGTTCAGGTAGCAGCGGGCTTCGTGTTTTTCCTCGTCCAGAACTATGGCCAGATGGACGAATTTGCCGGTGGCGGCGTTGACGGAGGTGAACTTTATGTCCGCGGTCCTGAAGTTTTTGCCCATGATATAAAGCCGGGGATGCCCCGCGGCGTGGACCTCGAAAATCACCGAATGGCAGGTCATATCAAAATTGCCCGTTATGCACCCGGCCCTGCCGGCGTAGCCTTTGGGCAGCTTCAGCCAGGCTTCGTAGGTATGGGCGGCCTCCCGGGGGGCCTCCTTCTGGGTGTAGTATATATCTGGCCGGAAGGAGACGCCGTAGGCCGAGAGAGAGACGGCCGCAAGGATCAGCGCCAGGCACAGAATGAGTTTTTTCATGGGTTTATTCCAGATCTATTTCGTACTGATTGTTTTTCAGATAATACTTTTTCTGGTCGGCGGACCAGTAGCGCACGAAGGCCTTTTTGCCGTCCTCCGAGAAGCCCAGTATGCAGACGAGGCAGGCTCCCTTCATATTGGCGTCGGTGCCCTGGGGGTCTATGAGCATCTGTGTCACCAGATTGCCGGCGTCGCCCTTCTCCTGGGCCGTTACCACCATATCGAAGGGGTCGTGGCCGTTTATCACGAACCAGATGTTTTTATGCTTCCGCACGAACTTGTCCCACATATGGTCGCCGTTGTTGTGGCCTCCGGTGGTAGCGGGGGGGCAGACGTCGTTCTGGTCCAGCGTGGTGCCGTCCCGGAACAGATAGCAGTGGGTGGTTATTATTGCCTTGCATTCCGGATGGGCGTCGATCACCTTTCCCGCCCATTCCAGCACTTCGTCCCGGGGGCCGTATTCCAGAGTGAATATAATGTATTTGTTCTGTCCCACGGTGAGGAAGCGGTAGGAGTTCTCCACCAGGTTTTCTTCATAGAACCCGTCGCAGGACGCTCTGTAGGCGTCATAGCCGAAGGTCTCGTTGTACCGTTTGGGGGAATCGTGGTTCCCTTTCACCACGCCCCAGGGGATGACGCCGTTGAGCCTTTCATACTGCTCCCGCGCCAGCTCCCATTCCCTCGGGAGATCGCGGTTGGTGATGTCTCCAAGGCCCATGACGTATTTTATTTTGTAATAGTCCTTCTTTTCCAGTATCCAGTCATATAAGAGATGCAGCTTTTCCGGATACAGGTCGTTTACCACCTGGGTGTCTCCCAGAAACGCCATAGACCAGGCTATCTGCGAATTGTCCAGGTCCTTCTCTTCCACCCAGCGGTCTTCATCCTTTATAACGTAGGGGTTCGGCTCGTGATAAAGGGGATAGTTGCCCGCCAGGTCTTCTATGACGTCGTTTTCCTGATTGTATTTGAAGCTGTAATAAAACAGAAGATCCTTGTCTTTCGTATCCAGGTCGTACATGTCCTGCTTTATTTCCAGCGGGGTCCTCACGTCGGCAAATTCCGCCACCGAGCGTATGGCTCCCTTAAAATACATGGGGCTGCCGATCCTTCTGTCGCTGCCTATCACCAGAGGGAGCAGCGGAGGCCTTTCGGTAAAATCGGAAATAGGACCGGCAGAAGTGTTCAGGCTGGCTTCCTTCAGGGTCTGGGCAAGCTTTCCGTTGATATAACAGTCTGCCCGGCCCTCCTTTTCGTTGAGTATAACGGCAACGTGGGTCCATCTGCCGCTGGCGGCGTTGACCTCCCTGAACTGTATATCCGCATTCAGGCCGACGCCGCTGTTCTTTCTTGTCCCGTCGATGTAAAGCCTGGGGGCTCCGCCGGAAGATATCTCGAAGTTTATGGCGGCGGTGATACCGTAATTCCCCGCGATTATGCCGCCTCTCGGAGCGAAGTCCTTCGGCAGCTTTATCCACGCTTCGTAGGTGTGGGGCGTGGTTTTCAGCGCTTCCTTCTGGGTGTAAAGAGTGAAGGGGTCAAAGGTCAGTCCCGCGGCAAATATGCAGGACGCTGCGGCAACGAGCCACAGGATGATGATGGTTTTTTTCATATCGTTTCCTCTTATTTGGATCTCAGCCTTCTGATTTCTTTTATTTTGTCGCGTATATCCGCCGCCTCTTCAAAGTTGAGGGCTTTGGCGGCGGCCTTCATATCCTTTTCCAGCTTTTTCAGGTATTCCTCTATATTCTCCATATCCAGTATCTCCAGGGCGTCTTCGCCGGAGGAGGAACCGCTGCCGGCGACTCCCTCCAGCATGTCCCGGACGCTCTTTTTCACCGACCTGGGGGTTATGCCGTGCTCCTTGTTGTACTGCTGCTGGAGAGATCTGCGGCGCCGCGTTTCGGAAATGGCTTTTTTCATGGAATCCGTTTCCCTGTCGGCGTACATGATGACCGTGCCCCTTTCGTGGCGCGCCGCTCTGCCTATGGTCTGGATAAGGCTGGTCTCCGATCTCAGAAAGCCTTCCTTGTCCGCATCCAGTATCGCTACCAGGGATACTTCGGGAAGATCCAGCCCTTCCCTTAAAAGGTTTATGCCCACCAACACGTCATATACTCCCAGACGCAGATCCCGCAGTATCTCCGTCCGTTCTATGGTCTTTATCTCGCTGTGCAGATACTGCACCTTTATATCCATTTCCTTCAGATAATCGGTAAGGTCCTCCGCCATTTTTTTAGTAAGGGTGGTCACCAGCACCCGCTCGCCCCGGGCGGTGCGGGCGGCGATCTCGCCTATGAGATGGGGTATCTGGTTTTCCGAAGGATGGACTATTATCTCCGGGTCCAAAAGGCCGGTGGGGCGGATAATGAGCTCCGCCGTGTTTTGGGTATGCTCCAGCTCGTAGGGGCCGGGGGTAGCCGAGACCCACACTACCTGATTGACGAGCCTCTCGAATTCTTCGAACCTGAGGGGCCTGTTGTCCAGGGCCGAGGGAAGGCGGAAGCCGTAATCCACCAGGTTCTGCTTTCTGGAGCGGTCGCCGTTATACATGGCCCGCAGCTGGGGTATGCTCTGGTGGGATTCGTCGATGAACATTATAAAATCGTCGGGGAAATACTCTATGAGACAATGGGGAGTGGAGCCGGGAGCCCTGCCGTCCATGATGCGCGAGTAGTTCTCTATGCCGCTGCAGTAGCCCAGTTCGCGTATCATTTCCATATCGAAGGTGGTGCGCTGGCGTATCCGCTGGGCTTCAAGCAGCATGTTCCGCGACGTGAAATATTCCACTCTTTCGTCCAGCTCCTCCTGTATCTCCTTAAGGGCCCTGTCTATGTTTGCCTCCGTGGTGACGAAATGGGTGGCGGGAAAAATATGCACGGCGTCCCGTTTGTCCACTATCTCCCCGGTGAGGATATTCACTATATATATCTCTTCTATCTCGTCGCCGAAAAGAAATATGCGTATGACAAGATCGGAATCTATGGGCTGGATCTCGATTATATCGCCCCTTATCCTGAAAAGGCCTCTGTCCAGGGCAAAATCGTTGCGCTTGAAATCTATCTGCACCAGTTCCTTTATCAGGTTGTCCAGGTCTATCGTGTCCCCGGCCTTGAGCTCTATGCTGGTTTCCAGATAGGTCTCCTTTGGGCCGATGCCGTAGATGCAGCTGACGGAGGCCACTATGATGGTGTCCCGCCTTTCCAGGACGGCCCGGGTGGCGGAATGCCGGAGGCGGTCTATCTCGGTGTTGATGGAGGAATCCTTTTCCAGAAAAAGGTCGGTTTCGGGGATATAGCTTTCCGGCATATAGTAGTCGTAATAGCTTACAAAGTATTCCACGGCGTTTCCGGGAAAAAACTCACGGAATTCGGAGCAAAGCTGGGCGGCAAGAGTCTTGTTGTGGGCGATCACCAGGGCGGGGCGCTGGACCTGTTCTATGATCTTTGCCATAGTATAGGTCTTTCCCGAGCCGGTGACCCCCAGGATGTTCTGATATTTCAAACCGTCCAGAAGGCCCCCGGCGACGGAAGCGATAGCCTCCGGCTGGCTGCCGGCGGGAGTGAAGTCCGAAACCAGCTGAAAAGGTCTCATTAAAAGCTCATGCTCCCTATCTCAAAATCAAAGCGTTTTCTGGAATGGGTCCAGGCAATACGGTATTCCTGCAGGCCGGACCGCCTGCCTATGGCTATCTTGTAGTCCTGCCAGTTGACGTCCGTATAATGCTGATAGGTGTAAAGCGCCCTCAGGACCCACGCCGGGGCGGGATACCATTCCAGCTCGCTGTAAACGTTGTAGCTGGAATCCTTGAAATTGTAGGTGCTGTTTGCCGTAAGGCCAAGATTGCCGAACCACAGGTTCAGATCGCCGGAAAGATAGCTGCTTTCGTAGGTCTCCAGAGCCTTTTCCAAAAGATAAGAGTAATACAGGTTAAGGCTGTTGTCGCCGAAGGGTATCCTGACGCCCGCGTTGGCGGTGGTTATGTCGCCGCCGTAATGCCTCTGAAAGTTGTAGCTGTAGGAGCCGCCGAAATAGAACTGGCTCTTTCCGATATCAAGAGACCTGGAATACAGGTTCAGGGTGACCCTGTTGCCCCACCTGTGGCGGGGATCGAGAAACGAGGCGTCGTAATAAACCTGGTCGGAAAGGGTGTAGTTCATAAATCCGAAGACCGGGCGCGAGGCCGTCTGGATATACGAATTCATATAGTAGGTGTTGCGCCTGGTCTTGTAATACCTGTATCTGGCGCCCACGCTGTAATAAAAACGGGGAAGGCTGTGGGACCAGGTCACCCCCGAAAGCACGTTTTCGTGGTTCGGGTATTCTATGCTGCTCTGCAGCTTTCTGCCGCCGCTCAGGACCGTGCGGTTGTTGAACCTGAGGCCCCAGCCGTCCTTCTGGTTGACGTTCATGATCTCGGCAATGCCCGAGGAGTTGGTGCCCTGGCCGTATTCGTGTTCCAGATCCACCTTCCAGAAATCGCCGGTGGAAAGGGTTCCGGAGCCTGCCGAAGAATCCCTCTGCACCCGGACTGCCGTGGAGGTGGTGGGAGTCAGGCTGACGTAAACCGGCAGATCCAGCCGCAGGCCGTCGGAGCCGTAGGCTATAAAGTTGTCGAACAGTCCGTTGGCGGTGCCGGAAAGGGACATGCGCAGATAAGGCACAGTGAAGGTCCTTATCCCTTTTACGTAAAGAGTGGGGGACTTGGCCTTGATCTCTTTCCGCGGTTCCAGTATGAGCAGCTTTGCCGTGAGATACATCTGGGGAGAAGGGTTCGGCTCATAGTCGAAGGTCACCGATGAAGGCAGGGCTTCCAGCTCCTCGCAGCGGAGGTCTGTGAGGCGCAGGGAGCCGGGATACAGCCTTTTGTCGTCGTCCCGCAGATAACCCCAGGCGGTGCCCGTGGCCATGCTCACGTATAATTCGGCGGTCTCAACGCTTTTGTCCTGTTTGGCGATGGTGAGGTATTCTCCCAGACGCGGCCGCAGGACCATGGAGTTTTTGGCGGTATTGATCTGGCATTCGTAGCATTCTATGGTAAGCCCCTTGTATTTTACCGTCACTTCTCCGTAGGCAGCCTCTATTATGCTGTCGTCGGCGTTGTAACAGAGGTATTTTTTCCCTTCCACGGACACGTAGTTTTCGGAAACTATCTCGGTGCCGGGAGCAAGAAAATCCACCTGGCAGCGGGAAATGACTCCCAGCATGGGGATGGTGGCGGTAACGATGGCCGTGCCCTCGGTGGGGACGGAATAAAGAGTGGGCTGCACTGTGCCGCCGGAGGTCTCGGCAAAGGGGGCTATGGTGCCCAGGGAAGTGGTGAATTCCACCCGTATGCCGTCCGGTACCGGATTGCCCTTGCTGTCATATATCTCGCAGGTGACCGAGGTGGTGGACTGCCCGTCCGCTATGATGGCGGACGGGTAGGGGCGCATTATTATGGAATAACCGAACTGGGCAAAAGCGGCAGAGGATATCCAAACAAGCAAAAACGCCGAAAGAATGCTTTTTTTCATAAAGTAAAAAGAAAGCGGGCATTACACCCGCTTTTTTTGTTTTGTGTTTATTCTGATTCAACAGGGAGGGACAGAGGATAATACGTTCCGTCTATGAGGACGGAGGTCCCGGGAATGCTGGCAGGATTGTAAATGATCTCCAGATTCTCGTAGGCGTAAATCCAGTATCCCGTGTTGGGCAGGAGCTGGGCTTTGGTGGAGTTCTGTACGGTGTAGCCGTATTTCTCCTGGCTCCAGCTGTAGAGGGCGGCGCCCATCCACCTGTAGGTGTTAACGGCTTCGGTAATGGAAGCAACGTCGCCTGTCCTCTTGTTGCGGATATTGCAGTTCAGCCACTGTACAGGGAAGGTGTAGGGGTTGCCTACTATGTTCCAGCCCTTGTAGATAGTGACGTGCCTGTCGTTTATGTAGTCCGGGTCGTCCAGGTTGATATCGTTGGGCAGAACGCCCTTGGGATATATGTAATCGATGGTCTTCATACCCTTGTCTTTGCCGATCCAGTAGCCCTGGCCGGGAGTCATGTTGGATATGAGTTTTTCCTGAACGTACTTGTCGTTGCCGGAAAGCACCGGATCCCAGTAATACAGAAGAGCGTTCCCTTCGCCGAAAACGTCATCTACCGAGATGTCGCCGTCGGGATTGTAGAAGGGGTTCGCCATAAGCGACCAGTCCTGATCCACGGTCCCGGAAGACGTGGAAGGTATAGCGATGGTCCTTTTTACCGTCTGGGTCCAGGAGTCGGTGTCAAGCTCGGGATGATCGTACGAAGGATCGCCGATATACTTGCCGTTGGTGGTAACGGTAAAGGTGGCGTCGCCGGAGAAATCTCCCACTACTTTCACGCGCCAGCTTACGGAGGTGTTGCTGAGCTTTCTCAGATAACCGGAATACTTCTTTGTGGCGGACTCGCCGTCTGCAAGCACCAGACCGCAGTAGCCTTCCTCGCCCTTTTCGGGGAGATCTATGGTAAAGCTGATATTCTTGATATCAAAGGTGGTCTTTTCCGTAGAGCAGTTGGCGACCTTGGCAGTGACCTCGAATTCCTCGGGGCTCACAGTGTCGTCGTCGGCGCTGTAGCTCAGGTTGGAGGGGCAGTCCACTATGGTGATGAAGCTGTTCCTCATAAAGTTTTTGCCCTGCTTGAAGCCTGTGGCAAAATCCATATCGCCTTCGCCGTAGTAGGTGACCACCTGCTTGGTCTTGCTGGGAGCGACCTCGGTAGCTTTCCAGGTGACCATATAGACGGTGGGCCAGTTTTCGTATTCTTCAAATACGTAGGTGGGGTCGGGAGCGTAAGCCGCTCTGCTTGCGCCTGCCTCGGGCCATACCGTGGCGGTAGGGAAGCCGCCGTCGTCATGATACGCGTCTTTGCCGTCGTACCAGAAACCGGCTATACAATCGCGGTTGTAGGTGCCCATACCCAGAAGATGATAAGAATCGTCTATGGTGAGGTAATCGGGCTTGGTAGCGTCGTTGCCGGTGAAGTAGAACGCGGCATGGCTTACTATATCGTCGGAGCTCTGGGGATAGCCGTACTGGTTGAGGCCGGCGCCCGCCGCATAGTAATAACCGAAGATATCCATCTTTTCGGGCATCTGCTGGGCGTTGAGGGTCCTGGCTCTGGTGGCCATGCCTACGCCGGGCATATAATAGAAAGCCTTTCCGCGCTTCTGGAACCAGCCGTAGTTTGCGTCGCCCTTGTCAAAATAGCATTCCTGAACGGTCTCCCACACGTTGGCTGCGCCTGTCATGGCTAAGCCGATGTTGTAGGTGGTGTCGCTGAGATTCGTGATCTGAAAATCAAAGCGCGCCACGTCGTAAAGCACGTTGGTGACGATCTTTACGTCGAGGTTGGGATCGGACACGTGCCATATCGCTTCGCAGTAGGCGCCGTATTTGCCCTTGCCGTTGATAAGCTCGGCAGGGTCGTAGCTTCTGGAATACTTCCAGTAGCCGGTGTCGCTGTCGCCTATGAAGTAAAAGGCTTCTTCGTTGTCGGGGTTCACCACCCTCAGCTTTATGGTGTTGAATTTGCCTGCGGGGGCGCTTATGCCGTTGCCCTGCCAGATAAATGATTTGGCATTGCTGTCCCACTCAAGCCATCTGTTGGCGAAAATGGGAGTCAGGCTGTTGGTGTTCCTGGCCGCCTTTTTGAGGCCGGCTCCGGCAAGGCCGTTGGAAGCAGTATCGGAGATAGCGAACGCCTTCTCGGGGTTGAATCTCGATACGAACCACCTGCCCGGGACGCCCCATTCGTTGATGGTGCAGTCGCCGGTGGAGTTTTCAAAGTAGGTCTTGCTGATAGCGTCCTGGTTCGTGTAACGGGTAAGCCCCGGGCTGGACCACGTGGCTGTGCCCGAGATACCGAAACCTGCCAGAAGACGCATGGTATTCTGATCTTCGTAAGAACGAGACAACGCTACGCCCTGGGCAAAGACCTGACACGCTGCGAACGCAAGGACTATTGCCGGCAATAAAAGTATTGCGATTCTGATTTTTTTCATTTCGTTTGTCCTCGTTGATAATTTAAAAAATGGGGCGGGTGCCGGAAAGGCACCCTTGCCATTGATTACTGCTTAAGGAGTGTCGGGAGGATAAGGAGCAGATTCGATGACCTGGAATGTGCTGCCTTTTCCCAATACCCACTGTGTTGCGGAGTCGAGTTCGTTGCGCACGTCCACCTTCCACTGGCAGGTGTAGGGAACGCCGCTGGCCTGGGCTTCGTCAAGATCGTTTTCACTTATCCACTGGGCAAGCTCTTTGCACTGGCTGAGGGACAGGCTTGCTTCCTCAATAGATTCCATAGGCTTCAGGTTGAATACCTTGTTGGCCCCCGTGGGCTTCTCGGTGGAGAAGGTCACGCGGTAAACAAGGCTCACCGTGGTGGTGTCATAGTCGGTAGGCTTTACAAAGGTCGGCGTATCGATACCTTCGTAAACGTCATCGTAAAATACGGTGGGGCCGAAGGTAAGATCGGTGATCCTGTTGAGCCTTGTCAGCTTGATGGCCTTGAAAGCGGAGGTAGTGCCTGTCACAGCGGTAGAGCTGTCGCCGTCGGTCACGTTCTCGGTGGTGGTCCAGTTGCCGGTGTAGGTGTACTGGACGTTAGCCGTAGGCTGAGTGCCTTCGTTCTCGGGATCCCAGTTGAAAACGTTGATGTTCATATCGTTGTTTCCGGTGGAGGTGATCACCCAGGGGCCTTCCACGGAGCCGTTGGAGGGCTGTCTGTAAAGGTTCAGAGCAGTCACCTTGCCGGCCATATTTCCTTTTACCTTAGACACCTTGATGATACCGGGTGTGGAGGTGGCGGAAGCCGAAGGAGAGTTTCCGGAAGAAGAACCGCCGGAAGAGAACAGAGCGGCGATACCGAGAGCGGCCGCCACACCCAGGGCTACCATGCCCGCGTTGCCCAGCTTGGTGCTCTTTGCGGCTCTGGCTTCGCTGTTTTTGTTGCTGAAGCCGGTCACCGTGTCGGTGCTGGAAGCATACTTGGAGGTGTATGCGCCGGAGAATACGGCGGTACAGGTGTCCTCGGGCTTGATGCCTATCTTCGCCTGGATGATCTTGGCGGTGGAATCAAGGTCTCCGGCATTTATGACTTCGATGTAGCCTATGGTTGTTCCCGCGCGGGTCACTACCATCCTCATGCCTTTTCTGATGTTGCCGCGGACGCCGGTATTCAGAATGAGGTTGTCGGAGCCTACGGTCATATAAACGGTGGCGGTGGGGACTTTGTAGGAGCAAAGCTTGTCGGCCACGCTGTAAAGGGCTTTCTGCAGGGCTTCGATCACCAGATCTTCGTCGGTGCCTTCGTAGCCCGTTCTGCCGGTGGACGAACCGGAAGCGGAAGCGCCTACGGTGACTTCGCCGGTAGCCTTGTCAACGTACTGGACGGTCATATCCACTTTAGCTGTCTTGGCGTCGCCGGTGCCCTTGACGCTGATACCGGTTATGAAGCCTTCCAGGATACCGTCGACTTCCAGTTCTTCGGCAAGCCTTACGGCGTCCAGATTGGACATGGGAGTCCTGATATTGAGTTTGTCGAGAGCAGCCTTGATCTCTTCCTGATCGTTTACAACTACTTCAAAACCGAAATCCTTCTTTTCCAGTTCGTTGATGAGCTGGGCGGTGGCGTTTTCGGCTATAAGGTTGTTGTAAGCGTTGGAATCATTGACAAAATCGGCAACGGCGACCTTTTTGGTGCCTATTGCTTCTTCCAGTCTTGCGCCTGCCTGGGCATAAGCAGGCCTGGCCGTAATGTTGCCGGGAACGATGGTGGCAAGCATTGCGATAGTCAGAAGCTTGCAAATAACCTGAGTTATTTTTGAACGCATAATAGTCTTCAAAGAATTAAATCCTCCGTTTTATGTCTTATGTGAATGCCGCAAGCGGCAGAAAATAAAGAATCCGGAGCCGCGCTCGGCGGCTTTACCTTTTGTAAAAATCTATTCTTCCGGCGATCTCTTCCCCCGAAGAAAAGCCTTCCGCAGAATTATCTATAACAAAGTCTGCCAGACGCGCCTTTTCTTCGAGGCTCATCTGGAGACGCATCCTGTTCCGGACGTCCTCCGGAGACATGCCGCGTTTTAAAAGCCTTGCCTGCCGTACGTCTTCTGGGGCGTAAACCACCCAGACTTCATCGCACAGGTATCCCAGGCCGCACTCGTATAAAAGCGGCAGTTCCAATGCTATTATATCATATTTGGCGCTATAAAGAACAATTTTTTCGCGAATTTTTTTTATGATATACGGGTGTGTTATATCATCGAGAGCCGCCCGGGCCTCCGCCGAAGAGAAAGCCCGCTCTGCAAGAGCGCTTTTGTTTACGGCTCCTTTATCTATTATATCACATCCGAACCTGTTTATTAAATCGCCTATGATTTTTTTGTCCCGGAGCGCTTCGTGCCCCAGTTTGTCCGCGTCTATCACAGGTATGCCCATATCCGAAAGGAAGCCGCACACCGCGGACTTGCCGCTGCCTATGCCTCCCGTTACGCCTATGACCATTACAGCGATATTATATCCCTGCCGGAAAGGTCCGGCTCCATGGGCTCGTAGCCGGGTTTACGGAGCAGCCGGAACATATATTTTTTGTAGGCTTCCACTCCCGGCTGGTCAAAGGGATTGACCCCGGAGAGAAGGCCGCTCAGGGCGCAGGCCTTTTCGTAAAACCAGATGAGGGCGCCGAAAGAACGTTCGTCTGCTTTTTCGAGAAAAACGGTCATATTCGGCACTCCGCCGTCCGCGTGGGCCTTTGCGGTAGCCTCATAGGCCATGCGGTTTATGAAGTCCACCTGCTTTCCCGCAAGGTAGTTCATGCCGTCCGTGTCGTCCTCGCTGCGGGGGACCGCCAGGTCCGCGGAGCCTTCGCCGATCATCAGAAAGGTCTCCAGCAGCCTCCGCCTGCCCTGCTGTATGTACTGGCCCATGGAATGGAGGTCCGTGGAAAAGGTGCAAGACGCGGGAAAGATGCCCGTGCCTTCCTTGCCCTCGCTTTCTCCGTAAAGCTGCTTCCACCATTCCGCCATGTAAAACAGCCCGGGCTCGAAAACGGATAAAATCTCGGTGTCAAAGCCCTTCAGGAAAAGTACGTGCCTCGCCGCCGCATAAATGCGGGAGGGGTCGCTTTCAAAGGGAGCGTTTTCCATGGCCTGCGACGCTTCCGACGCGCCCCGGGTAAGGGCGTTTATATCCAGGCCCGCATACGCGGCGGGAAGGAGGCCCACCGCGGAAAGCACCGAATATCTTCCGCCGATATCTTCGGGCACCGCAAAGGTGTCCAGCCCCAGAGAAGCCGCATAGTCGTGGAGGGCGCCCTTTTTCCTGTCGGTGGTGGCCACTATGAGCCGCCTGTCCTTTACCAGGTCTCCGAAGATCCTCAGGGCTACGGCAGGCTCGGTAGTGGTCCCCGATTTGCTGATGACGTTCAGGGCCACCTTTTTGCCGTCGAGACGTTTCTTTAACTTAGCCATATAGGAAGCGGAAATGTTATGGCCGGCAAAGACCACTCTTTCCGGGGAATCGGAGAGGGCCTCTATGACGCCTCTGGCCCCCAGATAAGAGCCTCCTATTCCTATAACTAACAAAACGTCGCTATTGTTCCTTAGAAAATCTGCTTTTTCGCGTATTTTGTCCGCTTCGCCGGGCCCGAGGATGGAATCCGGGCGGAGCCAGCCGGTAAAAGCGCTTCCGGCGCAGACGCCTTCCTTCAGCTGCCTGTCGCAAAGGGCGACGGCCGCTTCCCTGCGTGTCAGTTCTTCGCGGGAAACGAAGGGACGCAGATTGGTTATATCAAGCGCCAAAGGCAGATTTCCGAACATGTTTTACAGCCCCCGGGATTTTAGTATTACTACTTATATTATACATTAATCCGAAACGTTTTTCATAGTGCAGGCAAAAAAAACAGAAAAAAAAGGAAGCCGGAGCTTCCCTTTATGCCGTTTTGCTTATTTTTCATACGGTTCCGGCGGGACCTTTGCGTGCACGCTGCCTGTCATGGGGAACACGCCGTTCTTGGCCGGCGCCGCCCACAGCACGGCGTTGGTGATGACCTTCTGCACCTCTTCCTGCTTGTAAATGGGGAAGGTCTCGTGGCCGGGAGAGAAATAAAATATCTTTCCTTTGCCTCTGTGCCAGCAGCAGCCGCTGCGGAACACCTCTCCGCCCTTATACCAGGAAATGAACACCGTGGCGTCGGGATCGGGGATATCGAAATGCTCGCCGTACATCTCGGTATGGGGTACCACGAAGCATTCTCCCAGCCCTTCGGCCACGGGGTGGGAAGGATCCACGCACCACACCCTTTCGTGTTCGTCCGCCAGCTCTCTCCATCTGAGCCCGCAGCTGGTGCCCATCATCCTTCTGAATATCTTTGAAAAATGGGCGGAATGGAGAAGGATGAGCCCCATGCCGTTCAAAACTCTTTGCTGGATCTTGTCCACCACCGCGTCGGAGACTTCATGATGCGCCATGTGCCCCCACCAGGTGAGTACGTCGGTATCCTCCAGCACTTCGTCCGTGAGGCCGTGTTCGGGTTCGTCCAGGGTGGCGGTCCGGGCCTCTATGCCGTCGTTTTGGTTGAGAAAATCCGCTATGCAGCCGTGGATGCCCTTGGGATACACCCTGCCGCAGGGATGATTGGGATCTTTTTCATGCCGGAACTCGTTCCAGACAGTTACTTTTACAGACAATGTATCGCCTCCGTTGATGTTTCTTACTAAAATTATACACCAAAAAGGCGGCTTATACAATAGAGTTTTGTTTTTTTCGGAAATACCCGGAAAGGAAAAGCCGCTTTGGAGGGGAGTATGCTATAATATACTTGAAATAATCTTTTGCGAGGTGATAATGTGAGCAGGATCGGAGATTTTCTGAAAGAGACGGGCGTGTTTTTTCTCGCCACCTGCGACGGTTGCCGGCCGAGGCTGAGGCCCCTGGGCGCTTTTCTTGATAAGGACGGCAAAGTGATATTCGGCGTCGGCGATTTCAAAAACGTTTACAGGCAGCTTGCCGCAAACCCCCTGTGCGAGATAGCGGCGGTAAAAAAAGACGGACACTGGCTGAGATACACGGGAAAAGCGGTTTTTGAGACCGATCCCGGATATGCCGAAGCCATGCTGGAGGCCATGCCGCAGCTGCGCGCCATATACAACAGCGACACCGGCCACAAAATGATGTGCTTCCATCTGGAGGACGCCGTGTGCGTGGATATCTGCGTGATGGGAGAGGGCGAAGACCTTCTGGGCTGAAACAGGCCGCGCCGTAAAGATAAAAAAAAGCCCCCGCCGGGGGGCTTTTTTTTGTGTACTTCTTATTTGTCGAGCCTTTCCTTTAGGGCGTCGATCTCCGCTCTGATCTCTTTGGGGAGCTTGTCGCCGAATTTGGCAAAGAATTCTTCCATGCCGGGGATCTCGGCCTTCCAGGCTTCTTTGTCCACGGAAAGGATCTCTTCCAGAGTTTCCCGGGAAATATCCAGCCCGTCGGTGTTGATGTCTTCGGGGTTGGGTATGTAGCCGATGGCCGTTTCCTTTGCGCCGGCCTTGCCCTTGCAGCGGCGGACTATCCAGTCCAGCACTCTCAGGTTGTCGCCGAAGCCGGGCCACAGGAAGTTGCCCTCGTCGTCCTGGCGGAACCAGTTCACGTGGAATATCTTGGGAGCGTTGGGGTCGTCCTTTGCCATTTCGATCCAGTGCCCGAAATAATCTGCCATATCGTAGCCGCAGAAGGGTATCATGGCCATGGGATCTCTTCTCACCACGCCCACTGCGCCGGTGGCTGCAGCGGTGGTCTCGGAAGCCATCGTGGCTCCCAGGAAGGTGCCGTGGTTCCAGCCGAAGCTCTGGAATACCAGGGGAGCCAGCTTTGCCCGGCGCCCGCCGAAGAGGATGGCCGAAAGAGGCACGCCTTCGGGCTTCTCCCAGTCGGGAGATATGCAGGGGCACTGGCAGGCGGGGGCTGTGAACCGTGAATTGGGATGAGCGCCCTTCTCGCCGGAAGCGGGAGTCCAGTCTTTGCCCAGCCAGTCTATGCCGTGGGCGGGAGTGGTGTCCTTGCCCATGCCTTCCCACCAAACGTCGCCGTCGTCGGTCTTGACCACGTTTGTGAAGATGGTGTTGCTGCGGGTGGTGGCCAGGGCGTTGGGATTGGATTTTTTGCTGGTGCCCGGGGCTACGCCGAAGAAGCCCGCTTCGGGGTTAAGGGCGTAGAACCGTCCGTCCGCTCCCTTGCGTATCCAGGCGATATCGTCGCCCAGGGTCTCCACCTTGTAGCCGGGGAAGGACTCGGGAGGGATGAGCATGGCCAGGTTCGTCTTGCCGCAGGCGGAAGGGAATGCCGCCGCAATATAGGTCTTTTCGCCGTTGGAGTCTGTGAGGCCCAGGATGAGCATATGCTCCGCCATCCAGCCTTCCTGCTTCGCCAGATAGGAGGCGATCCTCAGGGCCAGGCATTTTTTGCCCAGCAGCACGTTTCCGCCGTAGCCGGAGGCAAAGCTCCAGATGGTGTTGTCCTCGGGGAAGTGGAGTATGCGTCTTTTCTCTATGGAAAGATCGCCGGTGCAGTGCAGGCATTTGGTGAACTCGCCGTCTTCGCCCAGCTGATCCATGGCGATCTGCCCCATTCTTGTCATGATCCTCATGTTGAGGACCACGTAGATGCTGTCGGTGATCTCGATGCCCACCTTGGAGAAGGGGCTTCCCGCGGGGCCCATGATGAAGGGCACCACGTACATGGTCCTGCCTTTGAAGCTGTCCACGAAATTGGCTCCCGTCTCGGCGTAGGCTCTCTGGGGGTCCATCCAGTTGTTGGTGGGGCCTGCGTCCTCTTTTCTGCGGCAGCAGATAAAGGTGAGCTTTTCGGTGCGGGCCACGTCGTTGGGGTCTGTTCTGTGAAGATAGCAGCCCGGCAGCTTCTCCTGATTAAGTTTGTCCAGAACTCCGGTCTCAACAGCTTTGTCCTGAAGTTTGTTTCTTTCTTCTTCGGAGCCGTCGCACCAGACGACCTGGTCAGGCTTACAAAGCTCGATCATCTGATCTACCCAGTCAAGGGCGGCTTTGTTTCTGATTTCCATATTTTGATCTCCTTGAAATAATACAATAAAGTGCCTTACAAAGGTAAGATACCATATAACATTATACTATATCCGCCCTCTGCAAGTCAACAAAAGGCAGCCCGGAGGCCTCCGGGCTGCCGCAGGGTCAGTTTATCTCCTTTGCCACCTTGGTTATGGCTTCGGCTATCTTTTCCGTTTCTTCTTCGCCCCCCATGAGGATCGGGGCGGGTATCCACACCGCTTCCTTTACCAGGAGGCTTATGCCGTCCTTCCGGGCGGCTCCCCGGAACTTCCGTCCGGTGTGCTTCTCGAAATAGGCTTCCCGGAGCATGCCCATATCCTCAAGGGAAGGGTAGCCCTTGCTGCAGGGTATGCCCTCCGCGTTCAGGGCCTCCACGAACCTGTCTCTGTTTTTGGCCCTGAAGGCGTACATATACCCGTTCCACAGAGTTATCCTGCTGTCCTTCCTGGGCAGGGTGACGCCGGGCAGCCCCTCTATGCGGGAGGAGACGTAAGCGGCGTTTTTCTGCCGCAGCAGGCACTGGTCCTGAAGGCGCTTCAGCTGGGCCCTCAGAACGGAGGCTTCCCATTCCGCCATACGGGCGTTGGTCCCCATCACAGTGGAGCCGTCCTTGGCCCGTCCGGAATTGTGGTATTCCCACACCTTGTCGTATATCTTTTCGTTATCGGTGGTCACGCAGCCGCCTTCCCCTCCGGTGATGGCCTTGCTGCCCTGGAAGCTGAAAGCGGAAGCGTCTCCCAGGCTGCCGCATTTTCTGCCCTTCCATTCCGAGCCGTGGGCGTGGGCCGAGTCCTCCAGCACCAGTATGCCCTTCTTTTTGGCAAAATCGCACACGGCGTCCATGTCGCAGGGGCGCCCCGCCACGTGGACCAGCAGAATGGCTTTGGTGCGGCTCGTCAAAGAGTCCTCCAGGGAATCCGGGTCGATATTGCTGGTGTCCGGATCCACGTCCGCCATCACGGGCATGGCCCCGCACCAGGCTATGGAGGATACCGTTGCGGAAAAGGTATAGGGAGTGGTGATGACGTCGTCCCCGTAGCCGATGCCGCAGCCCCGGAGCATCATTTCCAGGGCCTGGGTGCCCGTGTTGACGCACACTGCATATTTTGTGCCTATGTAATCGGAAAACTCTTTGGCAAAGGTCAGGGCTTCGGCGCCCAGAGTCCCCCACTGTCCGGCCTCAAGGGCCCGCAGCAGGTTTTCTTTCTCTTCGTCGTTCCAGTAAGGCCAGGAAGGGAAGCTGCCGGTAAATACCGGGGTCCCGCCGTTTATTGCAAGTTTTGACATGTTACGCCTCCGTGTTTTTCAGTTCTTCGCTGTATTTTGCGATCCGGTCTATGGCTTCCAGTATCCTGTCGGTCCCTTCCTGTCCGCCCAGAAGGGAGCTGTGATACAGCCAGCAGCCTTCCCTGTGGGCTATAAGGTCGTTGGCGGGCAGGCAGGGCTTTTTGAATTCTTCGCCGGTGAGCTTTTTGAAGTCGTCGGTGTAAAGCATGGCCATTTCGTAGATAGGCTCCGCGTAGCCCGTGCCGGGCAAACATACGTTTTCCGCCGCAAGGGCTTCGATGAACCTTTCCCTGGAAAGGCCGTTGAGCCCCTCCGGCTTGTAGCGGAAGCAGAAAAGGTGCAGGGAGTTGCGCTCTATGCGGGGATCCTTTGCCAATGGCTCCAGGAAGGGGAGCTTTTCAAAGGCGCTGTTTAAGCGCTCCGCCCCTTCCATGCGGGCAGTGATCTGATCGTCCAGATAAGGCAGCTGGGCCGAAAGCGCGGCGCACTGCCAGTCCGCCAGCCTGGCGTCGGTGGAAAGCACGGGATGGTCGTAGATCAGGCGGCCGAAGGCCCTGCCGTTGTGGTGCATGCTCCAGAGCCTTTCGTACAGGTCCCGATCGTTGGTGGTCACCGCTCCGCCTTCGCCGGCGCTGATGTTTTTGCTTGCCTGGAAGCTGAAGCAGCCGGCGTTCCCCAGGGCGCCTGTTTTCTGCCCCTTCCACTGCGAGCCATGGGCGTGGGCGCAGTCTTCGATAAGGTACAGGCCGCGCTTTTTGCATATATCGCGCAACAGGTCGGCGTCGAAGGGCCTGCCTCCCAGATGCACGCCCAGTATGGCTTTGGTGCGGGGCGTGATCTTCTCTTCCGCCGATTTCGGGTCTATACAGAAGGTCTCGGGGTCGATATCCGCAAACACGGGCGCCGCCCCTGCGTTTACTATGGAATGCACCGTGGCGGTAAAGGTGTAGCCGGTGGTGATGACTTCGTCGCCTCTTCCTATGCCCAGCCCCCGAAGGGCCAGCTCGATGGCTATGGTGCCGTTAAGGCAGGGAAGGGCGTAGCCGGCTCCGGTGTATTCGGCCCATTTTTTGGCAAAGTCGGCGTTTTCCTTGCTGAGGGTCCCCCAGTTTCCGGAAGCAAGGGTCCGGAGAAGGGCTTCTTTTATTTTTTCTGTAGGTCTCGGCCAGCGTATGAAATCCGGCAGGGCGTCGTTTACGGGAGAGCCTCCCAGTATGGCGGGTTTTGTCATTGTTCTTTCCTCGGTGTTTGTTTTTCTTTCGTGCAGATCTGTGTGATCCACCTCAGTTCCATGATGTTGATGGCGCCCAGCGCGGACTCCTGTTCGGGGCCCTCCGGTATGGATATGGCGGGCATGATCCTCCAGGTGTTTTCGGAAAGCAGCGTTTTTGTTTCCTTTGCAAAAAGGCTCCTGAGCTTTCCGGGCCAGGCGCAGTCTATTATAAGGACGTGGGGGTCCAGTATCCACAGTATGATGTCCGCAAGCCTGCGCGCCACCTCTGCTTTTTTCCTTATCACTTCTTCCGCGCTGCCGGCGGCGGCCTCCGCAAGGACGGTCTCGGTCTTCAGCTGCTCCTCAAAGGTGCGGCCTTCCCAGAGCAGCTGCCCGGGATCTCCCGCCATGAGGTTCAGCCCCTTTATCACGTCCCCTTTGTTCACGAAGGCTCCTCCCACGCCTGTCCCTATATAAAGGTAATACAGGCTTTCCATATAGGGGAACCTTTCCGAACAGGCGATGGCGGACAGCTTTACGTCCTCTTCTATATAGCAGTCCAGGCCCAGGGCTTCCGAAAGCGTCTTTTGCAGAGGCATGCTGTTCAGCTCGGGTATCCTGATGTTTTTCACTCTGTCCGTTTTCGGGTCGTAGGGGCCCGGGGTTATGGCCGCCGCGCCCCGCAGAGGGAACCGGCGGGCGGCGGAGCCGAGAAATGCCAGGAATTCCGAAAAGGTCCTGTTGTAGTCCGGCCCGTCAAAGGTTTTCGTTCCGGCTTTTTTCCGGTCGGCCTTGAAGAACTCGCATACTATGGAGGCGTTCCTCAGGTCCATTATCAGCCATACGGGCGCTTCTGTTTTGAGGATCACCGTCCTGGCCTTTCTTCCCACTCTTTTTACGGCAGTCTCCTCTTTGTAGCAATCCACCACGCCCTCTTCGGCAAGCTGGTTTATAAGGTTGGTCATGCTCATGAGGCTCAGATCCGATTTTTTCATCAGGGCGAACCGGGTGAGGGGACCGTCGGCCAAAAGCCTGTAAACCTTGTGCAGATTGCGGATGTGTATAGCGGTCTGTCCTGTCATCTCAGCGTTTCGGCAAGCCTGTCCCGGAGGGTTTCTCCCAGCAGTTCCGCCGCTCCTTTTGCAAAGAATGGCCTAAGATAAATGAATGCAGCGCCTATGGCGGCGTAGGCGCCTCCGTCCCAGTCTTCCCGGGAGGGAAGATAGCCCCTTATGCCGTCGGAGCAGCCGGCAACGAAGGCGTTGGGGAAGGCCTCTCTCAAGCGGTCCCCGATACAGGTAAAGGCCTCGTAGGGGACCGAAGCGAAAACCAGATCGCCGGTGCGGACGGCCCTTATCTCTATACGCTCTCTGTCCGTGGCGGGCTCAAGCTCCGTCATGGCCTTTTTCCAGGCCGCGAAGGTCTTTTCGTGGCCCGCTCTTTCCCGGTACGAGTCGAGTTCTTCCGGCTTCAGGGGGACCACCGGCAGCTCCGTTTCGAAATGGTCTGTCCCGAAAGCCGGCTCCGCAGGCGTAAGTTTTTTATAGAATCCCTCAAAGATCCTTTCGCCGTATCCCCTGATTATCTCCTTCGTCCCGCTGCCCCACTTGATAAGGTTGTTCACCGGGTCTATGTCTCCGCAGATCCCCGTAAGAAAAACGGGGCTCACGCCTTGTTCCTCAAAGCATTGGCACACTTCTCCCGGGTAATCCGGGGAAAACCTGTCCAGAGGCCCCAGTGTGACGGGATGGCAGGCGTAGCTCAGCAGGGCGACGCTGCTCCGGCCGCTCCTTGCGAACAGGGCGCCGCGGACGTGATCATCGTGAGGCCCGCCGGCAATGGCCCTGTTGAAGCCTATGGGTTCGATCTTTGCGTCGGCGGTCTTTTCTTCCGTTACCTGCGCCTTGTCCTCCGCCGCTTTTTTAACGGCGGCGAAGATCTTTTCCGGCAGGGACGCCGCATATCCCGGGTGCATCACGCCGCAGCCCTCCAGCCGGGCGGACGCGGGCCCCGTATGGGTGTGGGTGGCGCAGATCATGAGTTTTTCCGGCGCTATGCCCAGCCGCGTCCGGGCAAGCTCCCTTGCCGCGGCGCAGATCTCCGGCGAAAGACCTATAAGGTCGCAGGAGACCACGGCGAATTTTTCCTCCGGGTTTTCCAGATACAGGCATCTGGCGTACAGATGGTCCATAGCCCCGGTGTTTTTTCTTTCAAGATAATAGCCGTAGCCGCTGAGCTCGGCGCCTGCGGGGGGGTCTATATTTTCTTTTCCGAAGCCGGCAAGCATGTTTTCCTCCTTGATAAAATCAATTTATAAAAGGCCTTTACTAATTCCAGTATAACAGATGCGGGAAGCGGGGTCAATGTGTTTTTACGGGGTATTTGCGAAAAAATGCGGCGGAGTTTTTATCCGCCGCATTTGTATGTCAGTAAACGCATTCCTTTGCCGCGTCGGCAAAGGCCTGCAGGTTTTCGGGGTCGCCGAAGAAGAAATGGTCGGAGGGGGCTATGATATAGCCGGCGTGGTCCCGGGTGGCTTCAAAGCATTCCCGGACCAGCCTTTTGGCCGTTTCCGGCGTGCCCTTCTCAAAGCCGGCGTTCTGATCGAAGCCGCCTATGAAGAAAAGCCTGTCCCCCACCAGCCTGCTGGCTTCCCGGAGGTCGCAGTTGCCCCCCATGGAAGGCGGAGTCATGGTCTCCAGGCCGTGGGCGCCGTTCTGCGCCACCAGCTCCAGCATGTGCATGACGCCTCCGCACAGGTGATAGACTATCTTGAGGCCCAGGTCCGCGAAGGCCTTGTGCTGGACCTTGTCGTAGGGCAGGCAGAACTCTTTGAACATGCGGGGGCTTATCACGGTGTCGGAGCCGGCTCCTCCTCCCGTCTCTATCATATCCGCGGGGACCCCTTCCATAAGCGAGGCTGTTTTAAGGGTCTTCTGCAGTATCCTGTCCAGGGCGTGGTGCACGAAATCCGGGTCGTCCATGGCCGCCATTATAGCGGGCTCGGTGCCCATCAGGATGCACAGGGCCTGCCAGGGGCTGCCCTGTCCCGCCATATTGCAGGGGTGGCAGCGGATGATGCCATTGTCCCCCAGCCGTTCCTTTGCGGCGAACATGTGGCTCATGTCGCAGCTTACCGGCACGGGGCAGTATTTGTCCCACAATTCGAAGTCTTCCGGGGTTTTGACCAGCTCTTCCGTTTCCCAGGGGGTGAACTCGTTCCACTCCCCCTTGTGGAACAGGGTGCCTTCGGGAGTGGTGATCTGTTCCTCCCAGCAGCGCTTTTCGTTGTCCGTTTTGCGGTCGCACACCCATTTCGCCTGATCCTCCGGATCGAACTGCCAGGCGGGGCTTACGTATATGGCGTAGTCCATGCCGAAGCGTTCGAAGGCGTGGTACCAGTCCATATCGCCCAGGTATGTCCGCAGATAGTATTCCATCCAGCCGTGGACCTGGCAGGGGAGCCTGTCGGGCCGGCCGTTACTGAGAGCGGTGAGCATCCGCTCCCTGCTTGTCATTGCCATATAGGGATCTCCGTGAACTTATTTCTAAATAATTATACCATACGGAAGCGTGAAAATGATACCCGGAAAAAAACTATTCTGCGGCGTTTTTTTCCGCTTTGATCAGCCGGGCCGTTTCCGACACGGATACGGCGCGGTATTTTTCCGGCCTTTCCGAAAGTATCTTCAGGGCCTTTGTCACCGAGGGGAGCCTTTCGCCCCAGGCCTCCACGTTTATGAGCGCGAACCTCCTGCCCTTTTCCCGGGCGGCGTCCACGGCCCCGATTATGTCCTCTGCGGTTTTTGTGCCCGCTCCTTCGAAATTGCCCCATTCCTCTATGACCGGCAAGCCGTCCTGCAGCCGGTATGCGCCGTCATGGGAGGAGTGCCCCAGCATCAGGATATCCGCTCCCGAGGACCGGGCGAACAGGTCCTGCAGTCCCCGGTGGGCTCCGGTCATGGCGTTGTGGTCGCTGAGGTCCCAATAGTTGAGATGCCGGAGGCCGGCCTTTGCCATGGCTTCCCGGGTCTTTGCGAGAAAGCCCTCCAGCAGCTCCGGGGGAAAGAGGGAGGGATACATGTAGCCGACTCCCGAGGGGCCCTGGGCAAATTCGTCCCGGGGGGTGCGGGTGTCATAGATATATTCCAGAAAGAGAGGGTTGAACCGGGCGAAGAGGGAGGGCACCGTCCAGCAGATATCCGCCGTCCCCCTTTCTTTGCCGTTCCAGCTGGCCATAAACTCCTTCATGCAGTAGTGCCAGGCGTCTCCGTCGCTCACCATGAAGGCGATATAAAAGGCGTCTTCTTCCGGCGCCGGCACGTCTGAGGCGGGGGGCTCTGCCGGAGCGGTAAACTCGGGAAAGGCTGCCCACAACGAGCCGTTGTCATAGTTCCAGTCGATGCAGGCGCACAGCTTGCCGTTTTCGGACAGTGAGGAGACGTAGCGGTGCTCCCGCCTCCAGCTGTCCAAGCCTATAACCGGGATATAGGGGGGATATAGGTCCAGTATGGACTTCTGGACCTCCCGGGAGGCCCTGTAGCGGGCGTTCACCGAATATATGGCGGCCCCCAGAGCCACCGGCAGATCGTAGCAGGTGGGGAAAAACACCCTGCCGCCGTCCCGTCCCTCCGGATGGAGGCAGAACACCATGTCCCTGCGGCACAGGGGGACCAGGTTCTCCGAGATCCACCGGTTGATGGTGACGGAGGTGTCCTCCTGGCCGAAGCCGCAGTATCCGCAGATATCCGTCGCCGGCAGGCTGCAGCCCTTTGCCCTCAGCCGCCGGAGCATATCCTCTGTCACGGCGGCGCCGGAATTCAGCCCCGCCAGGGTGGCGGCTATATTGAAGGTGTCCGCCAGGTTGGCCCGGGTGGAATAGACGTAGAGCTGTTTGAATTCTTCACGGTATTCATCAAACAGATACAAAAACACGGAGCCTTCGGGCTTTACCTTTTGCAGGGTGACGCCGCCGTATTTTTCAAGTATATCCCGGCGGACCGCTTCCAGATCCGCGCCCTCCACCACGAAGGACCCGCTGCACAGATACACCCGGGGCCTTGTCTTGTTGACGACTCCCTGCAGCACCCGGGCCATGAGCAGGTCCTCATGGCTCTGCCCGTCGCAGATGACGGCTTTTACGGTCCGGTCCGGCTCCGGCAGATAAGCGCCGGCCAGAGCTGGCAGGGCGGCCAGGGCAAATATAATGAGAATAACGAGCTTCATAAGGCAGATCTTCCTTTTTGTGTTGAAATTATTATA
>JAEEGL015856229.1_pt1 | contig 30691 bp, 28 predicted proteins | sample 9134231 | NCBI WGS metagenome assembly JAEEGL01 (sample SAMN16246548, study PRJNA631951) | gut metagenome | biome: gut microbiome; feature: rumen; material: fiber-attached | host: Bos | place: Iran: Karaj | collected 2018-10 | reverse complement strand
CTTGTGGTCCATATCTCCTTTATACGCTCCCTTCTGGGCGGATATGAATTGGTTTACCTCCACTTGTAGATAAGTATGAATGCTGAATTGCGAGTTTTCTTATGCCAGAAATTCATTCAGCATTCGTATTCATCTACAAATTTTGCACCCTACCCTGAAAGTTATTGGGACCGGTTACCTTCACATGCTGTCCAGACACGCTTTCACCTCTATAACTTTCAGGGCGATGTTTTTTGCACTTTATAGTTGAATTAATTCTGTTACTTTTTCTTAAACCATTTAATTAATTCAAATGTATACAAAATGCGAAGCATTCCGTTCATTCTTTGGTTCCTTAGTTTGGAATGATTTGTTCTGTGATAGTGTTTTATTCTTTTTTTTATTTATTGTGTAGTGTCTTAGAATGAATGTTGGCTACCTCATTGTTAAAAAAATATATTAGGAAGCAGGGCGTTATACCCTGCCTCCTAACTTCTTATAAGTCTACTTCATCCGCAGATTCTGTATTCTCATCTGTTCCTTCACCCTTTGGGATGAATGTAATGTTGAGACCTCGTTTATCTCTTCCTTGGTGGAATCTGAATTCAGTCTTCTCATTCATATACTTGGTGAAGATTTTTTCACACCATTCAGTCGTTCTTGGCGTATCTGCCGTAGGCACATCGCCACAGGCTCTGATTAAGTCCTTGGCACTTCCTACTAGGTAAGAGACGCTCCTATATTCTGGTGATGTTCCTTTGTCATCTACCTTCGTATCAGGGTTGTAGTTGAGATAGAACTGGAAAGGTTGGACTTTGCCCTTCGCATGAATGTCTACTACGCCGAATAGCGTCTTGTTGGCATCAGACTTGATTGCTCTGATGCTAGTGATGATTCCAGTGAAGTCTCCTTCCTCTTGGTTCTGGGTCTCAAATGTGCGACCTTCTGATGTTGTTGTTGATTGTGGAAATATACTCATGATATTTCTCCTTTCTTGTTCGCCCTGAATCTGCAAGTGGGCTTTCTTAAACTAATACTACTACGATACAGATTCACATGTATACAAAATGCGAAGCATCTGTTGACCGTTGACTCCCGTCCGTGGAATTCGGGCGGAATGTCTTGGGGTCTTCTTTAATTACTCTATTAACATAATGTATACACTATGTATAAAAAAACCGAAGGTTAAATGCAGATACTTACTGTTCGGTTTATGTTCGGTTTGAATATTTTCCTACAGTGCACAGATTGACCCCTTTGGACCCTCTGGTCACCTCTGTTATGATAGTGATAGTGCAACCACTCAACCCTCCTGCTGGAGTGTTGGAGTGCCATAAACCGACCCGCAAGTCAACCGCAAATAAAAACAAAAAACCGAACAAATGCACACAAAAAGCCGGGTTTTGCTGCGTTTTGTTCGGTTTCTGTTCTGTTGACAGACTATGCTTTTATGTCGCTATAGTCTGTAGCCATGTCATTCAGCATGACTAACGCATCAGCAAGCCTCTCTTCAACAGAGTCTATCGTGCTAGGGTAATACTCTTTAGCATTTCTGTCGTTAGCACAGTAATGCGAGTACTCGATAATCTCAGTATCTAGGTCTGAGACCTTAGCACAGAACTTGTCAAGTTCCTCTGCTAGCTCTTTGGCGTGCTTGCGTATTGTCTCTTCAGTTATCATTTTTCCTCCTGACAACATTAGATGGGGACATTCTGAGCAGTCCCCTTAGCTCTTACTTGTATTCATAAGGCGAAGCCTTACTTAGCGAAGGTTGTTGCCCATAGAGCAGTTAAAGTGCTCTCGAGGTAAGCTACCTTCTCTGCATCGGATGCCTTCTTGTAGGCATCAACGGTGCGATGGAGGTCAGCATTCTCAAGGATTCCCTTGATTATGCTAAGCCTGATTACAGCATCATTTTCACTCATGATACTCCTTTCAGTTAAGGTTAATATTGGTAGCAGTTTCTGTTCTCAGGCACTGCCAAGCCCGGCTCAGAGCTAGTCTTCTGCTAACTCTGCAACGTGCATCGGCCCGTATTCGCACACAGCCATAAGCTCGCAATATGCGTCATGGTTGGTGTTGGCTAGGCCAATCTCGTCGATTGCGCGTTCCACTTTGAGCATAGCATCGGCGTAACCCTTTGCGTACTCTTTCGTGTATCGCTCCATCGCGATTCCTTTCTCCCCCAATTAGTTAGTATTTATTTAGCACCATTGGCTTTGAGGATACTCCAAGCCTTGCGCAAGTGGTACTGGGCTTGCTTGTAAGCAGCGTCATCAGTCTTGTTGTGAACACGCATGTATCCACCTAGACCTTTGCCTGCCTGCTCTATGTGTCCGAGTACAGTGACATGCATAGGTCCTCCTTTCGAGGGTGACATCATCTCAGCTGATGCCTTAGCTGAAGTAGTTTAACGACTTGCTTAGGTCTTGGTGGTCTTCAGAACCTGCAAGGTTCATCTGACCATATAGGGGCATTGAGGCTGCCCCTGTGCCTTACTTGTTAGCGGACTTCTTAGCTCTCATGTATTCACAGTAGCAATGGTCACAGAGAAAAACTCTTTCATCACCACCGTGGAGGCTAAGCCAACTTCCTTCGGCTACTTCACCGTAGGCTTCAGTTGGAGTTCCACAAGCACAACATCTTAGTATCATGTCGTGTCCTTTCTCCCCCTCACCTGTATTCAAGACGCGTAGCGTCTAGCCACAGGCTATTAACTATTAATGAGCAATCTTATTCTTAATTGCTCTTACTAGTATTCAGGGGGCGGAGCCCCCCTTTCCCTGGTTATCCTACCGAGTTAAGCGAGCTTGCGAGCGCACACGAGAGAACAATTTTATACTACCAATCGCACACTTTCTTGGGCCTGTGTGCAATGTTCGGTTTTTGTTCGGTGGACAATGGGTCCCATCTGTGATATATTGGTGTAAAGGAGACGCAATCACTTATGAACAACAGAGTTAACACAAGGAACATTGCCAGCACTTTGCCTGGCTATAATTCTTCCACTACAAAGAAAAAGAATGCTTTATGGAATACCAATTTCCAGACCTATAATCCACCGATGGCGTATAGAGTTCTAGAGCAGGATAAAAAGGGTGGAGCAATAATTCTTATGATTGGTGCTGCCATACTAGGGCTCATCATAGCTGTCTGTGTTGGTGCAATCTAAAAAACTACCCCTGGAGAAACAGAAGACTAGGGGTAGCTTTTCTATATGGTAAAATAAGGGTATAAACATTAACAAGGAGTGGCAAACTACTGTTTGCCTAACCTAGAAGGAGAAACAACAAATGCCCCTAATACCAACCTATGACCCGAAGAGCTTTGCCTCAGTAGACCTGAGGAAGTACCACATTCGGGATATCAAAGATGTAATCAAATTCCATGAGTTCGTGTCTACGAGAATGGAAGAGTGTAGCTATGTGTTGAAGAAGTTCAATACTCAATTAGCTACATTTAAAACTGTAAGCAAGCAATTACAAAGGAAACAAGAAGTACAACAGATGGCTTATGGTAATCCTAACTTTAAGAAAGAAGAAATACCCCAGGATAAAGCCCCCGAAATCCAAACTGTAGACAAGAGCGTAGAAAAACAGCATCAGGAGCTTCTAGATGACATCAGGAACGCAGCAGCAGAAGAAAAACTAGCAGAAGCCATTCATGATTCTGATGAGCCTCTAGAGGCGATTCTAGGCAAGTATAAGCTGGTCTATGGCAAGAAAGGACCAATGTACTACCGTGAGAATGAAGAAGGCAAGATAAAGCTAGTTAAGAAGGCTGATGTGCCTGAAGATATCAAACAACAACTCTTAAACACTGTCGGCAAGGACGAGTAAAATGGTTAAAGCCAGAGCAGCGAACAGGATAGACCCTGTGTACGAGCACTGGAAGCCTCTTACAGACGAAGAGTTTGGGCTCTGTATGACAGACTTTGAGGAGTTCTGTAGGCATAGCATAATCCTAGATAAGAATGGGTCCCCAGTTACCTTCAACCTAAATAATGCTCAGCGTATAGTAGCCAGAGAGATTCTGAAGGCACTAGACCCTATTATGAAAAAGGTCCCCTGTCCTAGTATTAAGGTGCTGATTCACAAAAGCCGTCAGATGGGTATTACCACCCTATTTTTGAAGCTAGAACAGTTCTTTATGACTAAGACTAAGAACCTTAATGCGCTTCATGTGATGCCTACTGAGGAGGAATGTGACGAGCTTAAGGACAGAAAGCTTATCCCTCTGTTGCAGGGAACTCATCCAGAGCTGATGGCAGACATGACTAGTACGGCTAACTATGTGGATTTCAACACCTTTGAAGGCAATATCCTAGACAACCGTCTCAGGTATATGCCATCAGGGACAAGAGGTAGTGGTCATGGTCGTACTATTCACCTGTTGATTGAGGATGAGTATGCGAAGTATCCTGACCCGTTCACCTTGGAGTCAGGTATTCTCCCAGCAATGTCTGGTAATACTGCGAGGATTGTGCTCTTCACGGCTAAAGGTATGAACCATGCCTATGACCTCAGCAAAGAAGCTCAGAGAGACGACAACAGCTGGGTTTATATCTTCTTGCCGTGGTACATCATGGATGAGTATGAGATGGAGCCTTATGGCAAATATAAAACTTTGGAAGGATTAAGTGATTATGACTACTTCTTATTCAGCGAATTCAAGAAAGCTGGCATCCCGCCTGAAAAGTGGGCGAGGAAAGCAGCATGGTATGACTATGTTTGGAGGGAGGATGCCAAGCGAGACTGGAAGTACATGTTCGAAAATTATCCTACAATTGCCGAAGAATCCTTCCGAGCCTCGGGGTCACCTATATTTGATGCCATTAAGGTTAATGAGTGGAGGGAAAGAACGCATCGATGTATTGATGTATTCTCCACACACGGGGAGACTGAGTTTAGATATACTGACGATGGCAGCATTAAAGAGTACGAGCCGCCTATCAGAGGCCACAGTTATGTCATGGGCGTTGACCCAGCTGACGGAGAAATTAAAGGTGATGATTCCGCCCTTGTTGTCTGGGACGTCACGGCAAACAAGGTCAAGGCTGTCTGTGCCTGGAACGGGACCATCTCACAAAATGATTTCGCTGAACTTATCACTGATGTCGGAAATAGATATAATGAAGCATTAGTGGTGCCAGAGAGGAACACTGGTCAGCTGATGATTAAATGGCTGACAGAAGTGTGCCAGTACACAAACATCTTTACTGATGCTCAGAAGGTCTCTGGTTACAACAATCTTGGCGTGTACACAACGCCTGGTGTGAAGAATGAGATGATTGCTCGCTTAAAGTTTCTCATCGCTAACGGCTATTATGAGGACTTTGACCCTACATTCTGCGAACAAGCCAACTACTTTACATACGAGAAGACACCTAGTGGAATGTACAGAGCTGCTGCCACTGCTGGTCATCATGATGACACTGTGATGTGCAGGTGCATCGCCACTATGGCACTAGATATGGACCGTTTCGCAGGTTATAATCAACAAATAGTAAGAGAAGGAAGGAAATACTAATGAACAAGGAGTTTTATGATAAGGTTTCTACTGTTGTACCTATGTCTGGAGTCATTGATGAATATATGGCTTCTTTACGAAACGCAGTCGAGGATGCAGCAAACCAAGCAGAAAATGGAAGCCAACTTGGTATGGCTGTCGCTGTGGGTAGGATTAAAAACGTTACTGATGAGCTTTTTAGTGCTTGGCTTTCTGTTAAACAGTGATATAATACATCTATGACCCGAAAACCTGGGCAAGGATTGCGTCAATGGTCAGAAATCCCCTTTATTGGGGATTTTTGTTGACTCTAAATATTATCGTGTTTTATAAGGGAATTAAGACATCTTTATTGATGTCACGCAACTAAACAACTAAAGGAGAAAAAATCTATGCCAAACGAAGGCAAACCAGAAAATGCTCCTGTACAGCCTACCGCTACACCTGGCAGTGAAGCGCAGCCTACAGAGCAGACACCTGCAAACCCTACAGTCGAGATGAGTGACTCGGTGAAGTCATACCTCAAAGGCTTAGGACTAGAGGGAGTACAAGCTACCCCAGAGCTAGTTAAAGTAGCTGAAGCAGGTATGAAACAAAAAGAATCAGTGAGTCGTAAGTCTCAGGAGGTAGAAACCCTACTCGCCCGTCTAGCTTCGCAAGGGAAAGACACAAGCGAGCCAGAACCTATTACCTCGGGTGAGGAACAAACTTATCCTCAACAGACTTCTCAACCGACACAGCCTCAGAAGCCAACTGAGACTACTGGACAGATTGGTGTTAGCGACAATGACCTCTTTGACCTAGCACGAATGGTCACTACTGACTTCAAAGAACTCAGCGAGAGTGCCCAAGATGGTTCCTTGTTTAAGGAATTACGCCAACTTGGTTACTTCACCTCAAAGGGTATCGACAAGAAAGCAGTGTATGACTATTTAGCAGGCAAAAACGCTGCAGCTCAAGAACTTCGAGAGCTACGCGAATTCAAGGAGAAGTATAGTCAACCTAACCCTAATGCGAATCCAATATACAACGCTACTCCAGGCATTAATATGGATGGCCCAATGAATCATGACCTAGCTCATAGCATTGCCCTCCAAGGCCCTCAAGGTAAGCGTTATAATGAGGCTCTAGCCTTCCTCCGCAAAGAGGTGTTGGACGCAAAATAGTTCTCTGTTGATGTTAGTTGTAAGATTGCAATTTTACAATTAATTATTAAAAGGAGAATAAAATGGCATTAAAGAACTTCGGTGCTTATACGCCTGATTTCGTCCCTACCAATATCACTACTGGTAAGTTAGGGTACGAAACAACTCCGTTTGATTTAGCTTACACTGGCAAACCAAATGTACAAGCTGAAGCCAACGGTGTAGTTGGTCCTAACGCTATCTATGAATTGATGCGCCAAATCTGGACTCCTGAGATTCTCGAACACAAGTTCCAACAGAATCTCCTCATCTCCGCCTTCAACGCTCCAGTTGATGACGGTTGGATGAACAACCTTAGCAAATCTCACTCTGCTCGTATCACCTTCAAGAAATGGATGAACCCGCTAGAGAGAGTTCGTGTTGCTGAACTTTCTTACATTGATGGTAAAGAATGTCCAAAGCAACTCGACCTTAACTGTGTGATTCCACCGGCAGGTCCGTTGGATGAATACGAAACCGTAGATGTGGACTTCAAGTTTGAGTACAGCATCCGTGCTGACCTCTGCGTGAAGAACATCCGCTTCTACCCTGGCCAAGTAGAATCTAACTATGCTGAGAGCCTACAAGCTGTTGCTTATCGTCGTGCTCTTGATGCATGGGCAAGCCTTGCGAACCAAATCATTGATTCTAATTCTCCAGTGCTTATCCCAAGCATGGTCAGCAAAGTTGGTGCTACTAACCACCTAGTAATTGATGCTGACGCTACTGATTCGTTCTACACTGTTGCTTCCAACGTGTTCAACTACATGCGTCGTGCATTCGGTCCTCGCTTCAAGAGTGACTTCTTGATTACGATTCACCCAGACCTAGCTTTGGAAATCGAGCAGGACTTCAGCCAGGCTTTGTCTTATGACACTACTGGCATCCGCCAAGACTGGATTAACGTAGACCAATCTGCCTTTGGTAGCTTTGATGTTCTACCTTCACTTCCACGCTGGCGTGGCATCACCGTTCTCATTGCTCCTGATGATGTAGCGATGCACAACGGTACTCCAAACGGTGCCAACTTCAACCCATGGGAAGGTACTGTAACCGTCGAAGGACAATCTGCAGATACCGTTCGTATGATTATCGCTTCTCGCCGAAGCTTCTGGACCAAGACCATTCAGGTCATGGATAAAAGAATCTTCCCAGCGACTGTGGATAATCCTATTGAATCCATGGTTGAAATCTGGGCTGGTGGTGACAAACTCATCTACCCAGAAGAGACCTTCTTGGTTGACTTTGTACGAGCTTAATCGTATAGGGAGAGGCTTTTACGCCTCTCCCTCCTAGTAAATTTAAAAAGAGGAAAATAATAATGGATAATTGTTCTTGTAATGCGGCGGCCCCTATCCTAGATATTCCACATACTGTAGTAGATACCAGATTTGTTCAAGGTAAAGATATCACCAAAGACTTTCCAGGCTACTATGTTGAAGTGAGAGATGAAAATACCATCTACCACGTATCTACGCCAAAGGCCGGCTGTGTTCTAAATTCCTTGCCAGTAGCAAGGTTACCAATATTCAAAGAGAATTACAATCCTGAGACGATGGCACGATACCGTAACAGTATGGTGATTGACTTCGCTCAGAATAAACTGTTCATCTTTGACTTCAATAAAAACTACCGCACGGTAGACTTAACGGAGGTAATTTAAAATGATGCCAGGTTATGAATCAGATTTTCACAAACACACCTACGTCGGAGCTCCAGTAAAAGCTATAGCTCATCCGTGTCCAGTATGCAAAAAGAAAACATGTTGTTGCAAAAAGAATCCGGGTTGTATGCCTCCAATGGGCATCTGCACGGCTGTTGTAGACGATGTAAATGGCAAAGTCTATCTTTACGGGAATGTAATCCACGAAAATTATCATGTCCCAGGAAATGCATGCATTGCCTATACGGCAGTAGAATCCGCTGGATTCGAGACGAGCGGTCGTAGAGGCGCTGATGAGCTTTATGAAGGAGAACAAGATAATAATAATGTCACTCTTGAACATCTTCCATTTCACGATAATTCTTTACTGGTTTTCTTAAACGGAGTAAAACAGGTCGAAGGCGCAGAGCGTGACTATGTAGTGGAAGGTCAGAAAATCCACTTTAATTTCTATGAAATTCTACCTACTGACCGCGTAGAAGTAATGTATGAATATGGAGCTGAATAATGAGTGTGTGTGGAGGTTGCGACCCTTGTGCAGATAAATGCGCACAAAGCTGTTGCAATAACAGCTGCCTTCGTTGGGGTTTCGATGGCTGTTATTTGCGTGGTCGCTGTGCCGATGGCACTGAATTAACCCCACTAGACCTCTGTGCATGGCTGAAAGTCCATGAAACTTGTACAGAACTTCTCTTAGTCCCTGACACCTCTCACGGTGAACAGGACGGTGGCTACATGCTCTACAAAAATGAGTGTGGAGAAGAGTATAAGTTCTGGGTATGCGATTTCTTAGGATTGGCATCAATTCGATGCTTAAAGGACGTATTCAACTATGATGACTATGACCCTGAGCATCCTGACAATCCTAATGCCGCAAGACCATGTGATTTGTTCGTATTCGACCCCGATTGTGACCAAGACCCAGACAACCCTAAACACGGGAAATGGGTTCCATATCATATCCCTGATGCTGGTGATTGCGTGATTATTCCTGATGCTGATGGGTATAGCAAAGTCCTAGTGAAGGACGATTGTGGCTGTATTCGTGAGTGCAAGCTCTTTGTGCAACAGAATACCTATGAATACACTCTGCGTGACTCATGGCCTGATGACCCTGATGAGCCGTTTAGACCAGGAACTTTTTCAGAGGTAATTGACCTGCAGTTGGATAGCAAAATCCCGATGTGGGGCGTTACAGACTTAGAAGTAACTGTACAATACAGTTATGGCGTTCAGAACCATGGTGATGGTATTAGCAGTCGTAGAAACTTCAAATCTACTGTAGTACCTATGAGCTCTTCTGACGCTACTCCGTCTATGACTGATATTTTCACCAAAGCTTCTGTGTTGCAAGCATGTAACTTGATACCTTGGGGCTCATGGGAGCTACAGGCATGCAGAACCTTTATTGTGCCTAAAGGAGAAAAGCTTTACTTACATCATTCTGTTGAGTGTAAAGATGTAAATGGTAATATAATGCCTAGCACCGCAGAAGAGTTGACTAAAGCGTCCTCCCGTCTACACGCTCTTAGAGTATTTGTGAAAGCTACGAAAGGAATGAGAGTATGAACGGAGTAAATTTAGAAATACCACATATTGACCAAAATACCATCGAGTGTGACCTTCGGGCCTTCACTCGGTGGCTTAATGCCCTAGCAGACCAAGTAAACTGGTTGTCTAAGACTTATGTAGAGCTTAAGGCTCAGGTTGAACAAAATACTGAAGATATAAGGCAGCTTAAGATTCGTGTTACCAACCTAGAGAACAGGATGACTGCTCTTGAGAATCGTGTCACTAACCTAGAGAATATTGTGAACAATTTAGACCTAGACACGATTGAAGGTTTGATTGCGATGGTGAATGGCCGTGTAGACTTGCTCTATAGTTGGTTGCCAATCCCTTACGGTATGATTGACGGAAAAGGTTGGAAGTTTGCTATGGGGAATATCAGTGTAATGTCTACTACTGACGCCCCGACCACGGTCGATGGTCCTGGTATCTATACCAGTGGCGCTGTTGAAGATAATGATGTGAACTTTAAGTAAAGGAAAATTTTATGAAGAAAACTACAAGATTAAAAAAGCCACAGATACCAGAGCTTGATACCTTATATCAGTTCGATGACTTAGGTGGACGTCCTAAGTACGGTGGCGTTGAAATGACGTCCGCAACGAACATTCCTTCTTTTGATGAAATACGAGATGAGACTCACTCCATGGTTGTCGCTGAAGCTACTGCTCGTGATGATGCGGATGACGCTCTTCAGGCTCAAATTGATAGCCTTGATAGCGACCTTACTGCAGAAACCACAGCTAGAGAAGCTGCAGACCAAGCAGAGGCTACTGCACGAGCTGCTGCTGACCAAGCTGAAACTACTGCTCGTACTTCTGCTGATAACAATCTCCAGACTCAGATTGATGCTATTGTAGCTTCATCTGATGTGAAGGATATAGTTGGTACATATGCAGAGTTGCAAGCCTATGATACTTCTACTCTTGGTGACAATGACATCATCAAGGTATTACAAGATGAATCCCATGATGATGAAACTACCTATTACCGCTGGAGTACCTCGACTAGCATCTTCACTCTAATCGGTGCTGAGGGTCCGTATTACACGAAATCGGCTACGGACACGCTGTTGAACGCTAAAGCAGATAAAACTACTACTTACACTAAAACCGAAGTAGATACAGCGTTAGACCTCAAGGCAGATAAGGCTACCACATATACTAAGACGGAAGTAGATACAGCACTTTCGGCAAAACAGGACAACTTAACTGCTGGCACGAACGTTCAGATAAATGGAACTACGATTTCTGCTACAGATACCACTTACTCTAACTTTACTGGTACAAATGGTACTGCTGCAGGTGTGGCTGGACTTGTTCCTGCTCCTGCCACTACAGACGCTGGTAAGGTCCTTGGTGCAGGTGGAACATGGGTCACTGGTGGGCCAACTGTAGTACAAACTACTGGGACTAGCACTACCGATGTGATGAGTCAGAATGCTGTGACCTCGATGGTATATGGTGACCCTAGCTCAAAAAATAAAGTGAACATAAATGGCGGGTCATCTAACTCTGGTGGAGCATATAGTGTCAATATTGGTGCTGGTGCATCTTCAACTGGTGACCAAAGTGTTACCTTAGGGTATGTTGCTGGTGCTGGTGGCGACAAAGGTGTTGCATTAGGTAGAGGTGCTAGTGCTGGTTATCTATTTAGTGTCGCTCTTGGTGCTGGCTCTACTACTTCAGCTCAAGGTGAAATAAATGTTGGGACTGGTAATGTATATCCGACTAAAGGCTATAATGACTCTAACTACCGTCTTTTATCAGGTCTTTACGACCCGCAGAGCGCTCACGATGCTGCAACTAAGGGCTATGTAGATGGGCTAGTAGGGAACGTCGCTGCTGCTTTAAATGCAATTAACAATGGGAGTAACTAGACATGACAATTGCAAGTGAAATTCAAGATTTACAAACTAATCTGGCTGCTGCTAAGGCGGCAGTCACCACCAAAGGTGGAACAGTAGGCGATACTGGTTTAGCTGGGTTAGCAACAGAGATTGCGTCTATTCCATCTGGTGGTGGTAGTACACTGCCTCCGTATGGTAAAGTTGTGTATTATTGGGATATTCGTACAGAATATGAGGCATATGGTTCTGGTTGTACCGTAACAATAGTTGATATGACATTATATGGTAATTTTTATGAAACAGCATTTGGTTCAGGCGGTGGAATGACTAGCCTTATGTACCAAAATGGGAATTGGATGTATTATGACTTTGATGACCCAGATGAGCCAGAAAAAATAATTTCAGATATCTCTGCGATTGGCCTTAGCGTCGTATTCGACGACCCAGACAACCCATGGGCGGAGATAACGTGCTCAAAAAGCAATGTTATTCACACAGAAAGCGGTACTCGTTACATAGATTTGGATACACAGGAAAAGTTCAACGGGTTATTAACAGCAGTTGATGATTATTACACTGTTGATGGTAATCAAATTTATAATAAGGCGATTAAGGAATATTACTTCGGCTCTAGTGTAACGTCTGTGCAGAACTTTCTCGGAAGCTCTTCTGGCAAGGTTATAGATTTTTCGGAGGCAACTGGTCTTACATCTATTCGCAGTTGTAATTTCAAAAATGTTATGAATGAGAACTTAGTTAGTCTTCCTGCTTTGACTGAGTTATATGGCACTGTTCTAGGGGGATTAGAATTCGATTTTCCTTTGCTAACGGCGATAGGTAATGGTGTCGAGTTCACTCAGGCTAAAGCTATTATTATGCCTAATATTACGTCCGTGGGAAATTCTTTTAAGGCGTTCTATGCTGCACGTATCGGATTTGAAAATGTTACTTCTATTGGTAATGATTTTCTTGTCAGTAGTAATCCGATTTGGGTTTATCTTCCGTCGATTTTGACTATTGGGAGTGGTTTCTTAAGCGGTACTTTATCTGGAAAATTAGGATTAAATCTTGGTCAATCAATTACTACTATTGGCGAGGGCTTTTTATTGAATTCTCATATTTACACTATTACAAACGCTGGCTCTACTGGAACTATTGAGGGGTATTACATTCTTCCAGCGAGTATAACATCTATTGGTAAAAATTTTATGTACAACTGTTGGAACTATATGGGGCAAATCCGATTCGGTTGCCCAGTTTCAGTTCTTCAGGCGACATCTCAAACTGATAGAGATAACTGTATGTCTGGTAACTCATCAAATGATTTGATATACACGAAAGGATTTATGATTCAGGGCAATCAACAGAGTTCTTGGAGGTCAGTGTTTTCAACTATTGCTAGAAATGGTCGCTATAGAAAGGTGAATTCTTATTAAAAAAGAAAGGAGAAAACATGGACCATTGGGATTACTTTGAACCAAGACAAACTTGCAGCAGAGCTGGCTGCGACCCTGCTAGTAAGGAATATGTAGAAAACAGACTAGACACTATGTCCAAGACGATTCTTGATAAGGTGAATACAGAATTCGGTGCTCAAGCTGACTGGGCACAGACTAATCCTGAGAAACCTAGTTATATCAGGAACAAACCTACAATTCCCTCAGCTCAAATACAAACAGACTGGACTCAGACTGACTCATCTGCGTTAGATTACATCAAAAATAAACCTTCTTTTGCTGTGGTGGCTACATCTGGGTCGTATAATGATTTACATGACACTCCTGTAATTCCTACAGTGCCGACCAAAACATCAGACCTTATAAATGATTCTGATTTCCAAACTGGGAATGATGTTACTACAGCTTTGTCTGCGTACACACCTGCCTCTAGCCTATCTACTGTGGCTACTACAGGTTCTTATGACGATTTGACTGATAAACCAGTCATTCCTGCTGGTGCTGTGTTGTATAGCACCACAGGGCAAAATACAGACGGAGCTATGACTCAGAAAGCCACTACTGATGCACTCAACTCTAAGACTGATGCAAATTTGTTCACTAACACAGTGAACAATCTTCAAGGTCAGATTGATGTTATCGTAGCCTCTTCTGACGTAAAGGACGTTGTGGGAACTAAGACTGAACTAGATAATTATGATACTAGTACACTTAGCGATAATGACATCATTAAGGTATTGTCTGATAGCTCTCAAAGCGACAAGACTACTTACTACAGGTGGTCAACAAGCACCAGTACTTTCTCGCTAATCGGTAGTGAAGGTCCTTATTACACCAAGGCTGAGACCAATACTTTGCTCAACGCAAAAGCCGACTCCTCTAGCTTAGCTACCGTAGCAACCTCTGGTAATTATAACGACCTATCTAATAAACCAACCATCCCTGCAGCACAAGTCAATTCAGATTGGAACGCCTCTAGTGGAGTAGCAGAAATTTTGAATAAGCCGAGCTTGGCTACCGTTGCTACGACTGGGGCGTACTCAGATTTGACTGGTACACCGACAATACCAACGGTGAATAATGCAACCTTGACCGTTACTCAAAACGGGACAAGCAAAGGCACGTTCACCGCTAATGCGTCAAGCAATAAGACGATTGCGTTGACGGATACCACCTATAATAACTTCACTGGAGCTGATGCTTCTACCGCTGGCGCCGCAGGTCTAGTCCCTGCCCCTGCTGCTGGAGACAATACTAAGTACCTCTCCGGTGATGGAACTTGGAAACCTGCCTCACAATATTCACTCCCAATTGCTTCTGCCTCTACACTTGGTGGCATTAAGGTAGGTACTAACCTCACGATTAATGCTACTACTGGTGTCCTTTCAGCAGATGCTCAACCAGCTATTCTTTATAGTGGCACTGGCCAAAACACTGATGGTGCTATGACTCAGAAAGCCACTACAGACCAATTAACTCTCAAAGCTAATTCTGCAGATTTGGCTACGGTAGCAACTTCTGGCAGCTACAATGATTTGTCTAACAAGCCTACCATCCCAGCAGCTCAAGTTAACTCTGACTGGAACGCTAACTCTGGCGTAGCTCAAATTCTAAATAAACCAACACTCGCTACTGTGGCTACCTCAGGAAGCTATAATGACCTTTCTGATAAGCCTGCAGGGATGGTGATATTAAGCTATGGGAGCTCTACGTGGAATGATTTTATTTCTGCATATCAGGAAAACAGAATTATCTATTGTCGCGCATCATCAGGTTCAGACCCTGGCGCTGGCAGTCAGACTCGTCTAGCGTTCATGGCATATGTAAATAATGCTACCACTCCTACTGAAGTAGAATTCCAGTATGTGCGCTCGGTCTCTACAAAAAGTGCGTCTGACCAGAGCGACCAAGTGTTTGTTTATAAGCTTACGAGTGCTGGTGCGTGGACAGTAGAAAGCCGTCCTGTGATGTGCAAGCTTGCTGCTGGCTCTAACATGGGAATTACATATTCTAACAATACCTTGACGCTTAATGCGGACGCACAGCAACAGGCAGATTGGACTCAAAGCGATAATACAAAGGTGGACTTCATCAAGAATAAACCAACTATTCCAACTGTGAACAACTCTACAATTACCGTCACAAATAACGGCACTAGCAAAGGTACGTTTACGACCAATCAAGCATCTGCTGGCACAGTTGCTTTGGATTACCCAGTAATTACAATGCAAACCACAGACCCAGGAGAAGGCGTGGCGTTAGCAGCTAACAACTTTATCGCGGTTTATAATGCAAGTTAAGGAGAAACGCAATGGCAAGTAGTGGATGGTTAACACCGTATCAAACTCTAACAGACAGTGGCTTTGGGTACAGTTATTTCAAAGGCGCTATCTACATAAATAGTATTACTCGTTCAGGGACGACTGTTACAGTTTCTGCAAAGTTTGGTGTCTATAACGATGGCGGCGTTTCATCATATTATGTTTATCCAATAAATGCCAAAATACGAGACGTCACTAACTTTTACCAAGTTGTTGCTGGTAACGTATGGATTGGGACTAACCAATGGGTAGAGACTGGATTATTCACTTTTACTTTGACAGTTCCAGTCGCAACTACCACAGCTAACATCACAATTGATTGGCTTTATAATAACGGTTACAATGGTAATACAATCGTCTATACATTGAGTTTCGACTCTGGTATTTCAACCCCAGACCTTACTGGTATAGGTGTAACTGCTACCACCGCTACGGTTGGTTGGTTTGTTGATGATGGCGTAGGAAGTCTTAACGGAACTGGTTATATTTATGGTGGCACTACTGCATCTCCTACCACTGAATTATTTACCACTACACTCAAGAACGATACCTTTGTTAATACTGGGCTGACACCTAATACCCAGTATTATTATCGTGGACGTATCAAAGATTCTGGTGGCAACTGGGGCCCATATACCCCACTTGATTTAAGGCTTACTACATTAGCTGAGCTAAAGAATCTTTATGGTTCAGTAGGGCGACAAGAAAATGTCTACTCAGGAACAATTAGGTCTGGAAGTGAAGATTATTTTGCTTCTTTTGATGCGAATACTTTTAATAGCAATCCAGCAATATTGGCATTGCCGTATCCAGCAGATTACCTGCGCTCTAAATTTGACGCAGCAGATGGAGCGAATTTGGTTGCTCATCTTACTAATGGGTCAGAAGAACTTCTTGCATCATATGATGGTAGCGGAGAACAATTAGCCGCATTTGGGATAGTACTAACAGTGAACAGACCATCAGATGTCATGCGATACATAGACCTCACATCGTCAACTCAAACAGTTTATAGGTCAAAAAAGATTCAAAAGCTTTATGGTTCTGTTGGTGGCCAGACTAAAAAGATAGTCAAGCTTTATGGTTCGGTCAATGGCAAGACTAAATTAATTTATATGGAGGCGTCATAATGAGCGATGCAGTAATAATAGCATTGGTAGGTGGTATCTGCGGTATTGTTACTACGCTCATTACTGGTATTCCAAAACTCTATGATATGTGGAAAAGCCACAAAGGCGATACCGTTGAAGCCAGAATCGAAAAGGCGATGCATGAAGCTATGAAAAAATGTTCCAAGATGACTAATGAAAAGTTAGATAACATTCAGAGGGATGTGACTAGAATGAGGCTGATGTCTCTTATACAATATGAGCCACTTGATGCTGAGAATATTCTCAAGGTAGGTAAAATCTACTTTGATGGTATGAAGGGTAACTCTGAGGCCAGCAAACGCTTCAGCAAGTGGTTGAAGGAACAAAATATTAAGAAACCATCATGGTTTAAGTATGAGGAGGCGTAATGGCAAGAAATAGGATTGTAGGGAAAAACAAACGGAAAGGTAGCAATTTAGCTACCGGAAGGGATTATTCCTATGACAAAAAATACGAAGCGTCGCCTGAGCAAATTAAAAGGAGAGCTTCTCGCAATACTGCTCGTAGGCGTGCTATCGCTAATCGTGGCCGTGCTGCTCTCAAGGGTAAAGATGTGGACCATAGAAACGGGAATCCACTCGACAACAGAGCAAGCAATCTCAGAATCGAGCCAGCAAAACGTAACAGAGGGAGAAAAAAGAAATGATTGATACAGGACTTCTTAAATACCCAGAACAGCTTGCTGCTAAACTTTCTGAGATGGAGCGAGAGATTCAGAAAAATAAGCTTGAGATTGAAAAACTCAAGAGAAAGGTAGGCAACTAATGGCGTTTCATATTTCCAGAAATGTGGGCTATGGTTCCAACACAACACCAAACCCAGCAGTATACAGCACATTTAAGTATTGGTTCTACATTGATTGTGATGTAGATGTTGTTGGTATGAGCGGCGATGTTGCCACCATCAGAGTGTATGGCACATATAGAGTAGTTAACTCTACTTCTGGTGGTCCTGCTAACGTCCGTGCCGCATCAGACTTTGCTGTATTGGCTGGCGGTAGCTGGGATAGGTCTGCTCATGCATTTAACGGTGAGAACTACTATATGAGAGCTCTTCCGTGCATGCCTAACGCTGACTCTGACCTTCTTAACAATAAGATGCTACTTGAGTTCCGTGGCGATACTTATCGCCCTAACGGCAATCACAGTTCTGTATGGGCGAAAGGTGGAACGATTAACCCTAACTACGATGGCTCTACCTTTGACCGCAGCTACAACTTCGATAAGACTTTTACAATTACAATCCCAGCAGCAGGTGATGTTCCAATCATAACTTGGACTACATCTGGTTGGGGTGGCCCTACAGCATACGAATGGTTGGTGCAGGAGACTTGGGCATCATGGTTTGACCTAAAATGGGATGCTACACTTCACTTTGACGCTAATGGTGGTTCTAACGCTCCAGCAGATATTGTCCATGAAGCTACTGGTGGCGCTGAAACGATAACCATACCGGACACTGTTCCTACTTGGGAATGGCACAGGTTTGATGGTTGGGCTGACACTAGAGATGGCAATCCTAGGTATCATGCTGGTGACACCATTACGATTGACAAGAATAGTCCTACGAAGACGATTTATGCTATATGGACTGAGTGGTACCGTGTAGGCGATGTGCGATACAGCAGTACATTCAGAACTACGCACAGGTCTGGTGGCAAATGCCATATCAGACAAAATGAAGCTTGGGTTGAGATGCGTTCTATTGATGCTGGACAGCCTACACCTATTGACCCACCTAACAGATATTACGGTGGCAGGTGGCAGAACCAGTATAAGATAGGACAACCTTGACCCCAGATATGACAATATTATGTAATAAAAGCAAAGGAGAATATTAAAATGTCAGGATGTACACATTGCGGAGGCGGAAGAGTATCACCAAGTGGTGCTATGAAAGCTGCTAGAATCCAGACTCCAGAGACTACTGAAGTACGCTCTTGGACCTCCCTGCCGTTATTGGACGTTACAAATGTTCCAGACGACTTAGACCTCATTGGTGGGTCAAATAAAGAATACCAATCTTGGCGTGTTCCAGCTTCCTATTTCTTGGGCGGCGTATTGAATACTACCAAGTACACAGTAAATGGCAAAACAACAATTGAGAATAATCAGGTAACACCAGTTTACTTTGGTAATGGTTTTGCTCATCCAGAGCCAGCTATCGCAGGACAAGGGACTTCTGCTCAGGCTTTAGTTGTTGCCTCTGATGACGATACTTCTACCATCATGGTAAATGGTTTCTATAAATTCCCACGACCACACATGTACGAAGTAGGCAAGACTTACTACACATCCCCAACTCATGCTGGTGAAGTAGTGTCTGTCAAGCCTTCTGTATATGGGCAGGCTTTATTCACTGCAATTGACCAATTGACCATCGCTATTAACGTAGAGTTGTTGTAGGAGGCATATGATTGTAACAGCAGATAACAACGGAGGTAGATACAACAAAGTACATCGTCAGACTGATGATGGAATTGTTATTTCTGTTGCAATGGGCAAGAACCTTACTCCATTGGTGTTTCGCTACGAAGATTATCTAGGCTGCATCGCAGAGTCGCTTATTGCTGGGAAGTTTTACCCACATAAGCGGCTGATGCGTGGCGATTGTGGATGGCGGGAAGAAGATGATAGTGTAGATATTACCTTCTCTTGGAATGCCTCTGAAAGGGTCCTAGATGGCTTTACAAGCGGTCCTAGTGGTGAATATGAGGAGATGTACCATGACGAGCCTAACTGTGCCTCAGACGTCCTTCTGTGCGGTCTGAGAGGGCATAGAAAGGTCTTCTATAGGAAAGACAGAGAATATTGGACACCAGACAAAACATTAGATGGAGATGTACCAGCAGACCCATTTGCATTGGAAACTAATATGGAGAGTAATTCTTGTTGTAAGACTAATAAGACTGAATATGAAATTCCTACATTCAAGCAATGGAATCCAATCTCTTGCCCACCAGAAGCACCAGACAAATGTGGACTGAATAATTTTTATGATGAATGTGATAAGGCTAGAAAAATAAGGCCAAATCACTGTAGATTGAAAGGAGGAGAAGATGCATTCGGGAACCCCATTACAACTGATATTTGATGAGGTTAGAACTCAGCTTTCTGATGATGCTGACCTCTATACAGACACCTTCCTATTGTCGGCGGTGAATACAGCTCTTCACCTGCTAGCAATCGAGGAAGATTTACAACGATTATTTAAGCTGAAGTATTCAGCTGAGCTGGCAACACTAAATAAAGACGGCAAACCTGCTGCACGCTGGACGCTAGATATCCCAGGTGAAGTAGTAGGCAAGGAAAGACTGAACTTTATAGAGATGGATTGCTACAAGGATGTGACTCCTTGTTATGTGCGTCCTGAAGACTTCTATGGTTGCTATAAATTCCCAGAGCAGAATTGCCCTGGCTTGCCTTGTAGTTATACTATAGAGAACTACCGAGGAAAGACTACCATAATCTTTGACAAACCTCTAGACAGGCTCGTAGGCATTGATGCTATGTTCTATATCATCCCAGCCTACATCACCAAGAAAGAGGTTGAGGAAGCTGGTGGTGCTGACCAATACTACCTACCAATCAGCTCTAGCTTTGCTGAAGCTGTAGCTGAGCTTGTGAAGGTAGTAATCAACAAAGAACAAACTGATTTCAGCTCTGCCTCTGCTAGAATGCAGGATTACGATAAGATGGTGGTTGATATTGCTAATAAGCTTGCTCTACAGGCAATGAACGATGAACCAGTATTTGTTAACGGCTTTGCCGATGCAGGAGTATATTAATTATGGCAAGGAGAGATGGTTATCCTGGTGGTAAATGGTACAAACGCCCTGGACAGGCTTACGCTAGGACTTCTAAATGGCCTACACGATACTACCAGCGTAAAATAGGTGGCTCTATGATTGCTGCTCTTGCAGGAATTAATACCACATCAGATGATTTTGAAAAGAAGGAAGGTGAGTCACCATACCTATGGAATGCTCGCCTTGATGGTACTAAGGAGCAGAGAAAACGTGCACAGAGTATGTCACGCATGGGACAACAATACTATGTGATGCCAGAAGGTGCAGAAGTCACTGTACCTTCTGATGCTGGTGGGTTTAAAATTGAGCTTACAGAACAAAAAAGTATTAGATGGCCTGTATATTCTAGCGTAAGAATTACTCAGATTGGACTTAGGTTTTCTCTAGAAGACCCATCAGAGACTAACGCTCATTTCGTGTTGATTTTGAGGGATGCTGATGGCAATGAAATCTGTCGAGCGATAAAAAAGCTCACTAAAATCTATGAAGATGGGACTGGGATACAATGGTTCAGGTTTATCAGGACTACATCAGGAAATGCTATCCTAGAAGCTACCATTGTTGATGACTTAGACAACAAAGGAAACCCAGTTGGGTTCTCACTTTATATTGATGCCAAAGGTGATGAGAACCACGATTATGCTATACATGAACTTCCGAATCTCGACAAATCTCTCCGTGAAGAAGCTTATGAATGGCATCGTGGGATTAATATCCCTGTTACATCAATGAAAACTTGTAGTTGGGGGACGTTCCCAGTCTGGCTGCAAAGAGGTTATTTCAACGCTGGTGGCAACAGGTACTCCGTAATGGGCGTAATCAATGCTGAAGGCGACAAAGAAATCTATTGTGTTAAATATGCACAGACTGATTACCACACTGGCGAAATTGAGATAGGTGAGACCACACCATTTGAAATTAAGAAATTAATTCCTGCTAATAAGATTAACCAAAAAGCAGCCCATGTCCGTATGACTCAAGCTGGCAGTGAACTTTACTTTGTTGACGGTTACTCTGCGCTACAAAGAGTCAACCTTGATGACTGGAGCGTTTCTAATGCAGTCCCTGATGCTACAGATGTAGATACTTTTGGCTATGCTGGCGGGATATATTACTATGCTAATTCAATCATAGTAGACGGACAGAACTTCTGGCGTTGTAAAGAGGACCATCAAGGTGGCGACCACTTTGATACTGAAGAGCAGGCTCATTGGGAACAGGAAGATTTGAGTTCTCTTACTGCGTGGCCTGGCGCTAGCTTGATTTACTTCCTCAACAACAGACTATTTCTCTCTGGTTTTTATGAGCCTACAGTAGGCGTAGATACTCCAAAAGCTGAGCCAAACCTAGTTATTATGTCTAGCATTACGTCAGTAAAACCACAGTATGACATGTACAATAGAAGCATTGAATTCTTCTATGTACCAGATATGGCATCATCACAATCCGCTGCTGCTCCAGTAACAGCGTTTTCTAGTATTGGTGATTATCTGTTGATTCACACCACTGATGGAATTGTAATCGAAACTGTACAATCTGCAGTAGAATTTGCTGGAATCTCTCAGAGTATTCCTGAGGGCTCTCAATATGGTGTTCTGAAGCAAGAGCATGTTGCAGAAGGTAGAAATGTGGTCTACTTCTATAACCCATCTATGGGAATTATGAGAACAGCTGGTTCTACAGCAAAAGTAATTTCTGGTCCAATTGATTCTCTAATGCAGAGATTAACTGACGAAGGAAAGGCTGCAGCTCACCTCTGTGTCACTGATGATGTATTGAGATTTTATGTAGGTGCTGACTCGCACAATACAATGTCCCTTGTAGACTATGCTTCAATTCCACAACACAGGTCATACTGGTTTAGAGACCAAAACACTCCAGTAACTTCAACCTGTATTGATGTAGCCTCTAACTTCTATATGGCAGTACACAGTGAGTATCCTGTGATGTTCATCCTTGATGAAAGTTTGAAGGATTTTGACTGTGCTATACTTTACGAATACTACACTAAGTATATTGGTGTGCCTAACAGGTTAGACCATGTAATTGTAAGGAGAATCCATGTTACTACCCTACAGACCTATCAATCCAGCGTTTATATCGGGCTGGACTACGACCACAACAACAAGCCAATCGTCTGGAGGAAATTTATCACTCCAACCGTCAAAGGTACTTTCTACCCTGAAGATATCTTCGGAGACGATGAGGAATCTGGAGCGACTAACCTAGACATCAGGATATTGACTACCGATACGAGATTTGTTCAAATAAGATTAAAGCAATACTGCTACGATTTTCAGGCAGAAATCCTGCAAGTAGGCTTTGAATATGCCAACAGGACAACATTGTAAAAGGAAAGGAGGAAAGATGGCACAAGATATAAATGAACAAGTAAGCAACATGTTTAATGCAGCTAAGCAAGCCCTGAATGATGACCTCAAGCAGAACTTTTACAATGCTGCTATAAATCGGCAAACTGCATTTCGTCAGTTGAACAACAATGCCAACGCGAAGCATGCTTTGTTTTCTGGTCTTCCAGCCGCTACACAGATGGCTTACGACAGGGAAACATTCTTACCTGGCACTGCATCTATGGCCCAGAAAGCCCTAGCAAAACAGAAAGAAAACCAGGATGCATGGGATGACTATATGGAATACCTGGACAAATTAAATGAGCAGGCAAACTACTACAACGGTCTGGCAAACGAAATCAAGTCTAAATATGCCCAGTATGGTAGTTACGCAGGGAGTCAAGATAAGTAAGGTATAATAGAGACAGAAAGGAAAATATGGCAGATAGTACAGCAAATAATAATGTCACAAAACTGAACACTGGCCTACAGGCTGGTGGGTCTGGTTTGACCAACATTACTGATGAGACTCCTATTGAAGATATTGCAAATGCCTATATTGACACTGGGCATCAATTGTCAGAAATCGCAGAGAACGCTTATCATGATGTTTTCAACCGGCAAACAAAAAGAGTAGGTAACAATTTTGGTGAGAGTCCTTACAATTACAACGCCTATTACCAACCTGCAGTGAACGATGCTCAATCAGCGCTAAGAGTTGCTGGAACACAGCACGCTCTTGAAGTGGGGATGGACAGAGCAAAGAAAGATGCTGAAGAAAGGGCGAAAGCTGCACAGCAGAACTATACTAATGCTCAAGCTACACTTAACCAACTTGAGCAGGCTAGAAAGAACGCTAAAACCGTAGAAGCTAGTGAGATTGGTGGTGGAACTTCTGCAGCTGAATTGTTAAAATTTGCTGAAGCTGCCAATGCTGAGAATGCTGATGAACTAAACCGTGATGTGTCAGCCAAATATCTTTCTGATGACTTAGTTCATGGTGACTGGAACATTAGAGAAATCAGAGACTCTGCAAAAGCTGATACTCTTGCAAAATTTGGTATTTCCGAAGCCCAGTATAACAATATGTCTGATGAAGAGCGCCAAGCGTTCTGGAACAGAGGTGATGTCGGTTCTTATTGGACAAATCGCTATGCTTACCAATATGCTCAGCGCACTTATGGTGACCAAGTTGCAAATGAATACCAGGCTGCTTATGAACATAACTACAGCGTGGTTAAACAGGTGTTTGATGCTATTAAATCTGGTGCTGATGCGCTACAATACTGTCCAGCATTTATTAAAGTTGCTAGAGTTGAGAGAGACATTTCTGATGGCGCACGAGCTTTGGAAAACATAGCAGCCAACTTAGGTGGCTATATCCCACGAGACGAGGATGAAGGTCATTTCACTGTCGGTACTGTCTTTTACAAGATTGGTGATACTTTATTCACTTTTGATGACAATACTAAGCTCGGCGATAATAAAGTTACCAATTTGTACAGTGTGTTGCCAGAAGATGCTGCGAACACGGTCAAAAAAGCAATGACTGAATATAATGATTTCGTCAAGAACAACGACAATAAAGCAGATGCAGAAAAGAAAAAACAGCTTGAGAAAACGATTGAGGATGCAATAAAGTCTACACCTGGTGTTCAGTCCGAAAACTTTAAGGGATATAAGGCAACATTCGAAACCGACTATGACAATGTAGAAAATATGATTGAGGGTGCTTTTGGTGCCGATTTCCAGAGCATCAACTACTTGATGAATATGAGGGCTAACAACCCACAACAGTATGAAGACTTAATTCATGATTATTCTCTAGTGTTGACCTATGGCCAGGTATTTGAAGTAGCTGACGGCAAAAAGACTTATCACACTCCAGAAGGTGACAAGGTGCTTGAAAAGGGCACATATGTCATGTATACACTTCCTGGCTTCCAGGACGCCAATGGTGAGTTCCTAGAGCCTAATTTAAAGCGTATGATGCAACTTAGAAGCGGTGAGTTTGACGCTACTATGGATGATGCCAAGTTGGATGAAGAAATGAGGAAAGCGATGGAGGGATACCAAAAGGTAGTCTCTGTTGCATTATTCCTTGCTGCTGGGTCTGACTGTGACACCAACGATAGCATTGTACACGCTGCAATATATGCTTCTGACCCTACTAGGTCTAACACCAAAAAGGGAACAGTATATGGTGGCCATACAGTAAAAGAAATTCTTGAAAAATTCTCTGAACTAGCTAACAATGATGGAGAAACTGCATATACGCTGTTTACCAAGATAATCAACAAGGCGTCATCTGTGTCTGGAAGCCTTATGGCGAATTACAGAGGCAAGTTAACTACCACCAAGACTGTCGATGAAAAAGGCAGGAATATGGTTGGGTCAGAAATAGTTGGCGCTAAAGATGCTAACACTTTGTTCACTGAAGGAGACATTGATAACCTTACTGTTGAGGAGGCGACCGCTCTTTGGGGTGTCATTGGTACTAGCATAGACCAATACAATAATGGCAAAACTGACGGTAATATCAAATCTGACTTTCTCACTGCTGACGGTGTAAACTGGTTTAATAAATTCGGTATTGAAACTGTGAGAGGTTTAGTTGGGATTGTGGACCTAGTTGGAAACACTGTTTGGACAGGGCTAGCTACGGTTGGTACGACTATCGGAGCTGGTATAGGCGAAGGCAGATGGGGAGACTTCACCGAAGAAGAGATGGACAGGATATTTAAAGATGGTCGTTGGTGGGGATTAGGAGGAATCACTGGAAATTGGACTGGCAGCACAAGCCTTTATGACCAATTCATTGGTGACTACAAAGAAACGGCGTTTGGGTATGGCGAAGAGAACCAGGAACGTATGACCAACAACCTTACCCACCTTGTTAACCCTCTACTTGAGGATATGTGGTTTGGTAGTGGAGATGAAAACCAAGCTGCCATGGGCGTGGGGAGAACAGGTGACGAAGGAATTAATTATCGTTCTGCGATGGGTACCACAGCCTCACTTGCCGGCTTGGTAGCATCTGTTGTTGCTGGCAACTATATTGCCAAAGGAGTTGGTGTTGGCGCTAAATGGATTAGCAATTTGTCTAAATCAGCAGTTAAAGCAGTCGCACCAGGTATTAAAGGCAAATTTATGCGTTCTGCCATTAATGCTGGTGCACATGCCGCAAAAAACATTATGGATGGGGCTAATGCTGTCGCTAATGGTCCAGCAGATGACATAACAAGAGTTTTGCTAAATTACTCAGACGATGTAGCCAATACTGCAGATGATGCTGCTAGAGGTATTGCAGGTGCTGCAAATTATGTAGATGATGCTGCTAACAGTGTCGATGACGTTATGCGTGAAGCTGGCAAATTGTCTGCCGGAAACATAGCAGAAACTACTAGCGAGATTCAATCGTTACGAGCGTATTCTGGGGCCTATGATGACGGCGTAAGAGCACTTGGTGCTGCAGCCACATCAATCACGGCTAATTCTGCCGATGATGTTTTCAAAGGAATTGTAGAATATAGCCGAGACCTATTTAAAGCTATGACTGGTGTTTCCGATGATGTCGTAGACGATATCACCAGATTTTTAGGTGGAAAGATTACAAAGGATGCTTTCAGTCTAGCACATATTTCAGCGTATTCTGGACTCGCCATTGATGATATTGTAAATGCAGGAAGTGAAACATTCACGATTCTATCTAACATTGCTCATGTACAAAGCGGTGGAGTATCGGCGAATCTTCCGAAAGACTTAGCAAGATTCATCTCTGGCATGAGCAAGGAAGAAGTCGTAGGACTTATGAAGGACATTGCTCAACATGCCAACTTCAGAATGGATGCTATTTTACATGGAGCAAAACTTTCTCCATGGGGCATGGACGATACTATAAGGTTTATGGCACGTAATGGTTGGGACGCTAAACGGCTTACATTATTAACTAGAAATTGGCTTAAGGACCAATTGCAAGACCTTGCTACTGATATACTTTACGGTTACATCAAGCCTGATGTCACTAACGAGGGTACTGACCGTGAAACCATTGATGAATACCTAACAAATCCAATGAATTATGTGTTTAACCTTGGGGCATCAGGGTTGCAATATTTTGGTGGAAGACTAGTTGATAAAATTGCAATGTCAGTAAATAGCAAAATGATAGATAGAGCCAGAAAGGCCATGGCAATTGCTGAACAAACTGGTGACCCGAAACTGATTGAAAAGAAAGCACGCCGAGTCATGAAGCTAGTCAACCGTGCTGAAGTTCTTGCAGACAAAGCTCTTGAGAGAGGAAAAAGCCTAGAACAAGTCAGAGATATTACTGAGCAGTGTAATTCATATGCTGATGAAGCGATGTTGGTGATGCAAGAAAAGGTCTTTAGAAACATGACCGACCAGCAATTAGCCGACCTTGCTGAAGATATTCCAGGACTTTCCGACCTCCTCCAGAGCGAAGAGATGGGCATGACAAGGAATTTGTTCTATGCGTATAATGCTGGAACCGTAAAAGCTAATGCAAACTATTTCAGTTTTAAACGGATGCTAAATACCTATAATAATGGTTTAGGAAATGTTGTTGATGTACAGACCAATGGAATACTTTGGACTGCGATGTTCGCTGGTAAGCATAAAATACTAAACGAACTAAATATCCCACGTGAATCTGTTACTATCGCACAACAGAAGAAAATCTATAAAGCAATGGTGGACGCAGCCATGGAAACTTCAGTTGCGAAAACCATTCCTGGTTTGAGGAACTCTCTCAATAACTACTTTGATGTTTTGTTAAAGCAGGGTGAAGACCTTTTGGCTTCTGGGAAATCGTTACGTGCTGGGTATATGCCTATTGAATCAATGCTCAATACCAACGATAAAGTCTCAGCTGGCATTCGCGGATTCTCTTCTGGAGATTTCGTGCTGCAGTCAAGCACTGCTAACCCATATTTAGAACGTGCCAAGAATCTCAGTGATGAGAACATCGTTGCTGCGATATTAAGAGGCGACAAAGAAATACAGCTTAAAGATGATGCAGGGAAGCTAATTGTTGATGAGGCTGGAAAAATCCAGACTCGTGAGTTGTATGCTCCTGGTCTAAACTTCTTAGACTCAATTACTAACGCAAGCAATGCTAAAACATTCCATGATTATATTGACCCAATTATCGGTGCTAATGGTGAACATGCTGGTGCACAAGGTCTCAAGAATGCTTATATCGTAATCAACCAAAAAGGTGCAATGAAGGCAGCCTTGAACAAGAGTATTGAATACGACAAGAAGGTGATGAGCAACATTGAGAATGAGGTGTTCACATCTAAAGCGGAAAAAGCTGCTAACGCTAAAGTCAAAAACGCTGCTAAGGAAAAGCTAGTAAAGGTTGCTGACCAGAATCCAGATATAGAAAAGACTATTACGAGAAATACTGCAGTAAAGATGACGGCAGAAGAGCAGCTGGATGCACTGCGGGTTAAAGCTACAGAGCTTACAAAACGTCAGCAAGAATATCCTGCCGTGCTCATGAAATACGTCAATGATGCAGGGCATATTGACACTAGAGCTGGTTTTGAGGTATTCAACAGATACAAGCAAATCGTGAAGAACGACTTAAAGAGGTTTAAGTATGGTCAAATAAGCGTTGGTGATACGATGAGTACTCCAATGTATCGCTATGACCGTTTTGCTTGGCAATATGGGCGAGATAAATTCTTTGGCACGAAAGTTGATGGTTATACTCATAAAGTTGAAGTAGATAATACATATTATGGTCTCTTGAATGATTGCGCCACAAGGAATGTGGACCCATCAAAAGATATGATTATGACTCGTATGCTTATGACTCAGAAAGTAGACCCTACTGATGCCAATGGAAAACTTTGGGTTTCAGTAGGTAAAGATGGCACAGAGTACCCATGGCAAAGCCCTCTAGACTTCTTTAAGTCTTCTGGTATTACTGCTGACGCTACATCGAATATGGCAGTACGAGATTATCAGGTCAGAGAGACGCCTTGGCGCTATAAATCAAGTGAAAAAGGCGCGGAATGGACTGCTGATAAGTTTGATAACCTGGTACTTAACACTCCAGAAAACATTAAGACTGCAAAAGACATTGTGGCTAAGAACCTAGTCGGTAAAACTCTACCAGGCAGCAAGGGGAAGCTCAATGAGAATGCCCAAAAAATGCTCAACAATGTAACCAACGACATCTTGACCAGGAAGAAAGGCAGTACTAAGTCTGGTAACATTTCGATATCATTCAGTGAGTATGTTGACGAACTTTCTACTGTGATGCCTGAAGTATCGCTGTATATGGGTGCATTTGATAAGAATTCTGGATACTATGGAATTTTCACTAAACTGAATTCGATGCAGAATACTGGAGTCACATTTGAAAGCTTTAGAGATTATTTGGATAACATTCTTGCGGAAGCTCACAGAAGTGGCCAAAGACCACCGAAAGATTTGGTCAAGGCTTGGGCTGTGTGGCAAGCTATGGAAGATAACAGCACACGTGCCATTAGCCTTGGTGACAACTTCGAGGTCAACAACAAAGAAGGCGTTGACATCATCGATTCCAGTAGAGAAGCAGTTGAACAAAATACACGCAATGGTCGTGGTGACCCTTATAGAGCTGCTATAGCAAGAGAAATAGAGAATGAAAGTTTTGTAGGTAGGTATGGAAAAGACTTCCCTGAAGAATTGGCATATCTAAAGTCTGTTTATAGCACCCCTGACGACCTCAAGGACGGGCTCATAGCGCTTAATGGATTCATCGACGCCTACACTAATGGTGATGGGTATCTTCAGACTTACAAAAAGAGAGAAGCCATACTCAAGAAAGCTGGCAAACTCATTGATGAGGATACTACAGCATTAATTAAACGTGCTACAGGTATTAAGAGCGTTAAAAAGAGGGTAGACGATTATACTAAAACACGACGGCATCGTCAGGAAGCGTATGGGTTTGTTCCCGCTGATGCTGACGACACTTATGACGTACTCAAAGCGTTTGGAGCTACTGACAAGAACTCTGGATATAGCTTGACCAAGGACCCGTCACAGTTTAGGGCGGCTAGTAGGAATTTGGCTCTCTATGACGAAAATGCTAAAGTTCTAGCTCCGATGAAGGAAGAATTCGAAGAAGCTGTCGAGGCATATAAAACCGCTATAAAGAATTACTACAATCAAAAGAATATGGTTGATACCTACGCAGAGTCTGGACTTCTTGACAAAAAAGGCTTTAAAGCTGAGCAGGCTAGACTCAAAGAGCTTGAGAAAGCAATGCTCCAAGCACAAGGATTAGTCGATGAAACTAGGAAGAAATTCTCTCAGGCAATGACTGACAGAGGGATTGACCTTACTGGTTCGTTTGAGCATGCTGCAGACTGGTCTGGTGGGATGATAGACTATGACAGAATGATGCTTGAAGGTGGCTCGATGGAAGGCAAGGTGAACCAATCCATCAATGCTTTGAAAGAAGTAAATAGCCTCTTAATTGCATCAAACAGCAAGAGAGCAAACAAACTTATCAACGAAATTAACGCCAAAATTACTGAGCTCGAAGCGTTTAAACAGGAACTTCCAGATTATATGAGTCTGTCTGCGATGAAAGCCGACCAGCTTTCTACGCGAGATTCGTTAGAGTCCAGCTTAACATTCTTGATGAATCAAACCATTTATGGTGATGGCCTAGAACAATCCTCTAGGTATCGTATATTGCCTGATGGCTCTCGTGAAATCTATGATACTAAACCAACGAATGGCATGTTTACTGATGAGCAATTGAACTCTATCGGAAACAACGCACGAGCACGCGGCGTGAGCAAGAGTCGGCTGAAATTAGATGAT
>JAEEGL015435180.1_pt1 | contig 30691 bp, 26 predicted proteins | sample 9134231 | NCBI WGS metagenome assembly JAEEGL01 (sample SAMN16246548, study PRJNA631951) | gut metagenome | biome: gut microbiome; feature: rumen; material: fiber-attached | host: Bos | place: Iran: Karaj | collected 2018-10 | reverse complement strand
TATCGAACGCAATCTGTACCTGACGATGCAGCTTCTCGAAATGGATGTTCCGGTCGTTGTTGCGCTGAACATGATGGACGAGCTGTCCGGGAACGGCGGCACGGTAGACGTCAACCGCATGGAATCCATGCTCGGCGTGCCGGTCGTGCCGATCTCCGCAGCGAAGAACGAAGGCGTGGATGAGCTTGTACGCCACGCGATCCATATCGCCAGATATCAGGAAAAGCCGCTGCGACAGGACTTCTGCAGCCCGCAAGATCACGGCGGCGCCGTGCACCGCGCCCTGCATGCGGTCGTGCATCTGGTCGAGGATCACGCGCAGCGCGTCGGATTGCCCGTCCGCTTCGCGTCGAGCAAGCTCATTGAGGGCGACCGCGCGATCCTTGACAAGCTGGAGCTTGACCAGAATGAGAAGGAACTTCTTGAGCATATCGTCGTGCAGATGGAGGCCGAACGCGGCCTCGACCGCAGCGCGGCCATAGCGGATATGCGCTTTGAATACATCGGCAAGGTCTGTGCGTCCTGCGTCATCAAGCCCAGGGAAAGCCGCGAGCATAAACGCTCGGAACGCCTCGACCGCGTCCTGACCGGGAAATACACGGCGATCCCCGTATTCATCGGGATCATGGCGCTGGTGTTTTTCCTGACCTTCTTCCTGATCGGACCCTTCCTGCAGGATCTTCTGGCGTCCGGCATCGGCGCGCTCGGCGATCTTGTCGAACAGGCGATGGCAGCGGGCGGCGTAAACGAGACGATCCAAAGCCTCGTCATCGACGGCATTTTCGAAGGCGTTGGCAGCGTGGTAAGCTTCCTGCCGCTGATCGTGACGCTGTTTTTCTTCCTTTCGCTTCTCGAGGACAGCGGCTATATCGCGCGTGTGGCGTTTTTCATGGATAAGCTTCTGCGAAAGATCGGCCTTTCCGGGCGCAGCATCGTGCCGATGCTGATCGGATTCGGCTGCACCGTTCCGGCGGTCATGTCCACGCGCACGCTTCCGTCCGACCGCGACAGACATATGACGATCCTGCTCACGCCGTTCATGTCCTGTACGGCGAAGCTGCCGATCTACAGCTTCTTCGTCAGCGTGTTTTTCCCGAAAAACAGCTGGCTGATCATAACCGGTCTGTATCTTCTCGGCATCGTCTGCGGCGTGCTCGCCGCGCTTCTCTATAAGAAAACGCTGTTCAAGGGCGAAGCGGTGCCCTTTATCATGGAGCTTCCGAATTACCGCCTGCCATCGGCGCGCAACGTCGCGCAGCTTCTCTGGGAGAAAGCCAAGGATTTCCTGCAGCGCGCGTTCACCGTGATTTTGATCGCGACGATCATCGTCTGGTTCCTGAAAAGCTTCAATTTCCAGTTCAACCCCGTCCGGGATTCGCATGAAAGCATGCTCGCCGCGATCGCGGGCCTGCTGGTGCCGGTCTTCAAGCCAGTCGGTCTCGGCGACTGGCGCATCGTGACCTCGCTCATCACCGGCTTCATGGCGAAGGAGAGCGTGGTTTCCGTCATGGAGCTGCTGTTTGCCGAACAGGGCGTCGGCGCCGCGCTGAGTACGATGACCGCCGGCGTACTTCTGGTGTTCAGCCTGCTCTATACGCCCTGCGTAGCTGCCGTCGCGTCGATCCGGCGCGAGCTGGGCAGACGCTGGGCCGCTTACGTGATCCTGTGGCAGTGTCTGGTCGCATGGGTGGCCGCGCTCGTTGTGCGCGCGGTGTTCATCCTGCTCGGGATGGGGTGATGCCATGAATTTCTGGGATATCGCGATCGTCGTCCTCATCGCCGCTGCGGCTGCCGCCGCCGTAACGGCGATCGTACGCGGGAAAGTCAAATGCGGCGGCTGCGGCGGAGACTGCAGCCTCTGCGCGAAAAATTGCGCGAAACGAAAATAAAAAAACGCGCTGCAAAGTGCCCGAAGGCATTTTGGAGCGCGTTTCTTTTGTCCTTTTACAGCCTGTACGTCATGTACGTTTCGCCTTGCGTCGTTTTCCAGAGAAAGACGCCGTCTTCATAGGTCATATAGCTGTGCGGCGTATCGTTTTTCGGAATGGAAACGGAGCCGGGATTTAGGCATACGACGCCGTTTGCGGCGCCCGCTTTCGGGATATGCGTATGTCCGGAGAGGAAGACGTCGCCCTCCTGCAGAGGCGGAAGATTCGTTTCCCTGTAAATATGTCCGTGCGAGGCAAAGAAGCGGCGGCCTTCGACAAACAGCATGGCCGAATCGGAGAGAACGGGGAAGGAGAGCATCATCTGGTCGACCTCGGCTTCGCAGTTCCCGCGCACGCAAAGGATCCGGTCCGCGTACCGGTTCAGCATTTCGGCGACGGCCTTCGGCGCGTAACCGTCCGGCAGATCGTTGCGTGGACCGTGGTACAGAAGGTCGCCGAGAAGCAGCAAAAGCGCGGGCGCTTCGCGGTCAAAGGCGGAGAGCATCGCTTCGCAGTGCAGGGCGCTTCCGTGGATATCGGATGCGATCATCAGTTTCATGGAGGAAAATTCGCTTTCTCAGGAATGTGCCGCTTCGATGGCGGCGCTGATCGAAGTATGTACGGCTTCACGGCTGTGCATTTCGATGACGGTGCGGTTCTTATCGCCATGGGTCAGGCATCCGGCGCCGCCGATGCATCCGCCCTCGCAGGCCATGCCTTCGATGAAATTGCCTTCAAGCACACGGCGCGCGGCTTTCAGAAGCGCAGATCGGCAGGCGTCGATCCCGTCGCAGGCGACGGGCTTGAAATTAAAATCGTCTATGCCGTGTTCTTTCAGCGCCTGCGCGACGGCGCCGCTGACCCCGCCGGAGCGTGCAAAGCTGCGGCCGTAATAGGAGGCGTCCTGCGTGAAGGCCTCGTCAAGCTGGGAAAGGTCGATATCCCGGCTGTCAAACAGCGCCTGCAGCTCCTCGAAGGTGAGGGCAAGATCGACATAGGGCGAAACGCTGCTTTGGCGGATCTCCATTTTTTTCGCCGTGCACGGGCCGATGAAGATGATCTTCGCCGTCTCGTCCCGCTCCTTGATCGCGCGGGAGACCGTCGCCATCGGGGAGAGATTCTGCGAGATATGCGGCGCAAGATCGGGGAACTGCCTGCGCACGTATTCGACGAAGGCCGGGCAGCAGGAGGAGGTCAGGAAGCCTTTTTCGGCAAGCTCCTCGGCCTCCGAATACGCGACCATATCCGCGCCGAGCGCGGCCTCCGCGACCGCGTCGAAACCGAGCCTGTACATCGCGGAGATGACCTGCCCGGGCTTTGCATAGGAAAACTGCGAGGCGATGGACGGCGCGACCACCGCATAGACCTTGTGATTTTTTCTTTCCGGGCTGTCTTTTAAAAGATCGATCGCGCCGAGGATGTAGGATTTATCCATGATGGCGCCCCAGGGGCACTGATAGACGCAGGCGCCGCAGGAGATGCATTTTTCGTAGTCGATCTCGGCGGCTTTTTCCTTGTTCATGCGGATGGCCTTGACCTTGCAGGCACGCATGCAGGGGCGCTGGAAGGACAGCACCGCGCCGTAAGGACAGGCTTTCGCGCAGCGGCCGCATTCGACGCAGTTTGTTTTGTTGATGTGCGCGTGGTGGTTCTCGTCGATATAGATGGCGTTTCGCGGACAGGCGACCTGACAGTGGTGCGCAAGACACCCGCGGCAGGCGGCGGTGACCTCATAGCCGCCCATCGGACATTCGTCGCAGGCGATATCCAGCACCTCGATGACGTTGGGGTTTGTTTTGTCGCCGCCCATGGCGAGCTTAATGCGCTCGGCGACGATGGCGCGCTCCTTGTAAACGCAGCAGCGCATCGTCGGCACCTTGCCGGGAACGATCTGCCCCGGAAGATCGAGAAGATGCTCGGTAAGCGTGCCCTGCCACGCGTAGCGCGCGACCTCGCGCAGAACGCGGTACTTCAGATGCTGAACCTTTGTGTCAAAAATCCGTTCATCCATTTTCTCTACCTCTGTGTCAGAATACGGCAATTTCGGTCTCTTTTCCAAGCTTTTTCAGTATATCGGAGATCTTTTGCACGATAAGCAGCTTATCGCGGCAGGGGATGGCAAGATGCTCGTCCTGCTGGGATGGGTTGACGGCGCATCCGACATAAAACCGGACCGTTTGCGCGCAATGCAGGAGCGCATGCAGCTTTTCCGCGCCGCTTTCGCGGTCCGGATGCGGCAACGCGCCTTCTTCAAACAGCGCAAGGGTGCGGTTCATCGTCAGGATCCCCTCGGTGACAAGCTCCGCGCCTTCGAGGAAGCCGACAGGCGGAAGACCGTCCTCGGGAAAGGAAAGATTTGTCCTGATCTGCTCGCCCAGATGCGCGGCGGCGAGGCGGGCGGTCGTCCCGCCGCAGACGACATGCACAGCGTTCTCCGCAAAGAAGCGGGAAAACGCGGCTTCGTCCTGCGCGGGGTCGCAAGGCGGCCCGAAGAAGACACAGATGGTATCGGTTTTTTCGGCGTCGGAACGCATAGGCTTACAGATAGCGGTTTTTGGCTTCGAAGAGCTCGCTGATGAACAGATTGTCCTGATCGGAAAGCTGATAATGCTTGCGGAAGATCAGCATGTCCTTGTAGTCGCGGCTGCAGTCGGCGCAGGGACGCAGGACAAGCCCGTACATCTCCTGGATCTCGTCCGGGATCGGCGGCGCCCACATGAAGGTGCAGGGCATGGAGGAGAGAAGCTGGAATTTGCTCGCGCGTTCGAATACGAAGATGCGCTTGTTGACCGACTCGAGAAAGCTCTCTTTCTTTATGTCCGCCAAGGGGAGAGAGGGGACGTAGTTGTCCGCATGGGCGATCTCCACATAAGGGGCAAGATCGGAGAGCAGGATCGCATCCTTTTCGGCCAGCGCGTGGTTTTTTGACATCAGCAGCTGCAGACGGATATCCGAGATGAATTCGAAGGAGAGCTTTTTATCGTGGAACAGATCCTTGTAATAGCGGTCGAAGACCTCCTGATAGCGCACGACGCCGAGGTTGCAGTCCTCCTTTGCGACGGCGCTGATGGTTTCCGTCGTGTTGGTCTCCTTGTAAAAGATCTCCGCCGGACTGTCCAGATCGAGCTTCTTTGCGAAGGAAACGAGCGCATAGGAGATATAGCTCGAGCGCGGCACGTAGACGGACAGGCGCTGCCGGCGCTCGCGGTCGCCCAGATAGCGCTGCTCCACATCCTCGATCTGCGTGATGATGCTGCGGGCATACTGTAAAAATTCTTCGCCCTCCGGCGTGGTCTGGATGCCGGTCGGCGTACGTTTGAAAATGATGATGCCTAGATTTTCCTCCAGATCCTTGACCGCGCGGCTCAGATTCGGCTGCGTGGTATACAGCGCCTCGGCGGCTTTGCTGATGGACTGGGTCTTTGCGATCTCAACGGCATATTTGACGTGCAGAATGTTCATGCTGATCCTCGTACAGGCCGGGAACGGCGCGCGTTCCGGCAGCATAATTATATTTATAATCAGTATACCGCAACCTGAATTGTTTCACAAGACCCGCACACAAATTCTTTCGCACTTTACAGCCAGACGCGGCGATGATATAATTTATCTGAAAGAACCGCTGAAGTGAGGAGGGAATACGATGCAGGAGCTGGTTTTTCCGCTGGACGACATCCCGTCCCTGGCCATGCCTTTTGTGAACCGAAAAGTCAACCCTATTGCGATCAAGCGCCTATTTGAGAAGGCGAAGGAGAGAAAGGTGGATCTGCACGCATTCGAGGTCTATAAGGACAACGAGCTGATGATCCGCATGTCTCTGCCGCCTTATGACTGTACGGACAAGACGCATTATTACTCTCTGTCCAAAAGCTTCGTTTCCACCGCGGTCGGCCTCGCCTGCGACGAGGGTCTTCTGTCGCCGTCGGACCGCATCGTCGATCTGTTTCCGGACAAGTGCCCGGCGCAGATCTCGGAAAATATGGCCAAATGCACGCTCGGTCATGTCCTTGCGATGGATTCCGGCCTGCACCGCGAGAGTTTTTCCAAGGTAAGTCCCGCCGAGGACGTGATCGAAGCCTTCCTCGACGGCAATTTCGAATACGAGCCCGGTACGCATTTCCATTATGATACCGGCGCGACGACCTTCCTTGCCGCGGTCGTCAAGAAAGTGACGGGGCTTTCCGTATTCGATTATCTCGATCGGAAGATGTTCCGCTTTATGAACATCCGGGACGTATACTGGTTCACGACGCGCGACGGCACCGTGCAGGGCGGCGTGGGCTTCCACGGCTCCTGCGACGACGCGGCCAAGCTCGGACTTCTGTACCTGAACCGCGGCGTATGGAACGGACGGCGCATCCTGTCCGAGAAATGGATCGACGAAGCAAGCGCCGTACATTCGGACAACCGCGGCTTCAACGAGTGGATCGACTGGAACTCCGGCTACGGCTATCAGTTCTGGCGCAATTCGCGCGGCGGCTACCGCGCGGACGGCGCAAGCGGGCAGTATTCGATCATCATGCCGGATAAGAACATGGTCGTCGCGGGGCTCAACGAATCCGGAAATCTGCAGAACGTCGTGGACATCCTGACCGAGCTTTCCGACGAGATCTTCGGAGACTTCGAGGGAACCTGCGATCCCGTGGAGCTCGCACAGAAGTTCTATGCCCCGGAAAAGACCGAGGCGCCGGAATTCGCGCCGGACAACTATTACGTGCTTGAGAGCAACATGTACGGCCTGACGGGCCTGCGCTTCTTCCGGGAACGCGACGGGATCTGCATGCAGCTTTCAAACGGCAGCGCGCACTACGGTCTGCGTGCGGGCGCGGGACGCTGGCTGCGCAATCAGTTCACCATCGGCTCCATGCTGCGGCAGGTGCCGTACAATTCCTCGATATCCGAGCAGACGCGCGGCGTCGCGGCGGCGTATGCGTACAAGGACGGCGTTTTGACCGTCACGATGCGCTCGCTGTCCCAGCCGCTGCATGAGGATATCGTCGTCACATTCGAAGGCGACGCCGTCACGCTGGAGATCGGCACGCTGCCGCCATTCCTGAAGGCGCGCCGTCCGGAGATCACCAACATCGTAAAGGGAAAACTGCTTTGAAAGACGAGATCTTGTTTGCCGCGCTGCGCGAAGGCGCGCGCATCCCGCGCAGGCGGGAAGAGGACGCGGGCTATGACATCTATGCCTGCTTTGACGAGGATTACCGGATCCTTGCGCCGCACACGGTCGAGCTGATCCCCTCGGGGATCGCCAGCGCGTTTCCCGCGCAGTATGCGGCGATCCTGAAGGAACGCGGAAGCACCGGAACGCGCGGCATCGGCCAGCGCGCGGGCGTCATCGACAGCGGCTACCGCGGGGAATGGCTGATCGCGCTGTCCAATTTAAACGATAAACCGCTCGCGATCGTAAAAAAGCACGCTTTGGACGATCCCGCTCTTGCGGACATGCTGATCTATCCTTACGAAAAGGCGATCTGTCAGGCTGTATTCGTTCCTATCGCCGCGCTGCCTGCGCGGGAGGCGACGCTGGACGAGCTGACGGCGATCGATTCCCTGCGCGGAGAAGGCCGGCTCGGAAGCTCCGGGAAATAGGGGGGATGTTTTCGATATGGCTATATGCATCGGAAACAGCAGCAGAATTTCATCAAGTATCTTTGAGGGTTTTTATGGAAATACGCGAATGCGCCGTCTCCGACGCCGCAAAGCTTGCGCAGATGAACAAGCGCCTGATCGAGGATGAAAAAAGCGCCAATCCCATGACGATCGACGAACTGGAAGCGCGCATGACGGACTTTCTGAGTGGGTCGTACACGGCATACTTTTTTGCGGAGGATCAGGCTGTCGTCGGTTATGCGCTCGTGGACAACAGCCGCAATCCGCTGTATCTGCGCCAGTTCTATATCGAGCGCGAATATAGGCGCAGACACTTCGGACAGACGGCGTTTAGGCTCCTGCTTGCGCATCTTGGGACGGATACGATCGACGTCGACGTTCTTCCGTGGAACGCGCCGGGACTTGCGTTCTGGAGATCGCTCGGCTTCCGGGACACCTGCATCTCGATGCGGCTCGGAGAATAGGGAAGACAAATAAATGCAAAAAAAGCGTGACCTTCGGGTCACGCTTTTTTTGTGCGGTTTTAAAGTCTTGCCGTAAATACATCGTAGGTGTTTTGCAGTACGCCGTTTTCGTCCGTGACTTCCAGGACAGTGGAAAGGAATCCGTCTCCGCTGATCTTCATCGTCCAGCCGTCCTCCAGCGCAACGCCGTTTGCGGAATAGTAAAAGCTTTCTGTATCGATCATTCTGAGAAGATACATCCCGGTATCGCCCGGCTCGCACAGCGCGGCCTGACAGCTTTCGCCGGTCGGGGCCTTCGAAACGGTCGCCGTACCCCATACGCTGGTTTTGCGGTTCTTGTCCGTGTCGGGAAGGATCCAGATATCCGCGTCCGTCACTTCGTTCAGGACCGTCACGGTCTTTCCGCCTGTGGTCGGCGTGTTTCCCGTCTCCTGCGATTTGCAGCCGCACAGCAGAAGAAGCGCAAGGAAGCATGCGGCGAACAAAATAGTCTTTTTCATCTTTCGGGCCTCAATCCAGCGTCAGAAGGCTGTAGATCGTCATCGCGTCGTCGATGTTGAAATGCTGGCTGCTTTCATAACCGAACGCGCCGAGCGTGACCAATATGTACTCGCGGCCCTGATAGCTTCCGAAGCTGGCAAGGCACTGACCGGCAGGCGTGGTGGTCCCGGTCTTGCCGCCGAGGATCACCGCGCCGTTTTCAAATTCGGTGATCGGGAGCATCGAAAACATGGTGCCGTACACGGTCATGCCGTCGGGATGCTTGTTTGTAGCGGCGGTGGTATAGCTCTGCTTGGTGATGATGGAGCGGAAGATCTCGTTATTGAGGGAATAGTTGAAAAGGATCGCGACGTCCGTTGCGGTCGTGCGCATCTTGACGTCGTGCAGGCCGGAGACGTTCGTATAGGTCGTGGCGACCATGCCGAGCCGCAGGGCCATGTCGTTCATCTCCTGCACCATTGCGTCCGCGGAACCGAAAAGGGAAAAGGCGATCGCGTTGGCGGCGTCCGCGCCGGAGGGGAGCATGAGACAGTAGAACAGATCGATATACTGCACTTCTTCGCCGACGGAAAGTCCGGCGACCGAGGCGTCCGCATCCAGAAGTCCTGAAAGCATATCCTCCGTGATCGTGACCGTGGCGTTTAAGTCGGCGCAGTGCTCGATGCCGAGGATGCAGGTCATGATCTTCGTCAGGGAAGCAGGGTAGGTGCTGCGCAGCGCATCCTTGGAGTACAGGATCGTTCCGCTTTCACGTTCCAACAAAAGCGCGCAGGTGGAATAGATATCGATCTCAGGATTGATCGAGGCAAGAGAGTCATATAAGAGGAAATTGTCCACCGTGACGGCGGCTGCCGGCTCCGGTTCGGGTTCCGACTGCGGCGCATCCGGCTGCTGTTTCGGCGCGGCGATGACTGTCGACTCGCTTCTGCGCCCCGCGCCCTGGTTATTCTCGATGTAGGTCTTTTCCTCGATAAGCCTTGCCTGTTCCGCCTCCTGCGCACGTTCGGACATGCGCACGGTGACGATGCTTGTGATCAGCGCCGCCGCAACGACGAGCGCGATGATCAGAAGCGAAAGCGTGATATTTCGCAGGATACGATTTTGTTTCAGTTCTTTTCGTTCGTTCATAAAAAGATTATCCTTGAATAAACCAAAACCGGCGAGATTCGCGGGATTTTTCGATTCATACATTCTATTATATAACCAGACGGGAAAAGAATCAAGAAAATTTCACAGTGCGGAATATTTGTTCGAGAAAATTATGTTGACAAAACGCATGTTCTGTAGTATTATGTAATCGAACAAACGTTTTATATTTGCAAGATGAGTATGGGGAGGACAGAAAGATGTGCGCAGGGTATCTGACATGGCAGCAGGCAGAGCGTTTTGAGATCCTGCCGTATTCACACGGACAAAGCGCGGAGCGGCAGATCAATCCGAAGGACAAAGCGCCGGTTTTCGTGCAGGAGGGACGCAGCATCGCGGCGCGTGCGATGCGCTGGGGATTGCCGCTTCAGCGGGATATGACGCTTTTTTCCGCGCGTGTGGAGGATGCGCAGGATGCGCCGCTGCTTCGTGCGGCGTACAGATTCCGCCGCTGCGCGATCCCGGTGAACGGGTATTATGAGGAGAACGCGCAGGGAGAAAGGTTCGTATTCCGGGAACGGGAGCATGCGCTTTTGTATATAGCAGGTCTATACACGGAGACGAAGGACGGAGACTGCTTCGTCATGCTGACCGCAAAAAGCGCAGAGAATCGGAACGCACGCGTGCCGCTGCTTCTCTATGCGGATCAGACCATACGCTGGCTGGAAAGCACGGCGCAGGCGGACGCCTTTCGGGAAATGGGAAGCACGGCAAGGCTTTTCTGCCGGGGGATCAAGCTGCGGGCATAAAATATTCCGGGCGGCAGTGCCGCCCGGAACGGAGATTCAGTTTTCCGCCGGCTTTGTATCCAGATCCTCGACGATGTTGCGGATCCAGACGCCTTTTTTGACCAGAATGAAGCCGACCAGGTCCTTGATGAGGTTGGCAAGCTCCACGGTTATGAAGATCGGCACGATCGGCCAGTCGGTATACCGCGTCAGGACGAAAGCGATCGGCACGCTGACGATCCAGGTATAGCCGCTGTCGAAGAAGAAGGTGAGCATCGTTTTGCCGCCCGAGCGCAGCGTGAAATAGGAGCAGTGCGCGAAGGCGTAGAGCGGCATGCAGCAGGCGCAGACGCGGATGAGCGTGGTGGAAAGCTGGCGCACGGTGTCCGTCGTATTGTAGATATAGGGGATATAGCGCGCGGCAATAAACAGCGCCGTGCCGAAGATCAGGCAGGAGCCGATCGTCAGCGTGAACAGGCGATAATCCGTGGTTTTGGCTTCTTCGGGATCGCCCGCGCCGAGCGCCTGTCCGACGAGGATCGCGATCGCGTTGCCCATGGCCATGAATACGACCGCGAAGATGTTGAAGATCGTCGCTTCGATGTTGAATGCCGCGACGACGACGAGGCCGCGCAGGGAATAGCTCTGCGTCAGAAGCGCCATGCCCATGGACCACAGGCCCTCGTTCAGAAGCAGGGGAACGCCCTTGACGGAGATACGTCCGATAAGCTCTTTCGGGATGCGCAGGCTTTTGTAAACGCCCTTGAGAAATTCGTATTTATAGGTTTTCGTATGCGCGCTGATCGTGATGATCGCAAGCTCCACCCAGCGCGAGAGCACGGTCGCGGCGGCCGCGCCGGACGCGCCCATCTCCGGGAAGCCGAGCTTGCCGAAGATCAGCAGGTAGTTGAACACAAGATTCGTCAGCACAGCGGCGATGCTCGCGCGCATCGGCAGCAGCGTTTCGCCGGTCTCGCGCAGCGTGGATGCGTAGCTCTGCGCAAGCCCGAAGGGCACAAGGCCCCAGACGATGATGGACAGATACCGCTTTGCGCTTTCAAAGGTCAGCGCGACGTCCGTTCCGTCGCCCGTGTCGTTCATGTAGAGGGACAGAAGCTGCGGCCCGAAGACGGAGAACACCGTCACGCCGATCAGCGATACAACGGCGACGACCCAAAGCTTGTAACGGAAGGTATACTGCACGCCCTGCGTGTTCTTCTGGCCGTAAAACTGCGCGCCGAAGATGCCGGGGCCGGACAGACCGCCGAAGATGCACAGGTTGAAGACGAAGACAAGCTGGTTCGCGACGGACACACCGGACATCTGTTCCGTGCCGATGCGCCCGACCATGATATTGTCGAGGAAGGAGACGAAATTTGTGATGGAGTTCTGGATGATGATGGGGAACACGACGGCGAACACCGCGGCGTAAAAGCGCCTGTCGCCGATGAAGCGGTTCGGTTTGAACATACTTCCTCCAAGGGAACGATCGTTATTCTGAATCCTTATTGTAAGGGCAAAGCGGGAAAAAGTCAAGTAAGCGAAAACGACAAAGAAAAGGAAAAAACCGCCGATTTTTCGGCGGTTTTCGAGTAAGATCGAACATTATTCGATATAGGAGACCTGCTTTGCCGCGTCATAGGCGTGCTGTTCCTTTTCGGTTGCACGGTGACCGAGCGCGATCGCGATCTTGAAATCATAGCCTTCCGGGATGCCGAAGGCCTTTTCAAAATACGACTGCTTTTCTCCGTGCATCGCGTCCTTGATGCAGCCGATGATCAGGCTGCCCAGACCCATGCTCTCGGCAAGCAGCGAGATGTTTTCGACGGCGATGCCCGCGTCAAGCCCGCTCCAGTGGAAAGCGCTGTCGCCGCTGATGAGGATGACGACCGGGGCGGAATAGTAGAAGTTTTTCTCGGGATTTGCGTTGTTTGCGCGGTTTTTCTCGTCCTCAAGCTCCTTGAGCAGGGGGCTCTGGCCGCAGACGACGCTGAAATGCAGCTCCTGACGGTTCGCGGCGGTCGGCGCGCGCAGACCGGCGTCCACGAGTGCGGCGATCTCTTCCTTCGTCAGCTTCTCGTCCGTATAGGCGCGGATCGAGCTTCTCTTTTTGATGGTTTCACAGGTTGAAAGCATGAAAACCCCTCCTTTTTTGTTTCAGTATACAGGAAAACAAAGGGATTTGCAAGGGGGAGAGAGAAGTCAAAGGAAGGTTTTCACACAGAAACTCTCTCCGACTTTGGCTCAGACGGCAAAGCCGCTTCCTTCGGCGAAGGCGGCAAATCCGGAAGTGCCGGAAGGATAAAATAAGCCGGAGCCTGCAAAAACAGGCTCCGGCAATTGGTTTTGTGTTTTTACTCGTCCTGATCCCAGTTGTGCCAGACGTTCTGCACGTCGTCGCTGTCATCGAGGACGTCGAGCATCTTCTGCATGTTTGCGATATCCTTCTCATCCGTCAGCTTGATGTAGTTCGACGGGACCATCGCTACCTCGGCGGAGACGAAGGTATAGCCTTTCTCCTCGAGCGCAGCGGAAACGGCGGAGAAATCATCCGGATTGGTATAGACTTCAAAGATGCCGTCCTCGGCGGTGAAATCGTCCGCACCGGCGTCGAGGGCTTCCATCATGACCTCGTCCTCATCGAGCTCCTCGTCCTCGTTGTCGATGACGATGACGCCCTTCTGCGTGAACTGCCAGGAGACGCAGCCGGTCGCGCCCATGTTGCCGCCGTATTTATCGAAGTGATGGCGAACGTCGCTCGCCGTGCGGTTTTTGTTGTCGGTCAGCGTCTCGACGATGACTGCGACGCCGCCGGGGCCGTAGCCTTCGTATGTCATGGAGAAGTAGTCGGCGGTGTCGGAGCCGGAAGCCTTCTGCAGCATGCGGTTGATGTTGTCGTTCGGGACGTTGTTCGCCTTGGCCTTGGCGATCACGTCGCGCAGACGGTTATTGGAATCGGGGTTGGGGCCGCCGTCACGCACGGCGATGGCGATCTCCTTGCCGATACGGGCAAAAATCTTGGCGCGCGCTGCGTCGGCGCCTTCCTTTTTGCGTTTGATGTTATTCCACTTGGAATGGCCGGACATAGGGATACCTCCTGTATAGGAAAATTGAAATGACAAACATACAAAAATATTATAGCGGATAGGTCGGAGAAAAGTCAACCTTTTTGCACGAAAAAAAGGATAAGCCAGAGAGGAAAGGAAAAGCCTCCCCGGTTAAGGGGAGGCGGGATGCGTCGACCGTATACAGGAAGGCATTTACAGCTTTATCGTTTCGCCGGGTCTTACGCTGTACGCTTCGCCTTCGCAGCGGAAGCAGACTTCCAGTGCGGTGGGGTTACAGACCTGTTCGCCGTCGAGCGAGAAGATCAGCGCGCGGAAAGCCTCGATATAGTCGTAGGCTTCGATATTGGTGCAGTACCACACGTCGTCCCGTCCGCCGAGCTTAGACGCCAGATCTTCGAGAAGATCCCAGTTGTTGAACTGATCAAATTCGTAGCTGTGGCCCCAGATATAGAAGAATTTCGGCTGCTGGAAGAAGCGTTCCTCGGCGAGGAAGCGTTCGATCAGATTCGGAAGCTCGGGATCGTTGTGATGGCAGGTGGCTTCGAGACGCAGCCAGTCGCGCGGCAGATCGAAGCGATGCGAGGAGATGACCGTACGGGCATAGGCGATGCCGCTGCGGTGCAGGATGTCGACGACGCGGTCGTCGAATACGCCGTAGGGATAGGCGTGGCCGCGCACGATGCAGCCGAATTCCTCCTCGAGATTCTCGCGGTCCTTGACGATCTCGTAGGCGATGCGGTTGTCCGGCAGACGGTTGATCCACGGATGCGTCAGCGCATGGGTGGAGATCTCGTGCGGCGCATGATAGGCTTTGTCGATCTGCGAACGGCTCATGCGGCGGTGGATCGTACCGGCGGGGTAGACCGTGCCCTCCGGCGCGTAGAGGCCGGAGTTGAGGTTGAAGGTGCACTTCAGGCCGTAGCGGTCGAGGATCTCCATCATGCGGATATCGGTCTCCACGCCGTCGTCATAGGACAGCGTCAGTGCGCGGGAGAGCTTTCCCGGGAAGAGGATGTCAGCGGGTCTTTTCATAGCGTTTATCTCCTTGTTTTTATTTGCATTTGTTCGCCGTTTCCACCGACCACGCGATCATGCGCGCGGCGTCCGGCGGGAGGAGGAAGCCTTCCTCGACCTGCTTTTCCACGGCTTCGCGGAAAAGGGCGAGATAATTGTCGAGGCTTCCGTAGAGCGCGATCATCTTCTCAAGCGGGAAGGGATTCTTCTCGCCGCACATATTGCCCTGCTCGAATTTGGTGCTGCTGCCGAGATAAGAAGCGGCGGGCACTTCGAGGTACGGCGTGCGCAGGCCGCCGAGGAGATTGCCGTGTTCGTCTCGCAGAAGCTCCCCGTTTTCATCTCGCGCAAAACGTGCGGCCTTCGGCGGAGCTATGCCCTGCGTCGACCATTTAAACAGAAGCTCCTCCGCGCCGCAGACATAGTATTCGAGCATCGTGTCGTTGTGGCCCTCGACGGTCTCGGGCGCGATCGGCGGACGGATGACGCCGGTCTTGTCGGTCTCCTCGTAGGAATTGAGCACCTCGCAGACGATATTCGTATGCGGCGTGCCGGGGACCTCGTAATAGCGGATCTTGTTGTCGGGGTCGTCGCTGTCCTCCGGCCACTGGATCTTCGCCGTATCGCCGAAGAGGAGCATGTCGCCCTCGCTGGAGATCAGGATGAACGGTACGTCGACCTTCGCGCGGTCGCCGCCGCGGGTGCGGATATAGGGCGTTTCCGGGCCCTGCTGGCACAGCGGACGGCGAGACCCCACGCCGACGATATTCAGATAGCTGTCGTAAAGCGGGGAACCGTCGGGATTTTTCAGATACTTATGGAAATAATGGGTATAGCAGTTGATGTAGCTGCCGGACTGGCTCTGGCCGGACAGGGAGAGATAAGCAACCTTCGCGCCGCCGACGCAGTTGTTTTCACCGCCGAAGCGCAGAAGGGACGCGGTCTGCGACAGGATATCCCAGACAAGGCCTTCCTCCGTGCCCATGATGCTGCCGTGGCCGTATTTTCCGGCGGGCTGCGGGACAGGCTCGGCGGACGCCCAGTTCAGCGAGGCGTAGCGCATGGGATCGAAGGTCTTCAGTGCGAGGACGCAGATCGGCTTCGTGGTGACGCCGACGTAGATGTGGTTTCCCGCGAGGCAGTAGTTGTGATAGCGGTCCCAGCCGTCCTCGATGTCATAGCCGGAGGAGGCGTTGAGGATATCCATCAGGACGCGGCCGGAATACCGGCTCAGATCCTTCGGACGGCGCACGAGGATGCGGTTTTTGTAGGGGAGCGCTTCATGCTTGATGTACATTTCGCCGTTTTCATCGGCGTCGTAGACGTTCGCGGTTCCGGAGAGGAAATATTCCTCCTCGATATAGCCGTAGTCGGCCAGATCCATATGGCAGCGCGAGTACTTCATCGCGCAATAGGGGTGGGAGGTCTCCGTGACCGGGATCGGGCCTTCGACGGCGGGCAGCGCGCGGACGGAGGCGAGGATCTTTTCTTCAAGCGACATGATATGCACGACCTTTCTTTGTTATAGAGAAATAAGGAGCCGGACTCCGCTCAGGGAGCCTGACTCCTTTTGACTTACGCTTTTGCGGGGGCTTCCTTGTTCTGCGAAGAAGCCTGGATATTGACGCGGATCAGCTTCCACTTTCCGCTGTTGTAGCGGCGGATGACGAGGAAGGAACGCAGCATCTGGTCGAGCACCAGCGAAGCCCATGCGCCGTAGAGGCCGAATTTGAGCCATATGACGAGGATCAGCGCAAGGCCCGCACGCACGCCGACGGTCGTGACCAGTATGATCTTGGCGATGGACTTTGTATCGCCCGCGCCGCGCAGAGCGCCGGCCGTGATGAACTGCGAGTTCTGGAACGGCTGCAGGAACGCGACGAAGAGCAGGATGATGCGGCCCGTATTGATAATATAGGGATCGTCGTTATACAGCGCAATAACGTATTTGCCGAAAACCGAAAAGCCGATCATCAGCAGGCCTGCCAGACACAGACCGAGCCTTCGCGTATATTTGGTGTATACCTCGCCCATGTCGGGACGCTTCTTGCCGAGGCTCTGGCCCATCAGGCTGGTCGCCGCGGTCGCGAAGGCGTTGCCGGTCATGAAGGACATGGAGTTGATGTTCATACAGACATTGTGCGTGGCGAAATCCTGATCGCCGAGAGACGTTACGGCGTTTGTGAAGATGATGACGCCTACGCGCATGACGACGTTTTCGACCATGGCCGGGACGCCGATCTTGGAGATCTCACGCAGGGAGGAGAAATCCGGCTTGAAGCTGTCACCGAATTTGATGCGCAGATACCCGTTTTTGCGGGTGATTACGATGACCGCGATGATGAATGCCACGATCTGACCGATGGCCGTCGCGATGGAAGCGCCGGCGACTTCAAGACGCGGGAATCCGAAATGCCCTTCGATAAGCAGATAGTTGAAGATGACGTTTACGACGTTGGCGGTCAGGTTGTAGACCATGGAGGAGCGGGTCTTGCCCGCGCCGCGCAGGACGGCGGTGATACAGAAGGTCAGCGCCATCGGGATCAGGGCGTAGATCTGGATGCGCAGGTAGGTGACCGTGCCTTCAAAGACCGTGGAGCTGATGCTGCCCGAGAGATCCATGAGCCGGATCAGCGGACGGATGAAGATCAGTCCGAGGATCGTGGAGATCACGGAAAGGCAGAAGGTGAGCGTCAGCGACTGGCGCACGAAGTGGTTGGCACGGTCCGGATCGTTCGCGCCGCGGCAGCGGGCGACGAGCGCCGTGGAGCCGGTGCACATCGACATGAACACGGTCATGAGGATGAATTTCGGCTGTGCCGCAAGGGAGACGGAGGAGATCGCCGACGGGCCGAGGTTTCCGACCATCATCATATCGACCATGCTCGTCAGGGAAGCAAGCGTCAGTTCAATGAACGTCGGCCATGCAAGATGCACGATGTCCTTGCATACGGCGCCGCCGTGCACGCCTTCCGGAAGCGTGGCTTTCGTTTTTTTGCTCGCATGTTCTTCTACAAATTCATCCGTGCCCCATTCAAGGCCGTCAAGCACGGTTTTGCGGATATTGGCTTTTTGTTTTTCTGTCTGCTGCTTGTCTGCCACGGAAATTTGCCTCCAAAATACTTTTTAATTAACTAAAGTATAACATAAAGGTACCTTATATTCAAGAGAAAAGACAAATAAAATATGTATAGAAAATCCCGCCTGAAACGAGGCAAAAATGATATAACTTGACGTACCTTTTTCAGGAAATGACTGTTTACAGGCTCGAAAGTCATGAGAATTAGATATCTAAAAAGTAGACGGACCTGCGCGATCCACAATAAAAAACCCCCGCCGGAAGCAAAATCCGGCGGGGTATGGGGAAAATGCAAACTTTTTTCAGCTCCTGCGGCGGAAGAGCGCGTTGTCTATGCAGATCGTCAAAGCGCACAGAAGCGGCGCGATCTCCAGATCCTGCACGGAGAGGATATAGGTGTCGCCCCAGCGCAGCGAACGCTTGCGCAGACTGCCGACCGGCCCGTCCTCGCGGTAGATGCTGTAATCGCAGGCCCGGAAATTACCGGAGACCGTGAACATCTGCCCGTCGGCGACGAAGGAAAACAGGGGACGAACACGGAAGTTCTGCTTGATGCGGACGCTGGCGCCGTCGTCGTTGTCTACGGTGTAGACGCTGAAGAAGGGATTGAAGCCCTTGCGGATGCGCAGGACCATCACGCCCGCGCGGTCGCGGATCTCGAGATGGCCGATCAGGCGCAGAAGCTTCCCGTCCACACTGTAGACCACGCGCCCCGTGTCGTCGAGGACATTGTAGCGGTCCATGAAAATATAAGCTTTTTTACGAATGAACAGATTCATAAAAGCTCCGAACTGAAAAGAATGGTTCTTACCTTATTCAGTATACCATAACCGCGCGGAAAAACAAAGACTTTTGTCAGATTTTGGTATGGAAATGCATGCCGCGGAAAATTCTTCTTTTTTCTGTGGGAATTTCTTACCGCATATGGTATAATAAGATACTACCGATTCTCGGAGGGTCTATGTTCTTTTATCGCTGGCTTGGGAGGCTCGAACAGCGCTTCTCCCGTTTTTCCATCGTTCATCTCATGACATATATCGTCGCGGGGATGGCTATGGTTTTCGTTGCCGATCTTCTTCTCGGCGCGGCGGTCGGGAAGAGCCTTTCCGCATATTTCACCTTTTCCGTCCCGCTTTTCCTGCAGGGTCAGTTCTGGCGCATCCTGACATTCATATTCATCCCGCCGAGCAGTTCGATCCTGTTCATCGTCTTTGCGCTGTATTTCTACTATCTGATCGGCAACACGCTCGAATCCGAATGGGGAAGCTTCTGGTTTGACCTGTATTATTTCTTCGGCATGGCCGGCGCGATCATCGCGGGCTTCATCACGGGCTGGGCGACGAACAGCTATCTCAATATGTCCCTGTTTTTCGCGTTCGCCGTCATGTACCCGGATTTCCCGCTGCGGCTGTTCTTCTTCATCCCCATCAAGATCAAATATCTTGCCTTTTTTGACGCAGTCTTTTTCGTCGTCGGCTTCATTCAGGGCTCCTGGCCGGAGCGCGCGGCGATCATCGCATCGCTTGTCAACTTCTTCATTTTCTTCGGACCAAGCTTCTTCCGTTCGGTCCGCGACCGCATCCGGGCGCACAAGCGCAGAAAAGAGTTTGAAGACGGCTGGAAACAGTAAAACACACAGAAAGCCGACCGGATTTTTCCGGTCGGCTTTTTTCTGTTTATTTCTTCATCCACGACTCGTCCGAAGGATCGTCGCGGAAGCGCAGGATGCGCTCGATATCGGAAGAAGCGATGTAGTTATCCTCAGCCGCGGCTTCCAGAAGCGCGTCGAGTGTGGTCAGGGAAGTGTTTTCGATCCGGGCTTCGGCAAGGCGGTCCAGGCCTTTTTTCATGCCGTAGGTGAAGATGGAGACGATGCCGAGCACCTGCGCGCCGGCGTCGCGCAGTGCCTGCACGACCTCGAGCACGCTGCCCGCCGTGGAGATCAGGTCCTCGATCACGACGACCTTCTGTCCCTTTTCGAGCCTGCCCTCGATCTGATTGCCGCGTCCGTGGTCCTTTGCGCCGGAGCGCACATAGCCCATCGGAAGGCCGAGGATGGCGGCGGTGATCGCTGCGTGCGCGATGCCTGCGGTACTGGTGCCCATCAGGATCTCGCAGTCCGGGTATTTTTCCTTTACGGTCTCGGCAAACGCGTTTTCCACCGCCGTGCGCGCCTGCGGCGCGGAGAGGACAAGGCGGTTGTCGCAGTAGATCGGGCTGTGGATGCCGCTTGCCCAGGTGAAGGGCTCATCCGGGCGCAGGAACACCGCGCCGATGGAGAGAAGATGCCGCGCAATTTCATATTGTCTGTCCATAACAGTCTCCTTAGTCGCAGAATTCATTGACACAGCGCATATAGGCGGCGATCGGATCGTCCGCCGCAGTGATCGGACGGCCGACAACGATGAAGTCCGAGCCGATCTCTTTTGCCTTCGCAGGGGTCGTGACGCGGGACTGATCGCCCGTGTCGCCGTCTGCGAAGCGGATGCCGGGCGTGACGGTCAGAAAATCCGCACCGCACGCGTCCTTGACTAGTCCGGCCTCGAGCGGAGAGCAGACGACGCCGTCAAGCCCGGAGGCTTTCGCATTGCGCGCGTAGGCGCGTACGGTGTCCTCGACCGAGCCGGGGATGCGAAGCTCCTCGTTCATGCGTTCACGGCTGACGGAGGTCAGCTGCGTCACCGCGATGAGCAGGGGGCGCGTGCCATCCTCGCGCGTCAGGCCTTCGACGGCTGCGCGCATCATCTCACTGCCGCCTGCGGCGTGGAGATTGACGATGTCCGCGCCGAGGGAGGAGAGGACATGCATGGCCTTTTTTACGGTGTTCGGGATATCGTGGAGCTTCAGATCGAGAAAGATATCGTGGCCGCGCGCTTTCAGCTCGCGTACGATCTGCGGCCCTTCCGAATAGAACAGCTCCATGCCGATCTTGACAAAGGGCTTTCTTTCCGTGAAGCGGTCGAGAAAGGCAAAGGTCTGTGCGGCGGATGAGAAATCGCAGGCAATGATGACGTCTTTTTTCATCGTTTCCCTCCTTGTATATCCGAAAGCTTGTCTATGCCGAGCGCCGCCATTTCGGCGGGCAGGTCTTCGATGATCTTTTTGCAGGCATAGGGGTCGACGAGATTCGCTGCGCCGATCTGCACGGCGTCCGCGCCTGCCCGCAGCATTTCGATGACATTGCGTGCGCTGGAAACGCCGCCCATGCCTATGATGGGGATGTCCACCGCCTGCGAAACCTGATACACCATGCGAAGCGCGATGGGGAAGACGGCCGGGCCGGAAAGGCCGCCCGTCCCGTTTTGCAGGATCGGCCTGCCTGTTCGCAGATCGAAGCGCATGCCGAGCAGCGTGTTGATTAGGCTCAGACCGTCCGCGCCCGCGTCTTCGCAGGCGCGTGCTATGGAAACGATATCGGTCACGTTCGGCGTAAGCTTCATGAAGACCGGCTTTGTCGTGACCTCCTTGACCGCACGGGTCACCTCGGCGGCGGCGGCGGGATCGGTCCCGAAGCTCATGCCGCCGTGATGCACGTTCGGGCAGGAGATGTTGATTTCCAGAATGCCGATCTGCGGCTGTGCGTCAAGCAGCTCGGCGCAGGCGGCATATTCCTCCACGGAGAAACCGGAGATGTTGGCGATGACCGGCTTGTGAAAAAAAGCTGCGATACGCGGAAGCTCCTCGGAGATCACGGCTTCGACGCCGGGATTCTGCAGACCGACCGCGTTGAGCATGCCGGAAGGCGCGTCCGCGATGCGCGGCGTCTCGTTGCCGTGGCGCGGATGCAGGGTCGTTCCCTTGAAGGAGAAGGAGCCCAGTATATCCAGATCATAAAGATCCTTGAATTCATTGCCGTAGCCGAAGGTGCCGCTTGCCGGGATGACCGGATTGTCGAGGCTGAGCCCGGCAAGATATACGCTCAGGTCCGCCATACGATATCCTCCCTTGTAAATACCGGGCCGTCTTTGCAGACGCGTTTGCTTCCGTCGGCGGTATGGATGGTGCAGCCCATGCAGGCGCCGAAGCCGCAGCCCATGCGCTCTTCGAAGCTGAACTGCGCGGGGCACGCGGTGAAATCATACAGCGCGCGCAGCATGGGGATCGGGCCGCAGGCGTATAGACAGTCATAGTCCGGCTCTTTTTCTTTCAGCGCATCGATCACGGTGCCGATCGTTCCGACGGATCCGTCCATCGTGGCGCACAGCACGCGCGTGCCGAGCGCGGAAAACTCGTCGAGATAGAACGCGTCCTTCTGCGCGCCGAAGCCGAGCAGCACGGTCACGTCCGTATTCTGCGCGCGAAGCGCCTTCGCCAGCGCGTACATCGGCGGGGTGCCGACGCCGCCGCCGACCAGCAGCGGCTTTTCGCCGAGGCCGAGGGTGAATCCGCTCCCAAGGCCAGTCAGGACGTCGAGCTCTATGCCTTTTTCCAGGCAGGCGAGCGTATGGGTCCCCTCGCCGACGTCCTTATAGATGAGCGTAAGCTTCTTTTCGTCCCAATCGCACACCGAGATCGGCCTGCGCAGATAAAAGCCGGGGATCCGGATATTGACGAATTGTCCCGGCGCGGTGATCGCGTCCGTTTCGCCCGAAAGAACGAGCCTGAAGACAAGATGCGCGATCTGCTGGTTTTCAAGGATCGTAAAAAGTCCCTGTTTCATGATATCCTCACTTTGCGTCTATCGTAGACACGCCTATGGTGATCTCCTCCAGTACGTCGAGCAGTACGCGCACGGTTTCGAGAGAGGTGAACATGGCGACGTTGTTCTCCACCGCGTAGCGGCGGATCAGGAAGCCGTCGGAGTGGGTGTCCTCGTGCGCGTCGATGTCGATGGTATTGATGACGTAATTGACGTGTCCCTTGCTCAGCGAACGCAGGATCTCATCGCTGCCCTCGCTGATCTTGCGCTTTACGCGCGTTTTTATACCGTTTTTGCGCAGAAATTCCGCCGTGCCCTTGGTGGCCTCGATATTGAAGCCCATATTGTAGAAGCGGCGCGCGATCGGCAGCACCTCGTCCTTGTCGGGGTCGGCGACGGTCAGGAAGACGGTGCCGTAATTCTGAATGTCTATGCCGGAGGAGCGCAGCGCCTTGTACAGCGCACGCGTGAAGGTGTTGTCGTAGCCGATGGCTTCGCCGGTGGATTTCATCTCCGGGGAGAGATAGGCATCGAGGCCTCGGATCTTCGAGAAGGAGAAAGCCGGCGCCTTGACGTACCAGCGCTTGCTCTTTTCATGGACGAGCTGCGTATAGCCGAGCTCGCGAAGCTTCGCGCCGAGCATGACCTTCGTGGCGATATTCGCCATCGGCACGCCCGTGGACTTGGAGAGGAAGGGCACGGTGCGCGAGGAACGTGGATTGACCTCGATGACATAGACGTTTTCCTGCTCGTCGACGATGAACTGGATATTGTACAGGCCGACGATGCCGATGCCGATGCCGAGGCGCACGGCGTAGTCGATGATGGTCTTTTCCACCTTTTCGCTGACCGAGTAGGTGGGGTAAACGCTGATGGAATCGCCGGAGTGGACGCCGGTCTTTTCGACCAGCTCCATGATGCCGGGGATGAAGACGTCCGTACCGTCGCAGATCGCGTCCACTTCAAGCTCCTTGCCGCGGATATATTTGTCGACCAGTACCGGCTGCTCGACGTTGACCTCGACCGCGCTCTGCAGGTATTTGCGAAGCGCCGTCTCGTTGCCGACGATCTGCATCGCGCGTCCTCCGAGTACATAGCTCGGCCGTACGAGCACGGGGTAGCCGATCTCGGCGGCCACGCGCGCGCCGTCCTCGATATTCGTGACGGCCTGCCCCTTCGGCTGCGGGATCCTGAGCTTTTCGAGGATCTTTTCGAAACTGTCGCGGTTTTCCGCGTTTTCGATGGCTTCAAAGCCCGTGCCGATGATCGGCACGCCGAGCGCTTCGAGCTTTTCGGCAAGGTTGATGGCTGTCTGCCCGCCGAGGGAGACGATGACGCCCTTGGGCTTTTCAAGTTCGATGACGTTCATCACGTCCTCGATCGTCAGAGGCTCGAAATAGAGCTTGTCCGAGGTCGTGTAGTCGGTCGAGACGGTCTCGGGGTTGTTGTTGATGATGATGGCCTCGTAGCCCGCCTGCTGGATGCCCCAGATGGCGTGCACGGTGGAGTAGTCGAACTCTACGCCCTGTCCGATGCGGATCGGACCGGAGCCGAGGACGACGATCTTTTCCTTCTCGCTGACGAGCGATTCGTTCTCCTGCTCGTAAGTGCTGTAAAAATACGGGACGTAGGAGTCGAATTCGCTTGCGCAGGTGTCGATCATCTTATAGACCGGGAAGACGCCGTTTTCGCGGCGCATTTTGTAGACTTCCACCTCGTCCATGCCCCAGACTTTTCCGAGCCAGCGGTCGGAGACGCCGATGCGCTTGGCGTCGCGCAGAGTCTCCGGATCGCGCGGGTTTTCGCGGATGCGCGGCTCGAATTCGACGACGCTGCGGATCTTTTCGAGGAAGAGCATATCGATCTTCGTCGCGTCGTAGATCAGGCCGAGGTCAGTACCCAGACGCACGAGCTGCGCGATCGCGTAGATGCGGTCGTCCGTGCCCTGCGCGATATAGGCTAGGAGCGAATCGACGTCCATATCGTCGAATTTGGCGCTGTAGAAATGGCACAGGCCTGTCTCCACGCTGCGCACGGCTTTGAGGAAGCTTTCCTCGATCGTGCGGCCGATGGCCATGACCTCGCCGGTCGCCTTCATCTGCGTGGTGAGCTTGTTGGAGGCGCCGGTGAATTTGTCGAAGGGGAAACGCGGGAACTTGGTCACGACATAGTCGAGCGTCGGTTCGAAGGACGCGGGAGTATTGGCGATGCGGATCTCGTCGAGCGTCAACCCGACGGCGATCTTCGCCGAGACGCGCGCGATCGGGTAGCCGCTTGCCTTGGAGGCGAGAGCGGAGGAGCGGGAGACGCGCGGATTGACTTCGATCAGGTAGTAGCGGAAGGAGTGCGGGTCGAGCGCGAACTGCACGTTGCAGCCGCCTTCGATCTTCAGCGCGCGGATCAGGCGCAGGGCGCTGTCGCGCAGCATCTGATATTCCTTGTTCGTCAGCGTCTGGCTCGGCGCGACGGTGATGGAGTCGCCGGTGTGGATGCCGACCGGATCGACGTTTTCCATATTGCAGATCGTGATGGCGGTGTCGTTCGCGTCGCGGATGACCTCGTATTCGATCTCCTTATAGCCCTTGATGCTCTTTTCGACGAGCACCTGTCCGACAGGCGAAAGCTGGAGCGCATGCTTGACGATCTCGGTAAGCTCCTCTTCGTTGTCGGCAAAGCCGCCGCCGGTGCCGCCGAGGGTGAAGGCCGGACGCAGAACGACCGGATAGCCGATGCGCTGCGCCGCTTCGACGGCCTGCTCAAGGCTCGACGCGACCTCGGACGGAAGCACGGGCTCGCCGAGCGCTTCGCACAGCTCCTTGAACTTCTCGCGGTCCTCCGCCTGCTGGATCGAATGGAAGCTCGTGCCGAGGATCTCGACCTGACATTCGTCGAGGACGCCCTTTTCCCACAGCTGCATGACAAGGTTCAGGCCTGTCTGTCCGCCGAGGCCCGGAACGACCGCGTCCGGGCGTTCGTAGCGCACGATCTTGGCGACGAATTCGAGATTCAGCGGCTCCATATAGATCTTGTCCGCGATATGCGTATCGGTCATGATGGTGGCGGGATTTGAGTTGATGAGCACGACCTCATAGCCTTCCTCGCGAAGGGCGAGGCAGGCCTGCGTGCCCGCGTAGTCGAATTCGGCGGCCTGACCGATGACGATGGGGCCGGAACCGATGACCAGGATCTTCTTGATGTCTGTTCTCTTAGGCATTTTCGGTGTCCCCCTTCATCATGGCGATAAATTCATCGAACAGGTAACTGCTGTCCTGCGGTCCGGGCGCGCTCTCCGGGTGGTACTGCACGCTCATAACGCGGTCGGCGTCGCTGCGCGCGCCTTCCGCCGTGCCGTCGAGGAGATTGATATGCGTAAGCTCCAGGCCCGTGCCTTCGATCGATTCGGCGCGTACGGCGTAGGAGTGGTTCTGGCTGGTGATCTCGATCTTTCCGGTGCGCAGGTTTTTGATCGGGTGGTTCCCGCCGCGGTGGCCGAACTTCATTTTATAGGTCTCGCCGCCGTAGGCTAGGCAGATCAGCTGATGCCCGAGGCAGATGCCGAAGATCGGCAGCCGGCCGCGAAGCTCCTGAACGAGCCGGATCACGCTCGGCACGTCGGTCGGATCGCCGGGGCCGTTGGAGAGGAAGAGACCGTCGGGTTTTAAGGCAAGCACTTCCTCGGCTGTCACGTCGTAGGGGACGACCGTTACGTTGCAGCCGCGCGCGTTTAGCGAACGGATGATGTTCATCTTGATGCCGCAGTCTACCGCGACGACGTTGTAGCGGTAATTCGCGGTGCGCGCGTACCATTTTTTACGGCAGCTGACGCGGAAGACCTGATCGCGCGGCAGGACCGCGTCCGCAAGCTTTTCCATGGCCTCCCTGTGCGGCGTGTATGCCGAACAGACCAGCGCCTTCTGGCTGCCTTTGGCGCGGATGATGCGCGTGATCATGCGTGTGTCGACGCCGCAGATGCCCGCGATGCCGTTTTCCTCCATCAGCTCGTCGAGCGTCTTGGTATAGCGGAAATTGGAGGGGGAGTCGTTGTAATCGCGCACGATCAGGCCGCCGATCGAAGGCGTGCGGGTCTCGAAGTCTTCGTCCGTAATACCGTAGTTGCCGATGATCGGATAGGTCATGCAGACGATCTGCCCGGTATAGGAAGGATCGGAGATGATTTCCTGATAGCCGACCATGGACGTGTTGAACACGATCTCATAGATCGCTTCCCGGCGGTCGCCGAAGCCGTAGCCGAGGAATTCCTCGCCCGAGGCGAGCACTAGTTTTCTGTCGAATTTCTTTGCCATACGATACTCCCATTCACGATATTCAAAAGTACGCGCCCGCAGACCTCCATGCCCTCGAAGGGGGAGCCGAAGCCGTGCGTGGCGAAAGCTTCCTGACGGATGGTATAAGGGGTGGTAAGATCGAGCACCGCAAGGTCGGCCTGCGCGCCGGGCTCGATCTGCGGGCCCAGCGAGAAGATGCGCCGCGGCGCGGCCGCCATCTTGTCGATGATCGTTTCGAGCGGGACGAGCCCGGTCTTAACAAGCTTTGTATAGAGGACGGGGAACGCCGTCTCGAGGCCGGGGATGCCCATTGCGCTTTTTTCGAGGCCGCGGCTTTTTTCCTCGCGGCTGTGCGGGGCGTGGTCCGTCGCGATCACGTCGATCGTGCCGTCGAGCAGGCCTTCGATCAGCGCTTCCCGGTCGCGTGCCGATCGGAGCGGGGGATTCATCTTGAAGCGCCCGTCCTCGCGAAGGTCTTCGTCGGTCAGCGTCAGGTAATGCGGCCCCGTCTCGCAGGTGACGGGAAGGCCTTCTTTTTTCGCCTGCCGAATCAGCTCGACCGACTGATACGTCGAGATATGGCAGACATGGTAGCGGCAGCCGGTCTCTCGCACAAGCGCGATGTCGCGCGCGATCTGCGCGTATTCGCTTTCGGAGCTTATCCCGCGGTGCCCGTGCGTGCGTGCATATTCCCCGTCGTGGATGTAGCCGCCGCGCACGAGCGCGTTGTCCTCGCAGTGCGCGCAGATCATGCCGTCCACGGCTTTTACGCGGCGCATGGCCTCGCGCATCGTGTCCTCGCTCTGTACGCCGCGGCCGTCGTCGGAGAAGGCGAAGCACAGAGGCTTCATGGCTTCGAAGTCCACAAGCTCGCCGCCGCCCGCCTGTCCCTTCGTGATGCAGGCGTAGGGCAGGACGCGCACGCGCGCGTCGCGTCGGATGATCCCGCGCTGTACTTCGATATGCTCCGGCGTATCCGGAGGCGGGGAGAGATTCGGCATGGCGCACAGCACGCTGTAGCCCGACTGCGCGGCTGCCTGCGTGCCGGAGGCGATCGTCTCTTTATAAGAAAAACCGGGTTCCCGCAGATGCACGTGCACATCCGCGAAACCCGGGATCAGGATACTGTTGTCAAAAGAAAATACCTGCGCCTCGGAAGAAACAGGGATCCTGTCTTCGACGGCGGTGATGACGCCGTCCGTGAGAAGAAGGTCGGCCTTTTGGAATCGGCCTTCCCGATAGACATTTGCGCCGGTAATCAGAATCTGCATGAAAAAACTCCTGTGTGATCCGTATATAATAGAGTCAGGTAAACGATGGATAAATCGGCGATCGCCGATGATCAGAAACCTCCGAAGGCGCGCTTGATGGCCGCCATGCGGACGAATACGCCGTTTTGCACCTGCTTGAAGATGCGGCTTCTTTCACACTCGACGATCTCGTCGGTCAGCTCCACACCGCGGTTGAAAGGCGCGGGATGCATGATGATCGCACCGGGCTTCATCAGGGAGAGCCGGTCGGGATTCATGCCGTAGAGGCGGTTGTACTGCGCGGTGGCGTCCGAGCCCATGTGCTCGTTTTCGCTGTGGCGTTCATGCTGTACGCGCAGGAGCATGATGATGTCCATCTCGCGCACGGCCTTGTCGAACTCGATGTAATTGTCGTGCGCGTCGCGGAACTGCTCGGGGCCGGAGGTGTAGACCTCCATGCCGAGGCGCTGCATGACGCCGCTGTTGGTGTGCGCGACGCGGCTGTGCGCGACGTCGCCGACGATGGCGATCTTCAGCCCTTCAAAGCCGCCGAATTCCTGGCGGATCGTCATCAGGTCGAGAAGCGATTGCGTCGGATGGTTGCCGGTGCCGTCGCCTGCGTTGAGGAAGGGAACCTTTACACTGGCGAGCTGTTCGTAGTATGCGTTCTCGCTGTGGCGGATCACGAAAAGATCCACGCCGAAGCTTTCAAATGTCTTGACGGTATCGTAGAAGGTCTCTCCTTTGAGCATCGAGGAGCTTTCCGGCTGGAAGTCGAGGATGCGGCAGCCGAGCTTCAGCTGCGCGGTCTGAAAGGAGTAATGCGTCCGGGTGGAAGGCTCAAAAAAAAGGTTGGCGACAACCCGGTCTCTTGCGCCGAAATACGGGGCGCCGGAACGGAATGCCTCAGCCTCATCCAAAATCCTGTAAATCTCTTCGAGCGTAAGATCGCTCAGATTGTAAAGGTTTTTCAATTGTCCACCACTTTCCGGCGTTTAGCCCGGGAGGAAAACGCCATATGCGATTTTTAACATTATACGTTTTTTTCAGGAAAAAGACAATCGTTTGTTTTTACGATTTCTTTTATCTTTCCCCTATAGATATTGGTTGATTTACCAAAGAGACACAATATACATGGAAAAAAGGAAAAAACAGCCTTTTTTGACTTTGTAACCGTATTGTAAGAATGCAGGGATTGACAATTGAGGGGCATTTCGATATTATTATAGAAGCGGCTGAAAAAAATACGGAAAGGGGGCGCAAGCGATGAAAAACGGAAAGAATACGGAAAAAATGGAAGTCGTTTCTTTTGCACGCCCTTATGGGACGGAATGATTCTGCGGTAAAACACATTCTTTTTTGTTGTATTTTGTGTTTCTCCGCCGAAAGGCGGTTTTTTGCTTTAGTAAACGCTGAATAAATACGTCTTCGGCATAATTCGGTTCTGTTCCGCTCTGCCGTCATCAATTCCTCTTGAAATACACAAAGTATTCCTGCGAGAAATCGATTTGGGCAGATCGCATAACAACGCCAATTCTGTTCTCGCCGAATCATTCGTCGTTTACTTGGGATCACTTGTAAAAATCTCTTACTTTGTAAAATATTGACTTGGAGTATATAACCGTGAAGAAAAAGAATCAAAAGGACAGCAAGATCGCGCTGCTTGTGCGCTTCATGCCGCGCGCGTGGTACTGGTTCATCATCACGATCGCGGCGAGCACCATCACCACGCTGACCGAGGTGCTGATGCCGCAGATCGTCAGCGTTACCGTGGACTCGATCATCGGCGACAAGGCCTTCACGATCTCGCCGCAGATCGTAAACTTCCTCGGCGGGGAGCAGGCGATCCGCGCTCTGCGCGACAACCTGATCATCGTCGCGCTTGCGATCCTTCTGTCCGGCATCGTCGGCGGCATTTTCCGCTACGTCTCCCGCGTCGCCTCGACGCGCGGATCGGAGGCCTATGTCAAAAACATGCGCAATACGCTGTTTGCGCATATCCAGCGCCTGCCGTTTTCCTGGCACAGCGCAAACCTCACCGGCGACATCATCCAGCGCTGCACCTCGGACGTCGATCAGGTGCGCAATTTTGTCACCGGTCAGCTCATCATGATCCTGCAGATCGTTTTCCGCATCGTGATCGCCGTGGTCATGATGTTTACGATGAACGTAAAGATGGCGCTTGTCGCTGCGGTTTTCGCGCCCATCGTCATTCTCTATTCCTTTATTTTCTATACCAAGATCCGCGATCAGTTCACCAAGGCGGATGAGGCGGAGGGCTATCTTTCCACCATCGCGCAGGAAAACCTGACCGGCGTGCGCGTCGTGCGCGCGTTCGGGCGCGAGCGCTACGAGCGCGACAAATTCGAAAAGCAGAACGTCTATTATACCGGACTTTGGGTGCGGCTCGGCAAGCTCCTGTCGATCTTCTGGGTCATGGGCGACTGGGTTTCCGGCCTGCAGATCCTGCTGGTCGTCGTGATCGGCTGTTTTCAGGCGATCTCCGGCGACATCACCGCCGGTCAGTTCATCGCGTTTGTTTCCTATAACGCGATGTTCATCCATCCCGTGCGAAATCTCGGCAGAATCGTCAGCGAAATGAGCAAGGCCGGCGTATCCATCGACCGTCTGAACTACATCCTTTCCTCCAAGCCCGAGGAGGATAAGCCGCAGACCGTGCCGGGCAATATGAAGGGCGACATCGAATTCAGCCACATCAAATTCGGCTACGGCGAACAGGACGTTTTGAAGGACGTCAGCTTCACGATCCCCGCAGGCTCGACCTTTGCGATCCTCGGCGGCATCGGATCGGGCAAGTCCACCCTGATGCACTTGATGAACAGGCTTTATGATCTCGGGCCGGACGGCGGAAAGATCACCATCGGCGGCGTTGATATCGCCGATATACCGATGGAGGAGCTGCGCAAAAACATCGGCATGGTCCTGCAGGAGCCCTTCCTGTTCTCCCG
>JAEEGL011655432.1_pt1 | contig 30691 bp, 24 predicted proteins | sample 9134231 | NCBI WGS metagenome assembly JAEEGL01 (sample SAMN16246548, study PRJNA631951) | gut metagenome | biome: gut microbiome; feature: rumen; material: fiber-attached | host: Bos | place: Iran: Karaj | collected 2018-10 | reverse complement strand
TAATTGCCAAATTCTTTCTCTTAATTTCTTAAGCGGGGCTGCTGTCCGAAAGCTGTATACCTTTCGAACGGCAGCCCCGCTGCGTCGGCGCAGGCCGGTGTGGTCCCTGGGGACGGGGTTGATGGGACATTAAATGTCCCCTGGGGACGGGGTTGATGGGACATTTATTTCTTCTGAAGTTTTTGGCGGAGGTCTTTTGCAAGAGTAATGTCCCCCGGGGACGGGGGTGATGTGACATTTATTTCTTCTGAAGTTTTTGACTGAGATCCTTTGCAAGAGTGAGTTCTTCGGGAGTCGGGGGGCTCGCGATATCCGCCGCATACATCAGTCTGTATGATGTGCTGAAAACTTTGCTGACATCATCTCTTACTTCAGGAGGTGCGAGAACCTCATAATCTGACAGAAGCCCTCTGTCGCAGAGGTTCTGACCTGACAGACGGATCAGATTCTTCTTGATAATATCGACATCCATGAGAAGCTGCTGTGTGGGAGAGGCCAGTCGATATCGCAGGTAACGGTAAAGTTTTGTACCTGTAACAAGAAGAAGTGCAAGCAGTATGGCTGAGAGAGCAAAGGGCCAGAGTATTTTAAGTGCCATAATAAGTGAATTGTCTGCGTCGCTTTCGGTGTTGCTGCCTTCCGCAGTGTCAGCCTGAGCTTTGGCAGGTAAGGCTGCAGCGGTCACAGAAGATGGGAGATGAGAATCTTCCGAAATGGCCTTCCTGTGCCATGAGTTCTCTGTGGGAGTGTAGTAGGCAGCAGTTGGCTCAAAGGGGATCCAACCGGCGCCATCGATGTAGGCCTCGGACCAGGCGTGGGCACAGCTGCCGTTTACCCTGTACTCATCGGCTTTTTCAAAGGGAAAGGCATACCTGTATCCTGTCACTGCTCTTGCGGGGATCCCTGCAAGCCGAAGGAGCATAACCATTGAGGATGTATAGTGGACGCAGTATCCGCTTCCGGTATCAAAAAGAAATCTGCCGGCGATATCCGAAAGCCCCTGGGAAGTGCTCATATCAGAGCGTTTATCATAGCCGCCCACTGCATCTTTTGAGTAAGTATACCTGCGTAGAAAGCTTTCGATAAATCTGCACTTGTCATATTCATTTTCGGCTTCGCTGGTAAGCTCATCGGCCAGATTTTTGAGCTCTGAGCCCGCGCCTGATGTAACAAGATACTCTTTTCTTATGGATTCATCCTGACGGGACAGCTGTCCGAGCGCTTTTTCAAATTCGCTCTTTGTAAGTACTTCTTCAAGATCGATGTCCCATAGATCAGATGCGTAGGATAGAGCTGCCTCGTAGCTGAAGCTCTCCGCATCTTGTGTGGAAGGCGCTGAGCGGAGCAGTGCTGTAAGATACGGGGAGCCATAGTCCACATCAAGGTACCGGGCATGAAGCCTGTATCCCTTCCTGTGCAGGGTGCTTGAGGACCCTTGCGTGACTTTTTCTCCCCACTTAGTCAGGACAAACGAAGTGGCAGGGGCAATTTCGTCATGAGTATCAAGGTAGACGTACTCGAGATCGACTTCAGAGACCTCGGAGAAAAGAGAAGCCTCTTCAGGGCTTATGCCGCTCACATATAAAAACTTCAGAAATCGCACAAACTGCAGGGTATCAGCACCTTTTCCTCCGGCAAGATATAGGGTCTTTCGCATGTTTTCGACTTTTCCTGTCTCATCGTTTGTATAGGTGTGATAGGGAAGTTCATTGGTTTCCAGAAGAAGCTGCACTTTATCGGAACCGCTCAGTTTATCACCGGTGGCAGAAAGAGAGCTGTAGCCAGCACTGTAGCTGTCTCCAAAAGCTATTGAAAAGTAATAGGAAGCATTGTCTGCTGCGGTTTCAATTCCTTCGGCGATTCTTTCTCCGGCGCGGACGATAGGAGACCAGTCAATGGGATCAGGACCCATTGGGATGAGCATGGAAAAGATGCCCAGGCATAAAAAGAAATGTATGGGAAAGGATGGAGAGCCTTTTGCGTGGAAAACAGATTCGAGTGCAGATAAAGTGAGAATCACAAGGTTGATGCACAGAAGTTTTTCCGAAATGCTCTCTGAGTGAAAACTTTCATTATTAAAATACAGAATCAGAACGATGATATCCAGAAGAAGCGGCAAAGAGACAAAGAACCTGCGTCTTTCTGGAATAATGCTGATAAAGAACCTTAGCAGAACTCCGAAGATGATTGCGCCCTGCAGCAGAAGAAAAAAGTCGACCCGCCATATCACTAAAAGAATTGCAAGAGGTGGGATGACTGAGAAAAGCTTCGATACAATACCTGAGACCATGAGTTCAAACACATGCTCAAGAATGCAGCAGGACAGAAAGACAAAAATCACCAGGATCGGGAAGCGGCTGTCGGAAACAGTGGCATAAGTACTGTAATACTGCCGGAATACTTCCGATAAAAGCGCAGCGAAAGAAAAGGCAAGGAGGTGCCTCTTGGCCTCAACTGCAAATATCGATGAAATTTTGCTCATCCCCCGGGCGTTCATTGATTGTAATCCATGTCTCGTAGTCATTTTGGGATTCCTTATGTGTTGTGATAAGATTCTGCAGTCCGGCGTATTCCTCATCCGAGGAATAGAATAGTCCGTCCGAGACTCTTTCGTAGAAATCTGTGAAGCTTCTGTTTGAGTCTATTTTAACCTGCCTGATGCTACCAGCGGGAAATGTTATGGTAACGGGAATGCCCTGATCGGTGAAATGTCTGGCTGCGGATACGACAAACTCAAGAAAGAAGTCGCGGCTTTTAAGGAAAGAGGTGTCCCATTCCCTCTCGGGAGTATTTCTGGCGTTCATTATGATGGATATGGTTCTCTTTTCCATTCTGTCGGGGATCCTGACCATCAGGTCAGATGTCCTTGCGGATACCTTCCAGTTTATGGAGGCGAGACTGTCGCCTTTTGTGTAAGGGCGAAGGTCATTTCCGGGAATGTCCTCAAACAGACGGTAGCTCTTTTGCCCGGTGCTGTTTACCAGGTTTTCAAGATCGAGAGATTTGCCCGCGATGTCGGTTATCCTGGGCTTTACAAGAGCTCTGAATGAGTATGGGACATCGAGGGTTACTTCAAATATGTGAAAGGGATCTGCAAAAGAAATATTCTCAACGCCCACGTCATAGGCTCCTGCAAAGAGGCAGTTGATGCCGGACAAAAGCTCGGTTTTTTCGTGAGCATCAAGGCAAATGCGCATTCCGGCAGGAATCTCATAGAGGTTGCAGCGCTCTTCGTAGATGCCTACAGCCATATTGTGTATGGGCAGCAGGCCTGAATTTTCAAAGGCTGCACGGTATTTATGGACCTCGCCTTTTGTCAGCTTATGAACCTCAACCTCCTGATAGACCCGAAGGAACTTAAAACACAGGAAGATGTAGAGGCCGGAAACCGGAAGCAGCAGCAAAAGGGCAGCCAGCGGCGCGTAAGCTACAGGACCGCCATAAAAGCTGGCAAATACTATGGCGGCAACGAGCGCGGCAAGATAGATTAATAGGTTTGTTGTCGTGAAAGTAATCTTCATTGCACTTTTGTCTTTCCGAGGATGTCGTTTAACAGGTCTTTGGCAGTGATGCGGCTGATACGTGCTTCGCTTGTGAGTATCAGTCGATGAGGCAGGGAAATTGCGGCAGCTTGGGCGATATCCTCAGGGATGCAGTAATCTCTGTCCGAGAGGTAACAGATGGCCTGTGAGCAGCGGATCATTGACAAAAGAGCTCTCGGAGATGCACCAACCCGGATCTCAGCTTTGGTGCGGGTTGCATCAATTATTGCAGCAGCGTAGGAGAGGAGCTTGTCGTGTACGGTAACTGCCTCAACTTCCCTTCTCATATCCAGGATATCCCTGTCTGTAAGGACTGCCTCCGTCTTCTCGTGAAGACTGCCTTCAAGGAATCTCTTAGCCATATCTTCAGATGCGACTATCTCGGGATATCCCACTGAGAGCTTCATCATAAAGCGGTCAAGCTGCGATTCGGGAAGGGGATAGGTTCCGGCCATCTCTGACGGGTTCTGGGTCCCTATGACCATGAAGGGCTGTGGGACATCGTAGGAGACGCCATCAATTGTAACCTTGTGCTCCTCCATTACTTCCAGGAGAGCGGACTGCGTCTTGGGTGAAGTGCGGTTTAGCTCGTCTGCAAGGACGATGTTGCTTAAAACAGGGCCCGGCATCACGGAGAAAGTCCCGGTGCTTTTGTTGTAAACGGATATACCGGTTATGTCAGAAGGCATGGTGTCCGGAGTGCACTGGATCCTTGCAAAAGAAAGGGCAAGAGAGTCCGCAAGGGCTTTGGCAAGCGTGGTCTTGCCAACCCCCGGTACATCCTCAAGAAGAATGTGACCGCCGGACAGAAGTGCTATGATGATCTTGTCGATGACATCGCCCTTACCGACGACTCTTTTCTCAATGTTTTCTTTTAATTTATGAACCCGCTCATTCATGATTGACGTCCTTTCGTAGATGGATAAATATGAAATTATTAAAAAAATATGAACTATTACTATTTATTATACTTTAAAACTGTGATATAATTCTACGAATTGTGGGGTGGGGGGATGCTGACAATATGCTAACGTAAGCTAATTTTTTTGGAGAGTTAAGTTATGAATCGCTCAAACAGTGGCGCATCATTTGATGTTGTACATGTCATGATGGACGTTTTTGTCCATGTCATATCTGCTATTATAGCCTTACAAATATGGGGCGATGCGCTCTATACAAAAGATCAGTGGAAGGCTTTTGCTACCATATATCTGATAGCACTTCTCATTTTCCTGCTAATGAACAGAGCACTTTATATATATAATACTACTATTTTCTTCTATCTTGACAGGATAATAAAGCGGGAGACGTTATCAATCCTTGTGGCTATGCTCTGCGCAGGGCTTCTTTTTGCGAATGTCTCAGCTCTTGAGATTGAGCCTTCTTTGTTTTTTGGACTTTGCGGCGTGACTTATGCTGTGCTGATCCTTGAGATCCTGTTCTTTGAGAGACTACTGGACAGGATTATCATGCGCAAGCATATACCCAGAGTTCTGTATGTCGGAAGCAAAGATACTTATAACAAGTTCAGGTATTTCCTTCAAAAGACATCCATAATTGTCAACGAGATAGGTTATATAAGCATTGAGGACAACGACAATTCCATAGAATATATAGGTAGGCTTTCTGACCTTGAGAATGTGATCAGGAAATACAATATCGATCAGGTATTCATACTGCAAAAGAGAGACATGGAGATCAAAAATCTTCAGAAGTACGTTGATATCTGCATTGAGATGGGAATAACCTGCCGAATAATCATTGATACTTTCAGAAGGCGAAAGGCATTTTCCTTCGTGAGCAGCGTTGGTACATATCCTGTCAGCACTTTCCACACAGTGACCATGAACAGCTTTGAAAGGGTGTTAAAGAGACTTTTTGATATTGTCTTTTCGGTGGCATTTATCATTCTCACTTCTCCGATAATGCTCATAACTGCGATCGCGATCAAGCTGGATTCGAAAGGACCTGTAATCTTCAAGCAGGTGCGTGTCGGCAAAAATGGAAGACATTTTAAGATATGGAAGTTCAGGAGCATGTATCAGAATGCTGAAGAATTAAAAGCCGAACTGATGGATTACAACACGGTTGAAGATGGCATGATGTTCAAAATGAAGGATGACCCGAGAGTTACAAGGGTTGGGAAGTTCATCAGAAAGACCAGTATCGATGAGCTTCCCCAGTTCTTTAACGTACTTTCCGGATCGATGAGCATTGTGGGAACAAGACCACCGACGATCGATGAAGTCAGCAAGTACACTGCAAAGCAGTGGAGAAGAATCAGTATTAAGCCGGGTATCACAGGTATGTGGCAGACCAACGGAAGAAATACGATCACGAATTTCAACGATGTGGTAGAGCTGGATACCAAATATATAGACGAGTGGAGCCTTTGGCTTGATGTAAAGATTATGTTAAAAACAGTCATAGAGGTATTTAGACACAAAAACGTTTATTGATCATAAGGGTTATATACCATGAAGATAGCAATGATAGGGCATAAGAGAATTCCATCCAGGGAAGGTGGAATAGAGGTGGTAGTCGAAGAACTGTCCACCCGTCTTGTGCAGATGGGCCATTCAGTTACTGTCTACAACAGGAAAGGGAAACACGTTTCTGATAAGAACGCTGACCTGGATGCGCACAAACTAAAAACGTACAAAGGAATAAGGATTGTTCATGTCCCAACGCCCAGAAACAAGGCGATGAATGCCATAGTGTATTCGTTTATCGCCACACTTTTTGCGCTTGCGGGCAACTACGATGTTATACATTATCACGCAGAGGGACCCAGCATAATGCTGATGATCCCGCATTTCTTCGGGGTCAGGACCATTGCGACCATACATGGTCTTGACTGGCAGAGATCCAAATGGGGAGGCCTGGCAACCAGGGTCCTTAAATTTGGCGAGATGATCGCAGCTAAGTATGCGGATGAGGTGATTGTTCTTTCAACCAACGTACAGCAGTACTTTAAGGACACCTACAACAGGGAGACCATATATATACCTAACGGTGTAAACAGGACTGAGTTCAGGGATCCCGATATAATCGCAGGCAGATTCGGGCTTGAAAAAGAAAAATATATCCTTTATCTCGGAAGACTTGTTCCGGAAAAAGGCGTAACTTACCTCCTGGAGGCTTTCTCCAAGGTCAAGACAGATATGAAGCTGGTCATCGCGGGCGGAACAAGCCACTCCGATGAATATGTAGATCTCATTAAGGAACTGGCGGCCAAGGACGACAGGGTTGTTATGACGGGCTTTGTTCAGGGAAATCTCCTGGCAGAGCTGTACAGCAACGCATATCTGTACGTGCTTCCGAGTGATGTGGAGGGAATGCCCATAAGTCTTTTGGAAGCAATGAGCTATGGAAGAAAGATTCTGACAAGTAACATACCCGAGAATTCGGAAGCATGCGGTGAGTATGCAATGTACTTCAAGAAGTCAAGCGTAAGAGACCTGACAAAGAAGCTTAAGGAAGCTATCGCTCAGCCTGAGCTCTTCCATACTATGGATGAGATAATGGATTACTGCTACACCCGCTTTGACTGGAACAAGGTAACGGGCGCCAGCGCAAGGCTTTATATTGATGCAATCCTGAATGTTGAGAGGATTGACAGAGTTTAATAAAGAGGCAATGGAAATGTTTTGCTATGCAGAATGACTTGATAAGAAACTTTTGGGAGATATTCAAAACTGAGACCGCAGGTGTCGGGCAGAAAGAGATCATTGCGCTTCTTGTAGTCGAAGTACTGGCAGTGGTGGCACTTTCGATAGCCTTCAGAAAAAAAGGACGGATTAATGTTCGAAAAGTGCTGTATATCCTAGCGGTCATGACATACACCTATATACTGCTTAATATAACGCTGTTCAGACGGGAACCCGGTTCAAGAGCGGGAATCGTACATCTGAAAATAATGCTGGGGTTTGGCTTCAGAACGGGCAATCCATCCTGGATAATGGCTTTCAGTCTTTTGAATATTTTACTGTTTGTTCCATTTGGAATCCTGATCTATCTGTTATTCAGGAAAAGCAGCATGGGGATTGCCATCTTTGCCACAACGATAACAGGTCTTTGTATGAGCTCTATGATTGAACTTGCCCAGTTCCTGACCGGAAGGGGAATGTTTGAAGTGACGGATCTTGTCACCAATACTACGGGAGCACTTGTAGGGGCTGTGGTTGCAGCTCTTTTGTATAATAAAGTATTTAAAGTATTAAGGAAATGATCATGAAGATTCTGTTTGTAAACAAGTTTCTCTATCCCAATGGTGGGTCGGAGACTTATATTTTTAAACTGGGAGAAGCGCTCATGGCAAAGGGCCATGAGGTTCAGTACTTCGGAATGGAGCATGAGGGCAGGTGCGTAGGCAACAGGGTTGGCGCATACACCCAGGACATGGATTTCCACAATGCCTCAAAGCTCACCAAGCTTACATATCCGCTTAAGACAATTTATTCCTCTGATGCCCGCAGGAAGATCCGTCTGGTGCTGGATGATTTTAAACCTGATGTGGTTCATCTCAACAACTTCAATTATCAGCTGACGCCCTCCATCATCCTGGAGATCGTTGCCTGGAGAAAGGCAGCGGGGCGTGCATGCAGGATTGTGTTTACTGCCCATGACTACCAGCTGGTGTGCCCCAACCATATGTGCAACAACCCGAATACTCACGAAAACTGTGAGAAGTGTCTTACAGGCAGCTTTTTAAACTGCACAAAGGGCAAATGTATCCACGGAAGTACTGCCAAGAGCTTTATCGGTACGCTGGAAGCAAGCTTCTGGAAGCTCAACGGGGCGTACAAATACATAGACAGTTTTATCTGCTGCAGCAGATTTATGAAGACCAAGCTGGATACCAATCCTCTCTTTGCAAAAAAGACTGTGGCTATTCATAACTTTATAGACAGGATTCCATGGGTTGATACCCCTAAGGAAGATTATATATTGTATTTCGGAAGATTCTCTGAGGAAAAGGGGATCAGAACGCTTGTAGAGGCAGCCAGAAGAATGCCGGAGGTGAACTTTGTATTTGCGGGTAAGGGACCTTTGGAGAGCCTTGTGGACAGCGTCAGCAACATCAAAAACGCTGGATTTAAGAGCGGAGATGAGCTTTCAGACCTGATCCGAAAGGCACGGGCTTCAGTATATCCTTCAGAATGGTATGAGAACTGCCCCTTTTCTGTAATGGAGTCACAGCTCTACGGCACACCGGTAATCGGTGCCGACATAGGAGGAATCCCGGAGCTTATTCAGGTCGGAAAGACCGGTCTTCTGTACAGGAGCGGCGATGTGGATGCGCTGTGCGATCAGATACACCTGTTGTGGCAGGATGACAACAGGGTAAAACAGATGCATGAGGCCTGCAGGGATCTGAGCTTTGATACGATTGATGAGTATCTGGAGAAGCTTATGAAGATATACGGCCAAGGCGCCAATTGATGTCGGTAATTAGGTGTTTTGATAATTGAAGACACTATATCCTGGGTTATCGATATGTTATGAAATTTTAAGAGATTCTTAATAAAGATAAATATGAATAATGATACAATTAATGTGCTTGCGAAGGCTTATTTGCAGGCACATTTTTCATTTTTTACAGTATCTTGGCAGAACGCTCATTTCTGTCACTATATTTTTCCGTGTGACTTAAACAAGGAGGAAAATATATGCGCATAAAAAGGCTTATGGCTGTCGGAATTGCAGGAATACTAATGGCCGCATCTATCAGCACTGACAGTGTTCCGGTATATGCAACTGCAGAAGAGGATGTTATTGAGTTTGTGGATTCTGATGAGCCTGTGGCAGAAGAGGGTGAAGAAGATTCCGGAGAGATGTATTTAGAAGAGGATTCGGATGAGGGTCTGGATGAGCTGGAAGAGGACTCCGAAGAAGGTGATTCTGCGAAGGATCTTTATGACGACGAGATAGAAAGTGATGATCTTCTGCTGGGCGGAAATGCAGAGGAAGTCGAAGAACTTGAAGAGATAGATGATATATACTATGCTATGAATTTTTACCCGGGTGAAGGCAAGGTAATTTCAAACCTGGCCTTTGGGAAAGATATATCGGATTGGGAGTACGATGCCGAAAGTGGAGTAATGACCGCATATGTTCCGGCTACAGTGAAAGTTGTGCAGTCGGTCAGGTATTCACTTATAGTACCGGATGGCAGTAAAGAGTTTACAGGGTGGTATCTTGACGAGGGACATAAAGAGAAAGCAGATTTCAGCCAGGGTGTGACCGTTGAGTCAGACCTGGATCTGTATGCCGGATTCAGGAATACCGGAGAAGCTCCCGAGGAGTTCATTGTATCGGATTCAGTTTCGATAGATGAGGCTGCTATAGATAAAGCAGCAATGGACTGGCCGGAAGAACTGGTTTCTGCAGAGATAACACCGGAGTCGTTAGCTGCTGATGTAGCTGAAGCAGTTGCTGATGTGGCTACAGAGGCTCCTGAAGCGGCTGCAGATATTGCTGAGCCTGCAGATGAAGAGCCGATTGCAATGGCAGACGCTGCAGTTCCAGAAAAAGAACACCTCTATCTTGAGGATGCCAAGCTGTCCAGACAGATTCCGGCGCAGATTTACAGTGAAAATGGCGGGGTTCCGAAGCCGGCCGGCAGTGATGTTATTGATCTGTTCAGACAAGGCGATATAACAGTCACAGTAGATGGCAATAAACTTGTTTTTGTGGATGATGGAAATGCGTCTTCCATTAACATGGAAGGGTACTATTTTACAGTAGAGGATCCTGCGGAAAGCGACGCTAAGGTTAATCGTTATGTTGGCAGCAACAACTATGTAACTCTCGTTCCCACAGAGGCGCCCAAATACAACCTGGTTGAAGGGAAGATCGATGTGCCGTTTGAGATCAGGGGAACAGAGCTTTCGGTTAAGAATGTCAACTCAACTCTGTACTATGACGGAGCACCTGTTCTTGTATATACAGGCGGGGATAACAACGGTGACGGCTATCCCGATGTCGACACAAACGCGACACTCAGCAGGATAGGCGGTGTTATAACAGATTCCAATAATGAAGTACTGTCAAGTGATCGTTACACAATCACTGCAGCTAATGACAGTGCCAATATCGGAACAGTACTGGTTGTTTTTGAAGGTAAGGCCGACAGGGGAGTAACAGGAAGAATTACTCAGAATATCAAGATAGTCCGCAGAGAGATTGCGGCAGCAGATGTAACGGTCAGCTTTGCAGACAAAAACCTCAATGCTTCAAGTGTGCCGATGGTCAATGGTCAGGCAACACCTGCCGTTACAGTCAGGTTATCATCCAGCGGAAATGAGCTTGTAAAGGACAGAGACTATTCGGTAATTTATAGCGACAACAATGCGGCAGGCAAAACAGCCGCTGTGGGAATCAAGTTCGCCGGCAATTACACTGGGACGCTTAGCAAAGTACTCACCTTTACGGTGGCCAAGGACATCCTCAGCAAAGATAGTATTGTCGCCAGTGCACCTGACAAGGGGTACAGCATTTTCGCCCGGAGCGGATACTTTAAATCAATTCCTGTTCTGACCTATGGCGGCAAGACACTGAAACTTAACACTGATTATGTTTATGTTGAGCAGCCGACATATTACTATGCGAATGATGTGGTAAAGAAGAACATCTTCGGAAGGGTGACTCTTAGCAGAAAAGCAGGACAGAAGATTCCTGATAATGAGAGTGTTCCCTCGGGCGCTGTTATCAATTGTAAATTCAGTGTTGTTCCGTCGTCTGCTTCACAAGCATATACGGCTAATAAGGACAAGTCAGGGAAGTATATACCGATTAGTTTCACTGTTACATACAAGATGAGATAAAGAGAGAATCAAAGTTTATACAGGGTTTCCAAGGTTATGCGGGCCAGTCCTTCGGGACTGGCCTTTTTATTGCTGCACAAAATAATTGCGGTCGATTACTTGGGACTGTATAATAGTCGGATAGTGATCAACAAAAGTTGAGATAGTCGGGACTTCCCCAGTGACTGTACTGAAATTTTGCTGATTAGATCAAGATAAGGAGTACTTTGTAATAAAATGAAAAAACTGGAGTATTTTAACTTAGTGGCTGTTATTATCCTGGTGACTGCCATGACCATATTTTTTGGAACGAGGAAGGCCGATTACCACCTCGACGAAGTGTGGAATTATGGCCTGGCAAATCACATCGGATCCACACAGCCTGATATTGAAATGGGAGTGCCGTATGAAGGGATGGGCCCCTATGAGAATTTTGTGCAGGTTAATTCAGGAGAGAGATTTAATTACATCAATGTTTGGCAGAATCAAGGCAGGGATGTACATCCGCCTCTTTACTATATCTTTTTTCATACGGTTTGTTCGCTGTTTCCGGACACTTTCAGCAAGTGGTACGGAATAGCAGTTAATATAATGTGGATGATCTTCAGTACCTTCGCATTATATATACTTGTAAAAGACATTACGAAAAGCGCAACAACTGCCATTGGTGTGGTGCTGGCATTTGAAACTACCACGCAGTTTTTTGACATAATGATGTTTATCAGAATGTATGCACAGCTTATGTTTGCCACGATAATATTTGCTCTTTTAATAAAGAAATACTGGCAGAAAGAGCTGGATAAGCGGTTTTATGCATTGTATACCCTGGCTGTGCTTTTTGGCATGCTCACCCATTATTATTTCCTGATCTATGCATTTTTCATAAGTGCGGGATTTGCTGTCAGGCTGATTCTGGATAAGAGATTTGTTGAATTAAAGCGTTGTGTTATCACTGCGTTATGCGACGGAGTGGCATTTATGCTCATATGGTATCACTTTGGCGGGCATCTGCTCAGAGGATACAGAGGCAAACAGGCGATTAAGGAAGCTTTTACGTTTGGCGATTTTTTAGACAAATTCACGCTAACGATGTCCAGCGTAAATAAAACAACCTTTGCCGGCCTCATGATTCTTTTTGTTATTATTGTTTTAGTGATGATAGCCGTCAGAACTCTGAAAAAAGAGATGAAGTACAGCTATGACATTATGCTTATCTGCTGTGCTGCTTTGTACACGATAGTGATATGCAAGATTGCACCTTTTACACATTTCAGGTATCTGGTTCCGGTATTGTTCATCTATGTAATGTCTGCTTATCTGGCGCTGAAAGAACTTGTACTGAGACTGTTCTCCAAAAAGAGTGTGGAGTATGGTGTAATTGCCTTATTCCTTGCCATGAACCTTTGGACTATGCACAGTAATGCCTATTATGTTCCAATGGATTATCATTCGGAAGAGAAGTCGGAGTTCTGTGAGAGCCTGAAAGATAAGGATTGTCTGGTCGTGATAACTGTACCCTGGGAGTCTTTGAACTTTTTCGTTGCGCTTCCCAATGCAAAATCATACACATTTATTACGCCGGACATGCTTGCAGATGCTCTGAAACAAAAAGAAAATGGCTGTGTTATTGCTACTACTTCCGAGTATAGTAAGCAGTTGGACGAGGGTATAAGGGAAAACAAGCTGTTCCAAAGAGGAGGAGAGCTGTACTATTACTATGATCCGGCAGGCTAATAACATGATTTTCATTTATATATATCGATAATACATCAATTGCCAAAACAACTCTGTTTGTTGTATAATGTCGCTTGCTTTATATTATGTGTTTAATTTAATTTTGCAGACGTTTAGATTATGTTAGTAAAGGGAAAAAAGATGAAGATTGCAGTAGCAGGAACTGGTTATGTTGGACTTAGTCTGGCAGTATTACTCTCACAGCACAATGATGTAACAGCAGTAGACATTGTGCCTGAGAAAGTTGAGAAGCTCAACAATTGGAAGAGTCCGATTCAGGATGACTATATAGAGACTTTTCTTAATGAACATGAGGAGCGGGGACTTGCTCTTCGGGCAACAACAGAGGGTGCGTCTGCTTATCGGGATGCTGATTATGTAATAATAGCGGCACCGACGAATTATGACCCTCAAAAGAACTTTTTTGACTGTTCTGCTGTAGAAGCGGTTATCAAACTGGTATTGGAGAGTTCTGATACTGCGACCATGGTCATAAAGTCAACCATTCCGGTTGGGTATACCCAAAAGGTAAGAGAGCAGTTTAAGACGGACAGAATCATTTTCAGCCCTGAGTTTTTAAGAGAATCCAAGGCTCTTTATGATAACTTATATCCCAGCCGTATAATTGTCGGCTGTGACGATCAGAGCAGGGAGAAGGCAGAGACTTTTGCAAAACTGCTTGTTGAAGGTGCTAAGAAAGAAGACATTCCTGTTTTGACTATGGGATTTACCGAGGCGGAAGCTGTTAAACTCTTTGCCAATACTTATCTGGCTCTCAGAGTTTCTTACTTTAATGAGCTTGATACCTACGCTGAGCTCAAGGGATTATCGACAGAAGATATCATCGAAGGTGTCTGCCTGGATCCCAGGATCGGGACACATTACAATAACCCAAGCTTTGGATATGGTGGATACTGTCTTCCTAAAGACACCAAGCAGCTTCTTGCCAACTTCCAGGATGTGCCTGAAGATCTTATAAGGGCAATCGTTGAGAGCAACAGAACAAGAAAGGATCACATTGCGAACAGGGTTCTGGAAAAGGCTGGTTATTACACTGCGAGCTCTATGTGGAATGCAGAGAAGGAGAGGCCGATCACTGTGGGAGTTTACAGGCTGACTATGAAGAGTAACAGCGATAACTTCAGACAGTCCAGTATACAGGGAGTAATGAAGCGCCTCAAGGCAAAGGGTGCAACGGTTATCATATATGAACCAACACTTCCTAACGATCAGACCTTTTTCGGATCACTAGTAGTCAATGATCTTGAACGTTTCAAAAAAAGCTGCGATTCAATTATAGCCAACCGCTACGACAGCTGTCTTGATGATGTTAAGGATAAGGTATATACAAGGGATCTGTTCAGACGGGATTAAAGCAGTTTTTGCAGGGCGGAATTTGGATTTCAAAAAGAGATTTCTGATGGATAATTGTTGACTGAAAGAAAGACTTCGTTCTTGTGAGAATGAAGTCTTTTGTACATATTATAATAGTGCATAAAATTGGTATGAAATAAAACGGTATTTTATATCATCTGTCAATTGCAAATTCGCGCTGCAGGTTGTATAATTTCGCGGGATTATAAAAGATATTTGTAAAAAAGAGGCGGCCATATAATACAAAAGTTTGTCATTTTGTTAGAAGGCACAGGAAGGTCAGGGAGATTTTAATGGCAGAGAAGAAGCTGAATGGAACGGTAATAGTAACTTATAGATGTAATGCGCGTTGCTCTATGTGCAACAGATATAAAGCACCAAGTAAACCAGAGGAAGAGATCACTATTGATACAATAAAGAAACTTCCCAAAATGTATTTTACAAACATTACCGGAGGAGAGCCTTTTATCAGAACGGATATCAAGGATATTGTCCGTGAGCTCTACAAAAAGTCAGACAGAATAGTTATATCAACCAATGGTTTTTTCACAGACAGAATTGTTGATCTCTGCAAGGAATTTCCACAGATCGGTATCCGTATTTCAATAGAAGGACTTGAGGATACAAATAATGAGATCAGAGGTCTCGAAAACGGCTACCAGAGAGGTTATCAGACCCTCAAGAAGCTGCGTGAGATGGGAATGAAAGACGTCGGCTTTGGCATGACCGTACAGGATAAGAATGCACCTGACCTTGTTCCTCTCTACAAACTTTCTGATAAGATGGGTATGGAGTTTGCGACTGCATCGCTTCATAACAGCTTCTACTTTGTGGAAGCCAAGAATATCATCAAGGACAGACCTATGGTTGCCAAGAATTTTGAGAACCTGGTCAATGAACTTCTTGCAAGCAAGAGCCCTAAGAAATGGTTCAGGGCATACTTTAACCATGGACTTATCAACTATATTTACGGGCAGAAGAGACTTCTTCCCTGTGATATGTCTTTTGACACATTCTTTATTGATCCTTATGGGGATGTAATGCCATGCAACGGAACAAAAGACAAAGAAGTTATGGGTAACCTCAACAAACAGTCCTGGGATGAGCTCTGGAATTCCAAAGAGGCTGAAGAAGTCAGGGCCAAGGTGCGCTGCTGCGACAGAGACTGCTGGATGATAGGTTCAGTGTCGCCTGCTATGCACAAATATATATGGGTTCCTATGTGGTGGGTAATCCGTCACAAGGCCAAATTCTGGACCAAAAAGAAATACAGCATGTATGAGAACAAGATAGTTCGTGATCTTCGCGATGGCAAAGTGACTAAGGAAGACCTTGATAAGTGCAGCACCTGTGACATGTGTGCGACTGTAAACAACGGACTTTCTGCAGCTTCCATGGAGCAGCTTAAGAACAGGACCGGTGAAGAGATTGTAGATGCTGATATTGCAGCACAGATGAATAAGTGATCCTCCCTTCCGGAAGAATGACAGATATTTTCGCAGAGTGGAATTGAGATATGGGAAAAGACAGAGTAGCACTGATCGGGCTTGACGGCTCGGGTAAGTCAGCCAATATAGATCTGATGAAAAAGGATACCGGGTACAGTGATTACGATTTTCTTTGGGTCAGATGGAAACCGACACTTGTAAAACCGCTGTATAAGATTATCGGTAATAAAGCGGGCAAGAAAAGCACTGACAAGCCGGAAAATGCGGATAATAACGACAGAGAGAAGCTTCGGGCAGAGTACGATAAGAAAAAAGCCCTGAAGAAAAAGATATTCAAGTCGCCATTTGTTAAAGGCGCCTGGATATTCGTTGCCACACTTGACTATTTTTTCCAGTTCTATGCAAAGACTCTTAGGTATCTTTTAGGTGGAAAGAATATAATATTCGACAGGTATTATCTTGATCTTTATGTCGATCAGGGAATTAACTTTGGTTACTCTCCTGAAAAAATACATCGCGAGATAAAGAAGAATCAGTGGCTTTTTCCTAAGATGAATAGAATTATTTACATCAGGGTAGCACCTGATGTGTGCTATTCACGCAAGGATGATATACCCAATATGGACTATCTTGAAAAAAGATATGCTATTTACGAGTACATATGTAAAAAAGATAACTGGATCGTTGTTGATGGAACAAGACCATTGGATGAAGTAAGAAGCACCATCAGAAAAATCATTTTGGGAGAATGACATGGATAAGAAAAAGACGATAATGATAATACTTGATGGCTATGATTATTCTTATGTCATAAAGAACTTAAATAATCTGCCATTTCTGTCAAGCCTCAGGGATAAGGGCAAACTTGCAGCTCTTGAATCAGTAGTACCTGCAGATTCCATTCCCTCCTGGACAACCATCTACACCGGATTGAATCCGGCTGAGCATGGTGTTATTGAGTCTATCGATTATCTGAATTTCAAGAAGAAAGTAACCGGCGATTATTCTGTAATAAAAGGCAAATCCTTCTGGGATAAGCTTGGCGAAAAAGGGAAAAAAGTCTTCGTATTCAATCCGTTTATGGCTTACCCTGCATGGGATGTCAACGGCCTTATGATAAGCGGACCTGTATTTGAAGGTGGAAACATCAGTACCAACCACCCTGAACTGGTAGAGCTGGACAAACTTCCTCCGCTGGGAGGTCTGGTTGATAACCCTAACGATAAGACCATGCCGGAATTCTTCAAGAACAACATGAAGCTGACCCAGGATCAGTTCAATGCCTTTGACAAGTATTTCTCTAAGGGCGATTATGACTTTGCTTTTCTGGGAATTCTTACTTCCGACAGAATGCAGCACTTCTTGTGGAAGTACAATGATCCTACAGATAACTGGTACAAAAAGGGCAACAGAATGGAGGGCTCCATCCTCAAAATGTATCAGCTGATGGAGACCAATGTTAAGAAGCTCTTTGACAAGTACGGAGAAGAGTACAACATCATTGTCATAAGCGATCATGGTCACGGAAGAAGAGTTCAGAAGACCTTCTATGTCAACCAGTGGCTGATCAATGAGAAGATCATAAAAGACAAGAGTAAAAAGAAGAGATTTATTGAATTCTCCAAGAATATGACTCTTAAGTTTCTGGCAAGTATCAAGAAGGTTGAGCCGGGAACAAGATTCTTCAAACAGTTCAAATTTGCACATAAAGTTAAAAACGCAGACTATGTCTTTTCTTCCAACAAGAGCAGGGTTTATGCACCCAAATTTGATGGCTGCAACCCATTTGGAGGAATCTGCGTAAACAGAGAAGCTTTTGCATCTGATGCGGAGTACGAGGCAATGCGTCAGAAGATCATAGATGATCTTGTTAAGGTCAAGGATGGAAATACACAGGTTGTTTTGTGGGCAAAGCGAAGAGAAGAGATCTATGAGGGAGCCAAAGTAAGCAATTTCCCTGAAATTGTCTATCGGATGGATCCTGATTACGGTGTGGACAGAGGATTATTTGGGCATAAGCTGTTTGGAATCAATGCCATGCATGAGATCATTTCCGGCGGCCACAAATTTGAAGGAATTATCTTCGGATCCAGGGAGGATGTGTCATCAGTAAAGAGTGTTCTCAATATGCACAGATATATAATGGGGCTTTTTGAGTAAAGGGTATAGTAGGACAAAAGAATGATAAAAGTAGCAATTATCCTGCCGGGATTTGATGTTGGCGGAACTGAGAACATGGTGGCTAACCTTGTTCAGAACATAAATAAAAATGAATTTGAGGTGCTGGTAATATCTCTTAAGCCGGCCACTAATTCACATATTCAAAAACTCATAGAGGATACAGGAGTTAAGATTGAATATGCAAATAAGAAACCCGGAATGTCCTTTTCTGCGTGGTTTGTGGTTTTTGGGATGTTAAGAAGATTCAGGCCGGACCTGATACATTCCAATATGTACCCGTTTGTATTCACTGTCCCATATCTGTACCACCATCCGAAGGTAAAGCTTTTGCACACCATTCACAACAAACCCGTCAATGAGTTTAAGGATATCTACAAGAAGGTGGCAAGAATGCTTTACAAGCAGGATAAGGCTATTCCTGTGGCTATCTCCGATATCATCAAGAGAGAAATGCTGGAGCTTTATGAGATCCACGAGATAGAGTGCATATACAATCCGGTCAATGTCACAGCTTTTGAACATGAAAGAAAATTTGACTTTGAGGGAAGAAAGGTCAGATTTATCAATGTTGCACGTATGATGCGTCAAAAGAACCAAAGACTTCTTCTGGACAGCTTTGCTAAGGCATACAGCGAGACCAATGGCAGGTGCGAGCTTTATATGGTGGGCGACGGAGAACTGAGAGAAGAGCTGCTGGCCAGAGTGAAGGAGTTAAATATACAGGATGCGATAAAGTTCTGCGGAAATGTGTCCAATGTTCCCGATTATCTGGCAGAGGCCGATGTCTTTGTTCTGTCATCTGATTATGAGGGACTTCCGCTGTCGGGACTGGAAGCAATGGCATCAGGTCTTCCGATACTTTCGACTGAAGTCGGCGGAATGGCTGATATAGTAACGGACAATGGCATATTAGTAAATAAGGGCGATGAGAAGGCTCTTGCAGCGGCAATAGTCAGGTACACTGAGAACACGGAGCTTATTAAGGAGCACAGCCTCAATTCTTCCAGAAATGTCAAGAAGTATGACGTCAACATATTTGTCAGAAAATATGAGGAACTTTATCGTCGCTATGCCAGGAAAAGATAGGCTATTGAGGTGAACTTTTGAAAAAGATCTGTTTTGTGGTTCCGACACTGTCCAGCGGCGGAGCAGAGAGAGTTGTAAGTATTCTGGCCAGTTGTCTGGCGGAGGATGGCAAAGATATATATCTGATCATCCACAGACACGCCAGGCTTGAATATGAAATATCAGACAAAGTCAATGTTTTATATCTGGATGACGGTGAATACTCCTCCAATAAGATTCTGGGGAGAATTCAGCGTCTTTTGGCAGTTAGGAAATATGTAAAAGAGAACAGGATTGATTATATAGTTCCGTTTCTGGACAGCTGCATCATTCATTCATATATATCTACCCGAGGAACATCCTGTAAGTTTATCACCACGCTGAGAAATAATCCTTATGAGCGCACACGCTCCGAGCGGACACTGTGTGATTGCATAGCGCTTTTGGCAGATGCAAACTTTGTCCAGAACAAGATGCAGAAGGACTACTTCTCTAAGAGAATTCAGAGGAAGACCTTTATCGTTCCCAATCCGGTAAATCCCAGGTTCTTTGAAAGCCATAAGGAATATCGCGACAAAATCACGCAGCTGGTTGCTATAGGAAGACTGAATCCTCAGAAAAACTACCCCAGACTCATAGATGCAGTTTGTCTTGTCAGACAGAGCCATCCGGATATCCGGCTGAAGATATACGGAGAGGGCGGGTTACAGGATGATATAGCTGAACTGATAAGGAAAAAGAATGCAACAGACTATATTTCATTAGAGGGGCGGACAAGCGATGTTATAGGAGCCCTTGGTGATAGCGATCTCTATATCATGAGTTCTGATTATGAGGGAATGCCCAATGCGCTCATGGAGGCGATGGCCTTCGGAATGCCATGTGTGTCGACGGACTGTCCCACCGGCCCGGCAGAGCTTATAGGGGAAAATGAAAGAGGATATCTTGCCGATATGAAATCTTTGCAGTCGCTCCAGGACGCCATCAGTTATATGATAGATAATCCTGCGAAAGCCAAAGAAGCAGGGGTGGCTGCCAGGGAGTACATGATGAACGGTTTTTCCGCAAAAGAGATCAGTGCAAGATTCTACAGAGAATGCACCAAATATTGATGTGCATTTGAGTAAAGAGGCAGAAAGATGCAACTTTTAAAAGAAACAGTAAAGTTTTACGGGCATTACATTAAGTCATATTTCCGTTTTAAAGACTATATTCAAAACTATAATGCAGGAATCAGGCGAAAGGGTAAAAATGGCAAAAATGCAGGTACAATTGTATTTCTGATCAGTTTTCCCGAGTCCTGGAACTCTGTAAAAAGCATATATGAGGAGGCCATGAAGAATGACCGCCTCAAAGTATATGTACTGGCAGTTCCGCAGATCAGTGCCGATAACAGGAACAGTGAAAACATTGAGGAACTGAAAAATGAGTCTTATAGCTTTTTTACGGAGGTCGGTATTGAGGCGATAAAGGCCAATCAACAGGACGGAACATGGTTCGACCTGAAAGACCTTGACCCCGACTGGGTAATCTATACGAGGCCATATAACCAGAACAATCCCGAAATATACAGATCATATAACGTATGCACATATTCCAAGGTCTACTATATTCCTTATGCATACAGCATGTTGAGTGATGACATGCTTTTTTCTGTATTGCCGGAAGATTTTATTTTTACTACACGCAGAGTTTTCCTTGCAAATGATTCAAGGAAAATTGAATGCCAGAAGAAGCATCCCCGGTATGGCAAAAATGCAGCAAAGAGGTTTCAGTATCTGGGCTTTCCGAGATTTGATCTCTATACGTACGATGATCAAGGACAGGCTTCTGATAAAACGAAATTGACTATTGCATGGCTTCCGCGGTGGACCACAGATAAAGGTGATTCCAGGAATAAATCAAGTCATTTCATGCAATATTACACGCAGTTTATAGATTTTGCCAGAAACAATCAAGGTTGCAGGATCATCATCAGACCTCATCCCAAGATGTTTCCCCATTATATTGCCAATAAGATCATGACAGAGGCTGAACTTAAGACATTTATGGATCAATGTCAGCAGTATGGAATTGAAATTGATCAGAAAAAGGATTATATAGATACAATTAAGGATTCTGACATTCTGGTATCTGATTATTCATCTCTTGTGGCAGAGTTTTATATGACGGGCAAACCGATTATTTTTTGTGATACAGTGGATGGGCTCAATCATGAGGGAAGAGTAATATGCGGCAGTTTATACTACGCAGATTCCTTTGATGAGATTGTAAAGCGTATTGGTATGCTCAGAAACGGCCAGGATGAAGACTATGGAAAGAGACAGCAGATAATTAAGCAGCTGCTTCCCGGAAAAACCGGAGAAATAGGCAGGAACATACTTAAGGAGATCTTAAACAGCTAGAGTTAGGAGAGTAGAGATGAAAAAGTATAAAGTAGGATATACACAGGGCGTGTATGATATGTTCCATATCGGGCATCTGAATCTGATCAATCATGCAAAAGAGTACTGTGACTATCTCATTGTCGGAGTCAATTCTGATAAACTTGTAGAAGATTATAAGAAAAAAAGAACCGTGATAAATGAAAACGAGAGAGTGGAAATCGTTTCCAATATCAAAGCTGTTGATGAGGCTGTAATTGTTGATTCTCTGGACAAGGAAGCGCTTCTTGAGAAGATTCACTTTGATGCAGTGTTTATCGGCGATGACTGGAAAGGGTCCCAGAGATGGAATGAGACAGAAGAAGCACTGGCTAAGCATGGCGTAGATGTTGTGTATTTAAAACATACAGATGGGATCAGCAGTACAATTCTCAGAGTTTCTGAGGAAAACGCCATTAAGGATTGAGAACGTTGGATTTATCAGTTAAGGATTGTGAGTAATGGGATCTTCGAAAGATGAAATAAAAGTAAAGACCATATCAAATCTGATATGGAGATATGCTGAGAGAACCGGAGCACAGGGAATCAGTTTTATTGTATCAATAGTGCTTGCGAGAATACTCTCGCCGACTGAGTACGGAACTATCGCGCTGGTGACTGTATTCTTATCTATATTTCAGGTATTTGTCGACAGTGGGATGGGAAGTGCGCTCATTCAGAAGAAGGACGCAGATGACCTGGATTTCTCGACAATTTTCTTCTTCAATATTTTTATGTGCCTTCTCATATATGGTCTGTTTTATCTGAGTGCACCGTTTATTGCGCAGTATTACAACAATCCTGAACTGACTGGTATTGTCAGGGTGCTGGGTATTACTATCATTATCTCAGGCGTTAAAAACGTTCAGCAGGCCTATGTTTCCAAGAAGCTGATTTTTAAGAAGTTCTTTTTTTCCACATTATTCGGGACTTTGCTGGCCGGAGTAGTAGGCATACTGCTGGCTTTAAACGGATTTGGAGTCTGGGCACTGGTGGCGCAGCATGTTGTCAATATCCTTGTGGATACCATAATACTCTGGGCTACTGTCAAGTGGAGGCCCAAGCTTATGTTCTCGTTCGAAAGGCTCAAGGGCCTGTATTCTTTTGGATGGAAACTGCTGGTTTCTAATCTTATAAACACTGTATATAATGATGTCAGGCAGCTCATAATAGGCAAGGTATATTCAAGCTCGGATCTGGCATATTATAACCGGGGCAAAACATTTCCCAACTATATAGTTAACAATATAAATACATCTATCAACAGTGTGCTTCTTCCTGTAATGTCCAAGGTACAGGACGACAAAGAGCGCCTTAAGAATATGACAAGAAGATCTATCATGACCAGCAGCTTTATCATGTGGCCACTGATGATCGGACTGATGGCTACGGGAAAGACTCTGTTCACATTGCTCCTTACCGAGAAATGGCTTCCAAGCCTTCCGTATTTGTATATTTTCTGTTTCATCAGCGGAATGCAGCCTATACACACAGCCAACCTTAATGCCATTAAGGCACAGGGAAGAAGTGACATATTCCTGAAGATGGAGATAATCAAGAAGACTGTGGGAATACTTATTATTCTTGCAACAATGAACATAAGTGTGCTGGCAATTGGACTTGGGTCTGTTTTTTACACGATCTTTGCCAGTGTTGTTAATGTTTTCCCCAACAGGAAATACCTCGATTACAGATACTTTGAACAGATCAAGGATATCATGCCATCATTTTTACTGGCAGCAGTTATGGGGCTGGCTGTATACTTTCTCCCGCTCCCGGGATTCCTTCCGCTTGTTGTTGTTCTGATAATTCAGATAATTGTTGGTGCTGCCATCTACGCAGGTGGATCCCTGCTGCTGAAGCTTGAAGCTGCAGATTATGCCAAAAACACATTGTTGAAATTCAAAGACAGGAAGAGGAAATAAAGTGGTCATTATATCGGATTGTCTGATAAACAAAACAGATGAAGGGAGCATCAAAGTTGCCAGCAGCCTGGCAAAGAGGCTCCAAAAGGCGGGAAAAGCTTTTCTGATTTCGGACGTGGAAAGTGATTTTGCTGATAAATGCATAACTGCCAACAAGCTGTTTTCCAACAGCGAAGTATATGATGCCATACAGGAGGGTGAAGGCCCTGTTTTATACATACCTTTTTGTTCTAACAGTAAGGGCGGTATATTGCGGACTTTCTTTCTTGCCAGAAAGAGCAAAAGAACTGTCTACAGCCTATTTGCGCTAAGGCATCCGATGCCGTTCTTTTTGAAGGCTGTGCTGAAATTGTCCGCAGCTAAGATAGTGGTTCTTTCCAGGGAATCGTATGACTACTACAATGGTCTCTTTCCGGGGAATGTTCTGTATCTGAAAACCGGTATTGATACCGAGCGTTTTGTGCCTGTATCCCCGGAGGAAAAATCTAAGATCAGGCAAAAATACGGTTATGATGACAAGGACAGGATCGTCCTTCACGTCGGACATCTTAAGAAGGGCAGAAACGTTGACAAACTGCTTGAAATATCAGAGCAGTACAAGGTGCTTGTTCTTGTAAGTTCAGTTACTGTCAAGGATGAAGAGCTGGAAAAGGAATTCCAAAAGAGGGCAAACGTTAAGATAATAGATACTTTTGTTCCGGATATTCAGGAAGTGTATCAGATGGCTGATGCTTATGTCTTCCCGGTTGAGGAGGAGAGCAACTGTATTGACGTACCTCTTTCGGTATTGGAGGCAGCTTCATGCAACATCCCTGTTATCTGTACCAGATACGGCGAGCTGAGAGAATTCGAGGGCAAAGATGGCTTCTGCTATGTTCAGGGCGTCAACGGCGAAAGGCTGAACAATGCGCTTGGGAAAGTGATAGGGCAGAAGTGTAATAACCGAGAGGCCGTCTTGGATTATGACTGGAACAATGCTGTGGAAATACTCGGAAGGCTGACCTGAAGACAGAGACCATAGCTGGAAATGCATACGGAGTTTTGAAATTGATTAAAAAAGTACTAAGCAGAAAAATACTGAATAAGTATCGCTACAGGTTTTTTGCCGGTTTTTCACATAAGACTGCTACTATCAGCACCGCAGAGGCCCGCAGGATATTAAATGAAGCATGGCCGAAACTGGAAACAAGCTGCATCCGATGCAACTGTATCAATGATGACCCGCGTTATGATCTTCAGATCATTATTCCTGTATATAACGGCGAAAAGTATATAGCTGAGTGCCTGGACTCTGTTTTAAGCCAGAAGACCCGGTACAGCTATGTCATTGTTGTGATCAATGATGGCTCTAAGGATAAGACAGCGGATGTTTTAAAGGCATATGAAGGAAAAGAGAATATCAGGATCATCCACAAGGAAAACGGAGGCAGCGCCAGAGCCAGGAACACAGGACTTGAATCAATAGATGCCAGATACATTATGTTTGTTGATTCAGATGATCATCTTGCAGAAGGCGCAATTCAAAAACTTCTTGAAAAGGCCTATGAGGAAGATGCAGACATAGTCTGTGGATCTCACGTCAGGCTGCAGAATGGAAAAAGGATTCCGTATAAATATCTTGATAGAGAAGGCAGAATCTTGGATGCAGGCATTATCCCCGGTATGCCCTGGGAGAAAGTTTACAGGAGCAGCCTGTTCAGAGATGTGATATACGCTGAGGACTACTGGTTTGAAGATTCAATTCTGAGGTTCCTCATCTATAACAAGGCAGTGAAGTTTTACTACATACCCGACATTGTTTACGAATACAGAATACTGACTGACAGTCTGAGCCATTCAATTCAGGGTGATCTGAGAAATATCGAGACCTATTGGATCACAGAGATACTTACTGAAGACTATATAAAACTGGGCATGCAGACTGACAGGACTTTTCTTATGACGATCATCAAACAGTCGGTGGTCAATGCCCGAAGAACAGCACAGCTCAAGGAGCGGATACAGGAGTCGATATTTGTTCTTACAAGGGAACTTATATATAACACCTTTGACCCCGGGCTTCTTAATGAAGACAATGAGATTCTCAGGTTCTTTGTTGATAATGATTTTGGAGCATTTAAGTTTTATTGTGAAACTCATTAGTTATAAGAAAAAGAGGGCTGATTAGCAGTCCTTTTTTTATGCAATTCTTTGAGCAGACGAGTACTGCTGTTGTTGACGGAGAGATTTGGATAAAGTATTATTGTTGAATAATTACGAGATTAAGTGTTTCCGGACCAGCAATTTCTAGGAATCTGTCAATTGCGTAATTACATGATTAATAGTAAAATTTTGCGGATAATGTATAAAACAGATTACTTTACAGTATTTTTGATATAGTGCTGATAAATGACAGAGAGGGATCAGAGGTGAATTTAGTTTTTAATATACGGGACAACATCGAAAAACCAATGTATTTTGCCTGGTTTTGTTTTTTTGTTGTCAATACAGTTTTTGGTCAATATCACACACAATCGCTACGTGTTATTCTCGCAGCAACAATGATATATCTTTTTTCAAGGGCTATAAGTAATGATAATGCATATTTTGGCATAACCAGAATACCGATTTGCTCTTTATGGCTTATTGTGTTTGCTGCTTATGTACACCTGTCTGTTTTCTGGCAGACTGCTCCGGCTAACAGTGCAGATGTCTTAAAGTTTCTTGAGTTTGACTGTATTACAATAATCTGCCTGGAAGCGTTCTTCTCGAGTAAAGAGAGAGTTAAGAACCTGATGATTATTTTTGACCTTGCCATGGCTGTTTACGGAATGGTAATACTTGCAACCATGCCTTTGTCAGATTGGGGATCGGATTGGAATTTTGGCGGAATAACAAATGTGAATCGTAACGCTGCTTCTTATATTTTCGTCATTTGCTTTGCAATTTCAATATATCTGTATGAAATGATAAGGAATAAGATATTCTTACTTCTGGTGCCATTTTTTGTCGTGATGAATCTGAGTACAGGATCACGAAAAGGAATCATTCAGATGGTACTTGTAGTATTTCTTTATGTATTTCTTTTGGGGGATCTGAAAAGGAAGCTGAAGATGATAGGCGTATTGTTGTTCTTAGTCGTCCTTTTCTTTGTTTTGTATAATACTGTGCCATACTTGCAGGAAACTTATGGTGAGAGATTACTTGCGGTATTTGATGATTCAATTTATGACGGAAGTATCATGATCCGTACCATATTCAGAGAGAACGCATTTGCTGCTTTTTGGGAGAGTCCGATCATTGGTAACGGAGTCAACTATTCTGTGGCGCTCAACAGGCAGACTACAGGCTATGCCTTATATTCACACTGCAATTATGCTGAATTGCTGTGCAATTATGGATTGATCGGGGCCGGATTATACTATGTAATGTATCTGAGAGCCATGTATTTATCGGTAGTTAACAGAGCTACTTCATTCGGAAGACTCGGACTGTCTGTTATCATTTCGCTGCTTGTAATTGAATATGGACAGATAACTTATTATATTATGGCTGGAACGATACCGATTTATGTAATAATGATCATGGCTGTTTATGGGGAGAAGGATGCAGTAAATGAGTGATGATGGGAATATTATAAGGGTACAGAATACATCACAACGATATGATGCGCTTGATGGCGTCAGAGCTCTGGCCTGTCTTGGAATAGTGGCCATGCATGTATTCAGAAATATGAGATTTCAACTTGATGGATTCATTTTTTCTTCTCTTATACCATCTTTTACAAACCTTGTTTTTCTGTTTATGACAATCAGCGGATTTGGGATGTGCTGCGGTTACTATGACAGAATGCTCAATCGGGAGATTGACATAGTAGACTTCTATAAAAAAAGATATAAGAAAATATTGCCGTTCTTTGCTCTTTTATGTCTCATCGAATTTGTTGCATCTCCCGGTTTAGAGACCTTATATGAAGTATTTGCCAATCTCACACTATGCTTTGGACTGATTCCAAATGCCAATATTACTGTGATTGGTGTGGGCTGGTTCATTGGAACGGTGTTTGCCTTTTATCTTTTGTTTCCGTTTTTTTGCTTTTTGCTAGCTGATAAGAGGAGAGCCTGGCTTTCTTTTTTTGCATCTGTAATTATGAATTACTTATGTACCTATTATTTTGAAGTTGAAAGAAAGGCCATTGCGTATTCTTTTGTTTATTTTATGGTCGGTGGATTGGTATACTTGTACAAGGATAAAGTGGTTGTAAGAAGAGGAATGCAGATTCTACTGCTGTTATTACTTTTACTTGCTGCTATTGTATATTATTCGACGAAAGAAACCAGTGCCGTCAAACCTTTGACCATGATACTGATCAACGCTGTAGTACTGATTTTTGGTATGACAGCTTCATCAAAGAGCATATTGAATTTCGGACCGTTGCAGTTTCTTGGAAAAATCAGCTTCGAAGTATATCTGTGCCATATGCTTATTTATCGTGTGGTAGAGAAGCTTCATTTGTTAAAAATAACAGCCAATGTATCCGGGAATTACTTGATTGTATATGTACTTGTGATGACAGGATCTGTTATATTTGCTGTAATAGGTAAAAGAATTATCAGACTTTTGCCGGGAGATTTTCATTAATGAAAAAGCAACGTGATATTTGGGTAGATGATGTAAAAATAATAGCCTGTTTTCTTGTTGTACTTGGACATTTTTTTCAATCATTGGTTAAGTCAGATATTTTACCGGATGGATTTGGCTACCGTTTGTTTAATGATACAATATACTATTTTCATGTTCCTCTTTTTTTTATATGCAGCGGATTTCTGTATCAGAAATATAGCACAGTAAGAACACTTTCTCAGTGGAAAACAAATGTTTTGAAGAAACTGTTAACACTGGGGGTTCCGTATTTTGTTTTTTCACTGGCTACGTGGCTGCTGAAAAAGCTATTCTCATCATCGGTCAATTCTCAAATTGAAGGTTTGAAAGAAACTCTTTTTGAGAATCCGACAGCACCTTATTGGTATCTGTATACTTTGTTCTTTATTTTTGTTATTACATTAACCGCAAGCAACCGGGTAAATGCCTATATATTGCTGATCATAAGTACTGCTCTCAAGATAATGACAATCTTAAAGATAAAAACAGGAGTATTTGCAATTGATCAGACAGCTCAGTACCTGGTATGGTTTGTTATTGGAATGCTGATCGCGAAGGAACTTATTCCGCTAACCGGGCTGTTGACAGGCCTGATAACATTGTCTGTATTTATTGTCATCAATTTTTTGCAGCAATTTCAGGTGCTTCCTTCCTTTAGAGGTTATGATTTTATTATGGGAGTGATGGCATGCTATTCGATTATATGTATTGTTCATGGTTTAACCATTGGCAGACCTCAGAAGAGAGTATGGCTTCTGCTTGGTAAGTATACGATGCCGGTTTTTCTGATGCACACATTATCTGCGGCTCCTCTCAGAAGTGTTTTGATCAAAGCAGGCATTGGAAATGCTGCTGTGCACATCGTGGCAGGGCTTATCGCAAGCTTTGGATTCCCTGTACTGGTAATGATTATTCTGGAGAAACTCAGACCGGCAGACTTTATTGTCTATCCCGGAAGATATATTAAATTTAACAACAAGTAAGATGTAGGGCATATGATATGTTTTTGATTGTTTTCTCGTTGGCTTTAGTAATTGCAAATATTTACTGTTTTGTTAAGAAGAAGTATCTGAATGTATTTATTCCGGGTATTCTTTTTTTGCCGGAATACTATGGCATAGAACTCACCCAGACATTTCCGGTGATTTCGGTATCAAGGATAATGTTTCTGATATTCTATGTCTATGTGTTTTTAAACAGAAAAAACAAAATACAGGTCAGGAACATTGAACTTAAAAGTATGCCTAAATCCTATTGGCTGCTTTTGGGATATTTTATCATCAGAATAGTTGCGAATCTGCGATACGTTCTGACATATTCTTTTGCTGCTAAAACAATCTTTTCTTTGGTGCTTGAGGAAGCATTGCTCCTGATTGGCTTATTTTTACTGTCGCCAACGGCAGATGAGATAATCTCTGTTATAAAAACGGTTGTGTGGTGCGCATGCGCATTGTTTGTAGTAGGTATTTGTGAAAGCGTTTTTTCGATCAGACCATTTGATGCGCTATATACAGTATCAAGAGATATCACTAACAGTCATTATGTAAGGCTGGGATTGCTGCGTTCTGTAACGACTATGGGACTGGCAAACTATTTTGGCAACTTTTGTCTGTTGATGGTACCTTTGATCATTTACCTTCTTAAGAAGACGCGGGAAAGAAAATATATATTGGTGTTGTTCCTCGACTTTTTGGCAATGTTGCATTCGGGCTGCAGGTCGGATATTATTCTCTTCTTCTTTTTGATCGCGATCTATCTGCTGCTGGAACTGTTTCGCCGGGAGGATAAAAAGTTCCTGCTAAGATCTTTTGCGATTTTTCTGGCCGGAATGGCTGTTTATGCGATAGTCATAGGTCTGTTTAGTGAAAAGCTGAGCTATTACTATACAGGGACTGCAAAAGCAGTGCTGAACGCTTTTGGCTTTGAATTTGACCTGAATGAGTCTGTGCCCGAGGGCATGGGGGAATACGGCTCGAATGCAAAGGGCGCTTTGTCAAGAATGGCCCAGCTGACAGGAATCAAATATGTGTTGGAAACGGAACCGGTTTTTGGTCTTGGAAGAGGATGTCAGATAAGAGGTGATGTTTATTACTTCTATGAGGGCGAGTGGAGCCGATTCAAGACTATGGATATGGGAATTGTAGAAGTGGTATGTGCAGAAGGGCTGACAGGAACTTTAGCATATGCTCTGTTATTTGTAAGTTTTCTTTTGATCCTCTTTAAGCAAAGGAAGAATAAAAATACTGCTTTGGACTTTACCACATACTGCTTGTTGGCATTCACATATTTATTGAGTACATTGAGTACAGTAAATATGACAACATACCTGATGCTTATAGCAGCACTTCTGTTTAGTATAGAAAATGATCCTTTAGGAATCAAAAAGGAGCAGCTCAGTTGAGCCGCTCCTTTATTTGTTTGCGCGCCATGGGTGCGCTCTAACGGGTGAAAGTCCCGAACACGCCCAGATAGTGGGAAGTGTATAGCCGAACAGCAAGGGTGTTCATCGTGAGGTGGAATCTGAAGGAAGCTGTAAGCAAATCTCTGGTC
>JAEEGL012079587.1_pt1 | contig 30694 bp, 33 predicted proteins | sample 9134231 | NCBI WGS metagenome assembly JAEEGL01 (sample SAMN16246548, study PRJNA631951) | gut metagenome | biome: gut microbiome; feature: rumen; material: fiber-attached | host: Bos | place: Iran: Karaj | collected 2018-10 | reverse complement strand
TCTTTCAGAGCATCTCTATTAACTTCTTCAGATAACAATAATAACTGCTTCGTATTCATGGCCACAGAAGGCTCATCCTGAAGATAAAGCAGATCATTCATGTTAACGTTTTTCTTCTTCAGCATTTCTACGAGGACATTTTCAACTTCTGCTCCTGTTTCTTCGTCTATTATTAAGTTAATAAGCTCATCTGTATCAAACTCCTCATCTTTTTCTATTAATGCGCACGCATAAGGAATAAGATTTGATGCACCATTGTTTTCCAGATCTATGTACTCAGCCAATAATGCATGACCATCATACAAAAGCAACGTGTTATACAGATCTTTCCCCTGATTATCCAATTATTCATCTTGTATCTCTCCGCTTACGGAAACGGATAACAAAACAAGAGTTAATAGAATACATATTATTTTCTTCATTTTAACCTCCTATTTTCATTATAACATTTCAATTAGTATCGCATGTTTCCAATTTAGAAACATGTTTCTTATACCTGTGTTTTTTCCGTTCTCGTTTGCCTTCTACAGGTATATATACTGATGAGTATAATACACATCAGACAAGGAACAAGAAGCCATTTTTCTTTTGAAATGAAGAAAGCCCGAATCGGATAGCAGAACACTTTACTTAGATATCCAAAGAAAGCAGTCGCATACTGAAGGAATCCTGCAGGCGCCTGTGTTTTTCCAAAAACAGAACCGATTGTCTTTAGAAGAATATAACCTGTTAATGATCCAATGACAAACAGTCTATAGGACACCAGTGCTCTGTTCCTTTTTATCAGGGTCAGCAGATAACTGATTATGAAAAGAATGCATAGACACCCAAGCAGAGTGTTTTTACCCGAATAGGCACTTATCATACGGGCATTCATCATAGAGCTTACTATAGTATGGACAAGACAGAATGCTATATCTGTTAAACCAAACCCCAAATGCGTTATTTCCTCTTTTGTTTCACTTGAAAGCTTATTAAAAAACAAATACAGAATATGTCCAAATATGCTGATGAAAATAATAACAGAAAAATAGAAGGCTGTTAATTTGTCAGATTGATTAAAAAATGCCACAGTAGAATAGTTATAAGGCAGAACAAAAAACCATAATCTCTTCCATAAGTTCGAAGGAAACACAGCAGTATATGTCGTTTTAAACCGGATGTTCTCTATTGTGAAATACGTCAGTGATACTATTACGAAAAGCCTGTATAGATACAGTTTCCCCTGCTTTATCACGACATATAGATAAAAACCTGTCAGAAAAAGACAGAATAGTCCAACAAACCAAACAGGCAGTGCAAAATCATCTACCCAAGTCATAATATACAGAGGCCATGTCAAAAGCAGCTGCCCAACAAAAAACGTGAATTCTAGAGCAAATGGATAATGATTCAATTTTCCCAGGATTTTGTTCATCCTATCTTTCTTTCTTTATGATCGTGTTATTATTGTTATCTCTTCCGGTTGCATTTCCTGAAGCCGTTTTTCATTAACAGACCATATTACTATCCTCTTTTATTATACACCCTCCCCCAGCGGCTCAATGTGTTATACAAGAGTAAACAACATGTTTCCGGTTTCGCAACATGAATCTGTTTTTCTTTTTAAACAGAAAAGGACCTCCCTGGTCCTTTTGTCATTTATAGATTAAGCCCGTTCAGCCAGCGGACAACATCGTTCTTTTGCGCATTGGGTGAAATGTAGAATCCGCTTTTTATATTCCACGAATACATACTGAAATCCTGCGAACTAAGATCTGTCTTTTCGCCGACCGCCAGCATGATCAGTTTCTTTCCGCTAAAGTCATAGGCGTCCAGAAAGGAGTATATGATATTCGGAACTCTGTCTTTCCACAGAGGATAAAGCACAAAGATCAGGTCGTACTGATCCAGCAGATCCAGAGAATTGGAGATATCCGGTCTGAAAGCCGGATCATTCTGTTCCCGATTGATACGGCTGTTGGGATCGTTCAGATCCATGTCTTCCTCATCATAAAGAACACCGGGAACGATCTGAAACTGGCTGGTCTCCGCCGACATCATCAGCAGATCCGCGATCCGCTCCACTTCGTCATTGACACCGAAAAAGACCGTCAGAGAACTGTTGTCCAGAATGGCGGAATCCACGTCCATGTCCACCAGATCACTGATATCCGTATCGTTGGGATCTGTCTCTTTATCCGGATTGATGTTGGTCCCGCAGGAACACACCATGAAAAACAGTAGCAGAATCAAAAACACTCTCTTCATCAGAATTCTCCATGCGGATTTGCCTTGATGAAAAAGCTGACAATGAAATCCAGCGTCATGACACAGGCAATCCCCAGCATCCACTTGTCCAGAACGGCCGCGCCGATATGGTCATAGAAGGAAACCAGCCAGGGACCGAGCACCTTCTGCATGAGCACGCCGGCAAAGGAAAAAGCCAGGGCGCCGTACAGGCAGACAAAGCCTTCTTTGTCAAAGTTGAAGGGGAAGTTCCGGTAGTCCCAGAAACGCCGTCCCGTCAGCTTCAGGATTACGACGCCGGTGAAATGTTCCAGAATGCCGCTTCCGACAAAGACCAGAACAAAGAGCACGACGGGGTTAGTGATCACGCGGCTGATCAGAAGGATGGCCAATGCCCCAAAGCCGTAAATCGGAATGTAAGGTCCCCACAAAGATCCGTACCAGCCGGGTTTATGGAAGAAGATCCAGTAATACAGTTCCTCGTGGATGAAGCCGATGACGGCGCCAACAAAGAAGACGAAAAACAGTTTTCCCAATTGGGCCGCCTGCATCCACTGCGCGATATTTCCAAACAAAGCCGTCATGTTTCACCCTCTTTTTTTGTATATGACCCATTATAGCACAATTGAAAAAGCGCAAAAGAAAAGCCCGGTTGTCCGGGCTGTTTCTAAACCTGGTGCGGAAGATGGGACTTGAACCCACACGATATTGCTACCACTAGAACCTGAATCTAGCGCGTCTGCCATTCCGCCACTTCCGCAGGGAAAGATCCGAAGATCTTTGTGATTAATACTGTTCGACTTTCTGAAGGTCGAGATAGGCAATTTCCGTCGGTGTTTCCCGTCCGAACAGGATGGTCAGCACCATTGCCGTCTGCGCATCGTCGTTGAGGGAATCCACGGTTCCTTCGATTCCGGAGAAAGGTCCGTTCAGGATCTTGACTCTGTCTCCGACCTGGAAGTTGATTTCCACCTTCTTTTCGCCCAATCCCATGCGCTGCAGGATGGTCGTGATTTCGCTTTCCGAAACCGGGAAGGGTTTGGCGCCTCCGCCGCTGGATCCGATGAATCCGGTAACGCCGGGGGTGTTACGGACAATGTACCACGCCTCGTCCGTCATGATCATTTCCACGAAGAGATATCCGGGGAACAGGTTCTTCATCTTGGTGATGCGTTTTCCGTTCTTGAACTCGATTTCCTCTTCTTCGGCAACAACCACCTGAAACAGGTTTTCTTCCAGGCCCATGGTCTCCATGCGGCGCAGAAGGTTGTCTCTTACCCTGTTTTCATGTCCGGCGTAGGTATTGACAACATACCACTCCTTCTTGTTTTCTTCCATCCTTATGCTCCTATTCCGAAGATCCTCAGGAACTGAGCCACCACGAATTCGCAGATGACGAAGAATATGGCGAACAGGGCAATGAAACTCAAAACCGTTTCACTGTCTTTAATCATATCATCTTTTTTCGGCCAGCGCACCTTATTTTTGATTTCTTCACGGATTTCTTTCAAATTAAACCAACTCATGCTGTCCTCCTATTTCGTTTCCTTATGCAGGGTATGGCACCCGCACTTCTTGCAATATTTCATCAGCTCCAGACGCTGATTCGACTGATTCTTGTTTCTTGTCGTGCTGTAGTTGCGTGACAGACATACGCTGCAGGTCAGGATAACTTTGTTTTTTTTGTCACCCATAATAAAAATGCACCTCCAGTGCTTATATAATATACCAAATGCTTTGCAGGTTTGCAAGAATCTTTTGAAAAAGATATAATTTCCTACGTGATGGAACGCAACGTATATTTAGTCGTAACCAAGACCGACACCCCTTTTGCCAAATTGCTCCGGACTTTCGGGCACCTGCATTACAATCACTGCTCCCTTTCTCTGGATAAGGAGCTGAGCCGCATGTACTCCTTTGCCCGCACCAAAAAGAACACGCCGCTTTTGGCCGGCATGGTGCATGAGACCTATGACCGCTACCGCAAGATGTTTGACGGCAAGGTGGACTGCATGATCTTTGAACTGCCGGTGCGCCAGGACCAGTACGACTGGATAGAAAGTGAAATACAGCGACTGCGGCTGGACAAAAGCTACGCCTACAATCTCTATTCCGTCATCACCCAGCCCGTAACCGGAGGCATAGAGGTGGAGAACGCCTTTTCCTGCATAGAGTTTGTCCTGCACATTCTGAGCGGGCTCGGATACAGTTTTGACAGGCCTCTGACCAGCTACACGCCGGATGAACTGGCGGAGATGTTTTCTCCCTATCAGATCTACAAAGGGAACCTTCTGCGCTACCCCCTTCTGGCCAAGCAGAAAGACCCGCATTATTACGACAAAGTCCGAATAAAGGACATACACGACAGCATCAAAGAATTCGGCGTCATTTCCTCCCGCACGCTCAGAAGCGTCATGAAAAAGAGGAGAAGATAAGACAAGAGGTGCCTCAGGGCACCTCTTTTTCTTTTTTTCTTGGTTCTCCTATTTCTGCTTCCTGACCCGGCGCCTGATGCGCTGCATGATCTTGGTGACTTCCGCGATGCTTATACCCATTGCCTTCGCTATCTGCTCATATGTCTGGCGGTCCTGCCGGCGCTCATAGATCTCTCTTTCCGCCTCCGGCCAGCCGGAACTGTCCGCTCTTTTCTCCGGCTGCTTCCGGCTCTCGCGCTTTTTGCGCATGCGCCGGGTTATGCGGCGCATCCGGTAATCGACTTCCTTTTCGCTTATCTTCAGTTTTTCCGCGATCTCCCGGTAGCGGTAGCCTTCCAGCCGCAGCCTAAGGACTTCCGCCTCCTTTTCGTCCAGCTGTTCCAGATATTCCTGCAGATCTGTCTCCGGTTCCCTGTTATCACTGATGACATCGGAAAGGAAAAGGTTTTCCTCCTCATTGATGCACAGATCCAGAGAAACGGTATTCCAGATGTTATAGCCGGAATGCTGCTTCCGTATGTAGCTGATGATGCGTCTTTTGATGCACACGCTGGCCAGAACATCCAGCGGATATTCAGAATCCAGATCGTAGCGTAAAACCGCCTCATTCAAGGCAATCAGTCCTTCCTGGATCATATCGCTGATATCCAGCCCTCTGGCGTGGTTTCTTCTTTGGGTATAGGCTATTTTCCGCACAAGCGGAAAGTATTCGGTAATCACCGCTTCCTGCGCCTTAGGATCATTCTGCCGGTAGGAGAGAATCACTTCTCTCGTAACCATGGCCTCTTTCTTCAGACGGGATTTCTTTGGTTCAGAATCTCATACAGCATGACGGCCGTCGCCACCGATGCGTTCAGACTGTTGATCTTGCCAACCATGGGAAGTTTCACCGAATAATCCAGATTCTTCTTCACCAGCTGGCTGATGCCGCTTCCTTCCGACCCGATAACCAAACAAAGCGGCACCCGGTAGTCCGCCTTGCGGTAATCGCGCGCCTCGTTGTTGTCCGCTCCGCATATCCAGAAGCCTTCTTTTTTCAGTGTTTTGATCGTGTCCGTCAAATTGGCGACTTCTGCTACGCAGACCGTATCGATCGCGCCGCTGGATACTTTGGCGACCGTGGCGTTCAATCCCACCGCCCTGTGCTTGCGTATGATCACCGCATCCACACCGGTCGCATCGCATGTGCGCAGTATCGCTCCCAGATTGTGCGGATCCTCGATGCCGTCCAGCATCAGAAACAGCGGAAAACGGTCCATGCCGCGGATCTTGTCGAGCACTTCGTTCAAAGTGTAGGTTCTGTAGTCCGCAATGGCCGCCGCTACGCCCTGATGGTTGCCTTTGGCAATTTTCCCCATTTCTTCTTGCGAAAGAAAAGAGACCCTTATCTTTCGGCTGCGGGCGAGTTCAGCGAATTCCTCATTGCGGGAATTCTTCTGCAAATACAATTCCTCGATCTTGCTGCCGTCGGTCAGATACTGACGGACGGTGTTCTTACCATAGATATAGTGGGCCATCTCTACTCCGGATTCACAGGTTTATAAGTCACTCCTATTGTAGCATAAGCCTCTTTTTAAGCAACAGAGACTTTCCGGATGCCGATACCTTTTGAAAAGGGGCGGGCGTTCATTGTATAGTAAAGACATGAAAAACCGACCTTTTCCTTACGTAACCGTTACCAAAAAAGCGGAAGCTTCCCTCAGGAAAAACCACCCCTGGGTCTATGCCGAAGAGATCACGGAAAAAAGCCGTGAACTGACAAACGGCGAGATCACGGATGTATACTCCCCAAAAGGCGCCTGGCTGGGCTGCGGTTTTTATTCCGCCTTCAGCAAAATCGGCATCCGCATCCTTTCCCGCAACGCCAACGACCTTTATGACGAAGCGTTCTGGAGCCGGCGCATCCGCTATGCCCTGGACTATCGCAAGAGCGTATTGGACGAAAAGGAAAGGCAGTGCTGCCGTCTGATCTTCGGCGAAAGTGACGGCTTTCCCGGCTTCACGCTGGACCGTTTCGGCCGCGTTCTGGTTGCCCAGATCCAGTCCTTTGGAACGGAACAGATCAAGGAATACCTCTATGACGAGATCCTCCGCCAGCTGGCACAGGACGGAGAGGAAATTCTCGGCATCTACGAACGCAACGATTCCAACAACCGGCTTCTGGAAGGTTTGGAAAAATACGAAGGCTGGGCGAAAAACCACGCCTGCACGGAGCTGAACAGAGAAGAGATCAACGAAAACGGCATCCTCTATCAGGTCGATTTCAAGGACGGGCAGAAGACCGGTTATTTCCTTGACCAGAAATTCAACCGGCTGGCCATCCGCCCCCTGGCCAAAGACCGCACGGTGCTGGATCTGTGCTGCCATACGGGCTCCTTTGCCCTCAACGCCGCCCTGGCCGGAGCCAGACACGTAACGGCCGTGGACATCAGCCAGAGCGCTTTGGACTCCGCCCGCGAAAACGCAAAGCGAAACGGTCTGGAGGATAAGATAGACTTTATCTGCGCCGATGTCTTCGACATTCTTTCCTCCTATAAGGAAAAAAGCCCCCATCCCTATGATTTCATCATTCTGGACCCTCCGGCCTTCACCAAGAGCCGGCGGACGCTGGCAAACGCCGAAAAAGGCTATCTGGAGATCAACCGTCTGGCAATGCAGCTGTTGCCCCGGGGAGGCTATCTGGCCACCTGTTCCTGCTCCCATTTCATGAACCGGGAACGCTTTGAAGCCATGCTTCTCAAGGCCTCGGAACTCTCCGGCGTGCAGTTGAAGCAGATAGAAGCGCGCCAGCAGGCCAAGGACCACCCCATACTCTGGAACGTGCCGGAAACCGATTATCTGAAATTCTATCTGTTCCAGCTGATCTGAAAGGAGAAAGTACATGCGGAAATGTCTGAAATGCGCTCTGGAAATACCGCAGATCGAAACCAAGAACAAATACGACTTCATCGACGGATACGAAGTCCATCTCTACGGCGACGACAGGGACCGCTTTGAATATGTGCGCTACATGGAAAAACCCCTGGTGACCGTTCATTATCCTCTGAAGCGCTGCGATGTCCTGCAGATCGCCCATGAATTTGAAAGCGATTATACCCAGAAAGTCTTTGCCTTCTGCAAGGAACAGGATGTCGGACTGGTCCTGCATGCGGAAAGCCCGGCCTACAATGTCTTCAACATCCCCGAAGTGGACAGACTCTGCGCCAATCTGAAGGAATACGGCATCAAAGTCCACGTGGAAAACATGTATGTCAATATTGGCGCGACCGAAGCGCTGAGGGTCATGCAGTATCTGCGCCACGCGATAGGCAAGGACAAGGTTTTCCCGCTTTTGGACACCTGCCATCTGATGATGAGCGAGATGAGCTTCAAGTTTGAGGAGATGTCCTTCTCCCAGGCCATAGAAAGCTACAAAAGCTCCTGTTTCAAGATGCATCTCAACGACTGCATAGGCTCGGGGGAAAAAGAGACGGGCGGCATACACGGAACCAACTTCCGCAACAATCTCTATCTTCTCAACAACATCCTCTGGAAGCTCTATACCCTGGAGGAACAGGGTTATGTCTGCGATTGTGTTCTGGAGATCAACGAAACGGACTACATCTCCAATCCGGCCGCCGTGGAGCTGGCCCACAACATCGACAAATTCTGGAACATGTACATAGAACAGGACAGACAGAGCATGCAGTAAAAAAGGGCTCTTAGAGCCCGGTATGAATCGGTCAGCTGACCGTTATAGCGGTAAGGCCATGATGGCGTAATAACATACACATAACATGTACCTCCCGACCTCATTATAAAGAAAAAATCCTTCGTAATGAAGGATTTTGTTTTCTTATGGTGGAGATGATCGGGCTCGAACCGACTACCTTTTGAATGCCATTCAAACGCTCTCCCAGGTGAGCTACACCCCCAGTGCCTTTTTATTCTAATATAAATCAATGGGGGAATCAAGCCTTATTTTCGAAATTGCCATCCCCGTCTCTTAAGGCCAATAACGACACAAAGAAGAAAAGACCGCTCTTCTGCAAGAGCGGCCTTTTTCTGTTTTTCCTCTTATTTCAGGACAAAGCTTGTGCCGTCGCTGAGAACCGTGATCTCCTGACCCGCTTCCCACAGCAGCATCCGGGGATCAAAAGCGGCGTTATAGATCCTGTTCTCGGCATCGACAAGATAGACACGCGTTTCATTGTTCTGGGTGATGAACTCCACCCTCTTCACGATCAGCGTTACTTCCTTCATCTCCTGTTCGTTGATGCGGGATCCGCTGAACTGGGCTATCGCCTTCTCCAGGGAATCGGCAACCGCCATGCGTGAGTACTGCTGCGCGTCCACGACCGCATAAAGCTTCACAAGGCCGAGGTTGTCCTTCAGCACCATGACATAGGCACTGTCCGCACCGATCTGCACCAGGCTGGGGAAACTGGCTCTGTAGCCTTTTTCCTGCACTTCGCCTTCCGCCGCCCGCATGACGCTGTCCTCGTCGGTGGACTCGAAGTAACTGATGATCACCTTTCCGGTCCTTTCGTTGGCCATGAGATAGCCGATGTTGCTTTCGTCATTGGTCACGGCCGTCACGCCCGTATAAATATAGATGTCATTGTCACGGACGATGTATCCGAAGTCGTTGTCCCTGTGGGCGTCCCCGTCGGAATCATAGGTGGTGGTTGTTGTCGATTCGATCAGCCCCTTCTGGCCAAACAGTTTGTTCCAGAAGCCGTTGATCAGCTTTCCGTAAATGTCGAAGTACTTGGCGACATAATCGCCGTCATAGACGATGTCCACCCAGGCCGGCAGATCTTTTGCCGCGTATTTTCTGATGTCTCCCGTCACCGGGTTCACCAGAATGGCGCCTGTGATCTTCTTGCCGCCAAACAGCCCTATCGCATGCTCATAGGTAGGCGCCACATAATAAGGCGCTCCGGTTTCGTCGATCTCCATGTGCGGCGTGTCGAAGAAAACGGAAGGATAGTGCGCGTAGATGTAGCGTCTCAGATCCTCAGAGAAAAAGGCGCTGGGGACATATTTCATGCCCTTTTCCAGTTCCACATATTCCGCCGTCAGATCGTTGGGATAAACAGTCACATATCCCGGCACGCCTTTATTGCGGTTGCTGGCCCATTTCCATAAGCCCGCGTATTTCAGCGCCGATACCTTGACCGGCTGGCCGCCATAGGCGATGGTCATGTAGCTGTTGGAAACCTCAAACTGGCTGACGATCTCGTTCAGGGCGCCGATCTTCCGGTTGCCCAGAACCTTGGAAGACTCCGTATCCATCAGCGGGATGTATTCCAGTTCGCTCTCTTTGGGCAGATCCGCCTTTTCCGACACCTGAATGTCCAGAAGCGAGCTGTAGCGCGAAGCATTGAACATCTGGCTTCCGGCAATTGCCGCAACGATAAGGATCAGAAGCGCAATGCCGGCCGCTCCTGCAAAGGGAAGCGCCAGTTTCTGCGTCTTTTCCGCTGATGCCAATAACAGCGCCGCCAGGATCAGATCCAGAATCACGATGCACCACATACCGGCGTTTTTCACGCTGAGCACGGGGAGCAGGAAATAGAAAATGCCTATGTTGATCAGAACCGCAAAGGCGATTCCGCATATTCTCAGAAATTTCTTCATGTATCTCTCCTCCTGTTCCTATGATAATCCTCTTTATGACAAAAAAGGCGCAAATCCGCATAAGTTGCCGATTTGGGCCTTATCTTACCTGTTCTTTTCGCAAAGATACGCATCCGCTTTCTTCAGGAGGTCTTTAATGCTGTCAAACTGCAGTTTTTCCAGCGCCTCCTCTAAAGAAAGCAGGCAGATCTGGGAGATCTCTTCCGGCTGAGCCTTCCACTCTGCGTTGTTGTATTCCGCCAGAAAGTACACATTCTGCTTTTGCCGCAATTCCCCGTTGCGCACGAAGTAATAGCTGTCCGACTCCCGCCAGTCATCCGTGATGGAAAGATCCAAGCCGGTCTCCTCCCGTATCTCCCTGAGTGCAGTCATCTGCTCCGTCTCGTTATTCTCCATATGCCCCTTGGCCAGCCCGTAGACGCCTTCCAGAGAGCGTATGAGCAAATACTTCAGACCTTCCGGCGTATGCGCATAGATCACCGCTCCGCAGGCTTTTTCTGTTATCAGGCTGTTCTCCGTATCGTCTTTGGAGATCTTGCTGGCATCATCCGCCTCATGCAGCTTGAGAAGCAGGCTGACCAGTTCCTCTCCGTTTTCCTTGAGGAATGTCTCCTTTGCCTTTTCACCGTTTTCCCTTTTCCAGAACTGCGGCTGCATGTGATGGCTGATCAGCCAGGATATCAGAAGGACGTCTCTATCCCGCAGATCAAAGAAGAAGACCTCATAGGCGCCCATGTTCTGATGGTTATTGTAGTGGGCTGTTTCCGTGATCTCTCCGCGGGAGTTCACATAGGTCTTGGCTCGCACCTTCCCTATGTCGTGTAATAAAGCCACCATAGCCAGATCTTCATTGTGAAACTTCCTGCATATGTCATAAGTCCAGCTCATGTGCTGGCCAAGTGTCTCCAGGTGATGGGGGTTTTCCTGCTGAAAACCCATAAGGGATGCGATGTGCTCCCGGGGATCTGTTTTCTTAACGTCCGTTGTTTCTTCCGGAAGAATGCTGTCCCAGCCTTCGCAGTAATAGGGGGTTTCAAAGCCGCTGAAAAAGCGTTTCTTCTGCGCCTTTTCCTTTCCGTTCATACCTTTCAGACAGTCTTCATAGGGGCGCAGCAGAAGATGAAGCTCTGTATGCGCGTTTGTTTCTCTGCAGACGCCAAGAAAAGGTCTTCTCTTTTTCCGGTTGAAAAGAAAAGCCTGAAGGACGACATTATTTCCCTGAGCCAGTTTCTCCTTCAATACGGCAAGAAGCTCTTCCTGTGTCAGCTTTCTATGATCCGCGTCTTCATACAGATCCTCTTCTTCTGTGTCCTGCACGAAAAGAAAAGCATCACGCTCTTTGGCGCACTCTTGCACCTTCTTTTCCGCGTCTTTCGGACGCATTGCCATGTACAGAACCAAACTTGCCATATCCTGCTGACATTTTACCACATCCGCAGCCTTCGCACATTCTTCCGCTTTTTTCCCATGATATAATCAGATTACAGAAACACTTCCGCGATCCGGAAGAAAAAGGAGACAACATGGCAGTCATCAATGTCTATGAACAGTATTTTGCGGCTGAGGCCGAATTCAGCGGCGTGAAAAGAAACGGCGTGCTTGTCATGCTGACAAGCGATTCGGAAGCCGGAAGCATCACCTACACGGCGGCGCTGACCTTCTTTCCCCATGTAAGCGAAGAAGACTTCGCGGTGTCCTATGACGCCTATTTTGAAAAAGTGCTCTATCAGGGAAAAGGCCGCCGTTCCAAAAAGAAAGAAGAAGCCTATCTGAAAGACCTGCCGTCCGTACTCAACGAAATGGCGGCAGAACACAACGCCCGCATCGACTGGGACAAGCCCCTACGGGAAGAAAGAAGAGGCTGAAAACAAAGCTCCTAAGGAGCTTTTTCTTTTTTCTTCCACGCTCTTTTGTTGCATTCTCATTCCTCTTTTTTTAGAATTGTCTCATGACGGAATTTATAAACACACTCGACAGTCTCATGTGGGGCTATCCAATGATCATCCTGCTGTTTGGCAGCCACCTTTATCTCAGCCTGCGTACCCGCTTCGTGCAGAGAAGGGTCTTTGCGGGCATACGCGAATCCCTGAAATCCGGAAGCGGAAGAGGCGATCTCGGCATTTTCGGCGCCCTGATGACAGCCTTGAGTTCCACCATCGGAACCGGCAACATCATAGGCGTTGCCACCGCCATTGCCTCCGGCGGACCGGGTGCCGTTTTCTGGACCTGGCTGGCCGGACTTCTGGGAATAGCGACCAAGTACGCGGAAACCTTCATTGCGGTCAAGTACCGCCGCAAAAAGGAGGACGGCAGTTATCTGGGCGGTGCCATGTGCGCTCTGGAACATTTGAACAAGCCTCTTTTGGCCAAACTCTTTGCCGTTTTTGCCGCCTTTGCCGCCTTCGGCATAGGCTGTGCGACCCAGTCAAACGCAATCTACAACATACTGCATGTGAATTTTGCCCTCAACAAACATATGGTGGCCATCGCACTCTGCGCTCTGACTTCTCTGGTCATTTTCGGCGGGGTCAAAGCCATCGCCAATGTCTGCGAAAAAATGGTTCCCATCATGTCCGTTCTGTACACCCTGGGATGCATCATCATACTGCTCATGCGTCTTCCCTATCTCCCCAAAACCCTGTGGCTCATCTTGAAAAGCGCCTTCAGCATCAAGGCGATAGGCGGGGGACTGTTGGGATACGGAATCATGGCAGCCATGCGCTATGGCATCGCGAGAGGTCTTTTCTCCAACGAGTCAGGCATGGGATCAGCTCCCATGGCCAGCGCCGTCGGCAAGGCGGACAACGCGGTGGCTCCGGCTCTTGTCGGTTCAACCGGCGTTTTCTGGGACACGGTGGTCGTCTGTCTGATGACAGGCCTGGTAGTCGTCAGTTCTCTGGTCGTTTCCCCTGAACTGATCACTTCCGGCTATAACGGCAGCGAACTGATCACCGCCTGCTTCAACGCCATCCCCTTCTTCGGAAAGCCCCTTCTGATCTTCGGTATCCTGACCTTTGCCTATTCCACCATTCTCGGCTGGAGTTACTTCGGCGAAACCTGTGTCTGCTACCTGTTTTCCGAAAAGGCGGTCGTCTTCTACCGCATATTATGGATCGTTGTCATCTATCTCGGAGTTGCCGGGTCCCTGGACATTGTCTGGAACATAGCGGACATCCTCAACGGCGCCATGTGCATTCCCAACATTCTCGCCGTACTGATGCTCAGCAGACAGATTGCCGAGGAAACCGATTATTATCTTTACCAGAACAGATTGCAGGAAAAAGACGACTCCCTGGCATGATCTGATCATCAAATGAAAAACAGCCCTTTTCCAAAAGGGCTTTTTCTTTCTTTCGGACACAAAAACTGCGGCATGGCCAAAAGAGAGAAACGACCCGGTGCTTTTGTATGATAAAATGGCTGTGATAACAATCCATCGGTTCTGTATGCCGGAGGTGAATGAATGAAGAAAATATTCTATGTACCTGTCCTTTTGTTTCTTTTGACAACCTTTCTTGTCCCCGTGTCCGCGGATCAGTTGAAGCTGATCAACGCTTCTCCCGAAGATCCCGAATTCACGGTGACGGCGACCTATGACTCCATGATCAGTGATGAGACAAAGCAATGGGATTTTGCCTATAACGACAAATGGTTCTGTCAGGACGCGCACATATACAATCATAAGCTTGCCCAGCTTTCCTTCGGAATGGCTCTGAGCGCTTTCCGTCCTCTGACGCGGGGAAACCGGAACCAGGACATTGACGCTTCCGAGCATCTGCAGGACTTTTTCAAAAGCTGCGGCTTTGAAGATCCCCGCATGGATGACTATGACAAGAATCCTTCTCTTTACACCGTAAGTTCGGCGATTGCCCATAAGGAAATCGAGGATGAAGAAGGATCCTTCACTCTTCTGGCGGTAGGTGTCTGCGGAGGCGGCTATAAAAACGAATGGCTCAGTAACCTGACCATAGGCGACCAGAGCATACATCTCGGATTCTTAAGCGCAGCCACGGAAATGTATGACCGCGTCTTCGGCTACATCGCCTCCCACCATCTCTACGGACAACGTCTGAAGATATGGGTCAGCGGATACAGCCGGGCCGCCGCCATCAGCAATCTTCTCGGCTCCCTTCTGGACGACAGCCAGATCTTCAGGGAAGAAGATGTCTTCGTATACACCTTTGCCACTCCGCGCACGACCCGCGAGCCGAAGAAAGACAGATACCAGAACATCTTCAACATCTGCGGAAAAATGGACCCCGTCCCTCAGGTTCCCTTTGCAGACTGGGGCTATGAACGCTACGGAACGACTCTTTATCTGCCAGCCCAGCAAACCGACAGCAATTACCGTTTTATCGCCAAAAAGGCCGCGGCGATCTTCCACGAACTGACAGGTCAGGATTACTGGAACAATGTGGAATGGGACACCAAGCTGCGCGTCTTTCTGAATTATCTGCTCAAGCTCTGCCCCAGTCCCGATCTGTATACCCGATGCATGCAGGGCCACATGATCAGCATGATGGAAAGCAAGACCGTTTCCAACATCACGACCAACCTGATGGAGATGGCTTCCGACAGCGAGCTGATAAACGATGAAAACCAGAGCGAAGCCAACGCCCTTCTGACCTTTGTCGGCTACACCCTTTACGGCATGGCCACCTCCACCGATGTCAATACCCGTTACCAGAACGTAGATGCCGGTCTGAAACAGAACCTGGCGCTGGAGCACGCCCACGACCTCTATCTGGCCTGGATGTTCTCCACCGACGATCCGACCGAGCTGTTCTCCGACAACCAGAACTATCTGCGCTTCATCATTGACGGCGATGTTGATGTTGCCGTGATCGGAACGGAGCCTTACTACGGCATGGTGGCTGCCATGAGCCCCCATGGTGACAGAATCGCCCTCTTTGAGGCAGAAAACACCGTGTACACTCTCAATACGGATGCGCCGAGCATTTTCCTGGAGCACGACTCCAAGGAATTCATACTGCTTCTGCCCAAGGATGCTTCCTACCAGATCATCATCAAGGCAAGAAGCGAAAACACCGTGAAGATCCAGGGCATACAGCTGATCGTCGGACATACCAACAACAACTCCAGCCAGTTTTTGGAAAGCCACCTTCTTCCGGACCAGTGCGAGATCATCAACTCCCGGCGCAACGAGGACATTTCCAAAGGCGCCGACTTCACTTCGGTCATAGGCGACACCTTCGATGTCAATAAACTCTCCAACGGCACGGACACCGGATTTGCGATCGATCTCGAACGCACAAACATCTTCCATCTGAGCTGGAGACATCTGGTCATGATCGCCTATATGACGCCTATTGTGATCTTATGCCTTCTGGTCATGTTCCTTTTCTGGATACTCGGCAAGCACAGACTGAACCGCCGCAAGAAAAGAGGCATGATGGCAGAAGAAGTGCGCTACGATTACCTGCCCGGATTCTGCATCAGCGTTTCTCTGGCCATGTTCCTGTTCCAGGAACTGTTTTACTGGCTCATGCCCGTTTTCGGCTGGCAGCGTGACATGATGAAACTGGTGATCGGCGTTCTGATGATTCTGCTTGCCCTGACCGGCTACCGCAACCAGAAAACCAAACTCAGCCTCTATGTCATCATTGCTCTCTGCTTTCTCTGTCTGGGAGATCTTATCGTGAGTTCCAGTTTCAAAAACGGCATGACGGCCAGTCTTCTGGGAGTCTGTACGCTGATCGTCGGCTTCTACCGGCATGAGAAACCGGAGAAATGGCAGTATGCGGCCTTTGCTCTGATCAATCTGCTCAACATCGTTCTGGCTTATCTGTCGCGTTACGTTCTACGCGAAGTCATCTGGAACATGGCCTTCTACAGTACGCTGCAGGCCTTCATGCTGGCGCTTTCTCTCACCAAGCCGCGGCGCGTGCGTTTGGGATGCATATCCCTTTCCCTCAGCAACTTCCTGCTCTTCCTCAATGAGATCATGAACAGGACGCTGTTAAGTCACGTTCTTTCCATTGGCACCTTCTACCTGGCACTCGCGTTCTTTGCCCACAGCACCCGTTTCCGCGAGTACAAGCGCCGCAACGATGAAATCGAAATGAACCAGTATTAGAAAGACAGGAGGTATTTCAACATGAGTTCTTTTAAGGATCTTCGCATCGTCGACAACTTCTACCAGACTTCCTCTTTCTTCCCGATGCCCACCGTCTGCATCAGTACCGTAAATCCGGACGGCAGCCTGAACATCGGATCCTATTCCCTCTGCTTCCCCTACTACATTGCCGGGAAGAAGAGATATGCGATGCTTCTGGAATGCCGCAACACTTCCAACACCTGTCTGAACTTGCTGCGCACCCATAAGTGCGCGATCAATTTCATCACCGATGAAAAGCGCTTCTTCAAGGAAGCGGTCCGGCTCGGCTTCCCCGGGCCCAGTGTGGAAAAGATGAGCGAGCCCTTGCTCTTCAAGACAGAAAAAGGCCAGGCGGATCCCGATGATCCCGAAAGACCGCTTGTGATCAGCGACGCCTACCAGGTCTTTGAATGCACCTGGGACTATGAGCTGGAAAATGCCGGGCGCTTCCGGGCGGAGGACATCGATGACGGCTATGACGGAGATTACAACGACTTCAACGGCATCACCTCCAAATACGGCGCCCACATGATCCTGAACATCGACAAGATCCTGATGAAGGAAAAATACTACAACGCCATCGTCAACGGCGTGACGAAAAAGGACTTTCCGCCCGTACCCGTCGATTACGGCTACCGCGATTCCACCAACTTCTGGTACACGCCCTTCCCGCGCTGGCAGAAACCGGTGGCGGAGCCCATCCCGGCTCCCAAGGAAGTCGATCTGGCATCCATACGCTACGCGGCTGAGCGCTGCGATGATGTCATCCGTTTCACTGACGACGCGCTGAAGAATTTCGTCAAGGTGCCGCGGCCTTTTCTGAAGACCGTTCTCAACGGCTGCATTTCCTGGGCGAAGGAAAACGGTGTGACGCTGATCACCGCGGAGCATGTCAAGATCATCAACGACAAGCGCAACGAGGAAAAGAAAAAGAAATAAAAAAGAGGCTTTTGCCTCTGCATTACAAACTGGATCCTGTAAAACAGACAGAAGAAAAAAGACTTCTAACTCATTACATGGTCCAGTTTATTTTTCCCTTTCTTCTTTTCTCGCCTTTTTCAAACTATTTCAAGTCGGACATTTGAATTCTATTCTGTTTCCAGATTCTCAACACTTTCTTTTTCTATATTGATTATAATTAGGTCTGAAAGGTACTATCTATGAAAAAACACTAGTGTTCCTTTTATTTCGACATATATAACTGATATAGCAATTCAATTCTTATCATTTTAGATCTCCATTAAGATTTTATGCTATCTAAATAAAATCATATCCATAAAGAAAAAACAAATGATTCGCACGTAAACCATAATCCCAATAATGCGCGTGAAGAACTCATTGCTATCTATATATAAACATAAGAGCATATTATGGGATGAACCATCCCGTTTTTTATTTCTTCTTAATGTGAAACAGCGCCAGTCCGCTGATCAGGACCAAAGAGATCCCGCCGGCCCCAAACAGAAGCAGGAGATTTCCTTTGTGTAGCGAATAGAGCCAGTCTGTCATTTCCTTCCTGTCGGCAGGACAGAAGAGATAGAAGAGCCTGTTCCGGTAGCCCATGTCCTTCCAGCTGACACGCATCTCGTCCGTTCCGCCGTCCAGAATGATGATCTCCGGATCCATTGTGCTCTTGCGCTTCAGATATCCCTTGGCCAATAGCTGTTTCAGCTGTTCCACCTCTTTTGGCTTCATCTTGCGGTTGATTTCCCTGTGTTGGCCTTTTTCGGTGTAATACTCCGCCTCTATCCGCCACACGCCGTCCTTTTCATACAGACTGAAGCTGTTGAAGGCTTCCACGTACATGCCGTTTGTCTGCCAGCTGAAGGCTGTGACATCTTCCAGTTTCACATCCTCTTCAAAATGCAGCTCCTTTTTTTCCGGATAGAAGTCCGCCGGCCGGAAGGATTCCGTTTCCGCCTCCGCAATGACTTCTTCCCCCTTCAGAGCCTGAACCAGGAAATGGGCTGTTTCCGGCATGGGATTGGACTGGCAGTAATAGGCCAGAAAATCCAGTGCCCGGTAATAGGTGCCCTGGGCCGAGGTGCTTGTAAGGATCTCTCCCTCAGACACCAGACAGACGCGCAGGCTGTCGGTTCCTTCCGGGTTTTCCGTCGTGATGTTCAGTTGTCCGTAATCCTGAGTCAGTTCCGCTTTCATTTCATTCTCCTCTGCGAATGCGCGGCAGGGAATAAGAAGAAGACATAATAAAGCCATGAGGATGATCTTCTTCATTCTTCCTTTGCCTCCGCATGGCGGTAATACGCTTCGTCTTCCGCCAGTGTTTCTTCCATGTGATCCAGTAAGTCCTGTTTTGTCCAGACCGGCCAGTGCGCGCCGATGAAAAGATCGGCGTCCGTGTTTTCCAGAACAGTGATCAGCTGCTTCTTGATCTCGGGATTGGCGATCCAGGTGGGAAAAGTCCCGCTATTCGCATCGCCGAAAAACAGCATCCTCTCTTCCGGCAAAAGGATCAGTGTCGCATCATCGGTATGCGGGCTCACCGCTTCATAAACCAGCGCCCGGCAGTTCCCGGCGTCCAGTTCCACATGTTCTTCATATACGATATCCGCCAAAACGACTGTGATCTTCTGATTTCTGTATTCCAGGGCAATGCTGGGATCCAGGGAGAGGAACTTTTTATCATTCTCTTCACTTCTGTTTTCAATGAAGTCGCGCAGATGAGCGTTTGTCTTGCGGTTGGCAAGACTGAGGCCGTGTATGGCATGCATGGCAAAACTGTGATCCCAGTGCCAGTGGGTGATCACCGTCAGAGAGGGAAGCGGCAGATCCCGCTTCTTCAGTTCCGCATAAAACTCATCCAGATGTTCCTTGGAATGTCCGGCATCAATGGCCAGGGACCAGTTATCCCCTTTGATGTAGCCTAAGGCGGGCCTGTCTCTTTCTTCTTCAAATTCCGATATCCAAACCCTCTCGGAAAGCTTGATCAGATTCATGTTTCTATCCTTCCCATCGTGCCGATTCCAGCACGTTTTTCCAAATCTCTTCCGCCTTCTCTGCGCTTTCCTGACGCCAGTAGGCGTGCAGGTAACAGATGCCGCTATTCTTCTTGCAAAGCAGGCTTTCTCCGCGCATGGCTGTGTCCCGGACAACATAGCCAAAGCGGAATCCTTTTGCCTCCTGCCTCTGCAGCGTGTAAGTAACAAAGCCTTCGCATTCATAGCCGAATTCCCTCATTGCCTTGCTGACGGCTTTTTCCGTCTGCTCAGCCAGATCCTGATTGCTCAGGATAAATGCGGAAAACAGCGGAATCTTCTTCCAGGCAAAAGAGAGCAGAATGTGGTTTTGCTCATCCCGGAATATCCGGGCGTTTCCGGATCCCACATAGCGCAGTTTGCCTTTTTCCTCTTCACTCAGTTCCCGGAATCCTTCCGTAAGCGCAAGCGACAGGCTTCCGCTGACAACTCTTCTTTCTTCCATTCTTCTTATTCCTCTCTGCAGATCTCCTCTTCTCTTTCCGCCAGACGGGTAATCAGGCGGCAGAAATCCCGGTAATAGGGAAGAATATCCGTTTTATGCATCAGCCCTCCCTGCAGGCTCATGTGGTCTCCCCTGTAGACGGGAAAGACGTTCCATAAGCCCTTGCTGATCTGATCGGGATCATAATTTCTGTGTTCATCACTCAGGGGATAGGCGCTGGATACGGTATTGACCAGTCCGTCGTTGGCTTTCCAGCTCTCGTCCACCAAAAAACCTTTTTGAGTGTAGCCGCTGTAGGCTCCGATGCGTCTTCCCGAGCGCAGAAACATGATCTCCGTCTTCTGCGGATCCGGAACCTGATTGTCTTCTTCGTCCTTTTGCGTGATTTCACAGGGCTGGGAGAAATAATACATGTCTCTGCTTAAAGGAAGGGTAGCATTCAGTTTCAGGGCGTTATCGATATGCATGTCATACGCCGCGTTATCTCCTTCCGGCAAAGGTTTTGATGGGGTATCCATTTTATCCATGACAAAAGCCGTGATGTTTTCCAGAAGGCTGCTTTTTACGCTGTTTGGATCAAAGGAGGGATCGAGATAAAGATCATAAGCGCTGGTGCCGTTATGAGGCGCCGCCACCGTAAGAAGCGCAAACAGGTTCTTTTTCCCGCCGTCAAAAAACGGGGAATGATCCGCCTCTTTTCTTTCCTCAGCGCGGCCGTTTTGGTAGATGTCCGCAAAGACCCGTATGGTCGCTCCGCCGAAGGAGTGGCCTATCAGAACCAGCCTGTCCTGATCGGAAAGTTCAGGGATCAGCGGCCTGTTTTCAAAACTGCGGCCAAAGCGTCTGTGGCCGTATTCTGTGCTGTGCTCTAAGCCATAGTCGGTGATCTTTCCAAAAAGCTGCGCATAGAGTTCACACGCTCTGTCATAGGCGCTGTCATGAGGAGCCACCGAGGCGGCATAGGCTTCATATCCCCGGCTTCTCAGCTGCAGCATCAGGTCCTTGTTGCGCATGCCCCAATAAGGCATTTTCGCGTACTGGGCATCATAGCTCCCCCAGCCGCTCAAACCGTGCACAAACACAAAGAGCAGTCTTTTTCCCATAGCGCCACCTCTTTTCCTTCTGTTTTCATTATACAGAAAAAGGACCTCTGCGGTCCTTGCTTGTTCACTTGATGTCTATCCAGATGCCGATATCGTGCATCTGTGAATCCTCTATTGTCTGATAGAAACGCTGCGCTTCCTCATTGGAGGCGGTAAGGGCAATCAGGGTATCCACTTTTCTTTCCTTCAGAAGGCTGCGCAGCTGAGCCAGAAGTTTCTGTCCGACCCCCTGATGCCGCCGGCTCTTGAGCACGCAGATCCAGTCCAGATAGGCCTTTGTGCTTCCGTCAAAGCGGCTATGGATCAGACAGGCGTCTATGCGTCCGACCACCCTGTCTTCTTCATAGGCAAGAAGGGAGATGCTGTCGTGAAAGGCGGGATCTGAAAAGCTCTTTGTGACATCACTTATGTATTTGTCGTCAATGTCCCAGCCCCAGAAATCCTCTTCTTTTCGCAGTTCCGCTTCAAAAGCCAGAACATCTTCCAGCCTTTCTTTTGTATATTCCTTCACTGTGATTTCCATGTTTCTTCCTTTCCCGTATCCTTCTGCTCATTTGCTCAGAAAGCGGTCCCCGTCTTCCAGACGGACATAGAGAAAACTGTCGGATCCTTCCTTCCGGTAAACAAGGGTTCCATTCTTTGTGACAAAGAGGAAATGAAGGTCATAGCCACCTTCTTCCTCCAGCACAAGAATGCCGTCTTCCACTTTCCAATGGCCCCTGCCTATGTAGCTGCTGAGCATGCCTTCATAATAGGTGTAGCTTCCATCTCTCTGCAGTGTCAGCGTGAAATCCCCGCCGAATCCGCCTTTTTCACAAAAAAACGTCTTTCCGCTTATCTGCGCTGCCGCTGTTTTCTTTCTCTCTTTATCAAAAGCCGCAAAGACACACAGTCCGAAAAAGACCGATAACACCAGCAGAGCTGTCATTCGTTTTTTCATAGTTTTTCCCGTTTTGTATCTATCCAGTAACGCTCCACATATTCACCGTCGGAAGCGTCAAAAACCGTATTCTCATACACGCCGCCGTTGGCCAGTATGGTGCGGCGGCTGGCTTCGTTGTTTCTGTTGCAGGTGACTAACACCTTATCCATTCCTCTTCTGTGGCATTCTTCCAGCCCCATCCGCAGCATTTTCTTGCCATAGCCCTTTTGTCTTTCGTCGGGGTGTATGCTGTAGCCTATGTGGCCGCCGGTCAGAAGCAGCGCCTCGTTCAGACACAGGCGTATGTTGATCAGCCCGACCAATCTGTTATCTTCTTCCCGGATAAAAAGATACTCCAAAGCCGGTACCTTGCCCTCTGGAACGCTTTCCTTACGGCTGTAGAGTTCCAGTTCCTCCAGCCATTTACGCGTGTCCGTAAAGCGCGCCAGGCCGCTGGCGCCGTGCAGTGTTTCTTTCCTTTTCAGAAACTCTTGGCGGTAGCTCTGTATCTGTGCGTCATATTCCATGGACGGTTTTACAAGTTTCATTTTTCTCCTTTTTCACTCATTCAAAGGAAGTGTTCTTGAATACCGGCAAGATCAGAAACAGCGCGGTCAGAACAGCCGATGCCACGGCGAACAGAAGCAGCTTTGGCCAGCTCAGATCCCTTTTTTGAAACAAGGCGCTGCTGAAGCGCGCAAGGATGTTCTTTTCTTTCTTTTCCATTTTTCTCTCTTCTTATTCCTGTTTTTCAAATATCCTGTCAAAATTCTTTTCCACCGCCTCCGTCAGCTCCTTCAGGCTGATGCCGCGTATGCGGCTGATGGCTTCATAGATGCGCAGCACATCTTCCGGATCATGTCTTTTGTTTGGGACGGGGCTCTGATAGGGGGCGTCCGTCTCCACCAGAAGACTGTCCAGAGGAATGCGGGAAACCACTTCTTTCGGTTTCCGGGAACCTTCAAACAGTATGCTGGCCCCGAAGGAAATGGAATAACCTGCTTTTATGTAGCGCATTGCCATCTCCGCCGAGCCGCTGTAGCTGTGCATGATTCCCCTGACCTTATGCTTCATAAGCATGTCCAGGGTATCCGCACTGGCCTTGCGGCTGTGTATGTTTACCGGAAGGCCATAAGCCTCCGCCATTTCCAGCTGGCTTTCAAAGAAATGCAGCTGCTGTTCTTTTGTATGGGGATGGGAATAATAATCCAGCCCGATTTCCCCTATCATGTCCGGTCTGTATTCTTCCACCGTTTTCTTCAGTTCTTCCAGCCTTTCCGGACGGGCATCTTCCAGATCCTGCGGATGTATGCTGACGGCCAGCTTAAAGCCGGGATATAGATCCCGCAGCTCTTTGGCCATCAGTAGATCATGTCTGCTGCAGCAGATCAGGATCGCCTTACTGACTCCTTTTTCCAGCATTCTTTCCACTGTTTCCTTCCTGTCCTGATCAAACTGTCTTGATCCCAGGTGGCAGTGGGCATCCGCAAATACCATTTTCCTTTATTTCTGTGTCTGCTTTCTCCAGACTTCTGCCTTTTCCAGGCTTTCTTTCAGAAACGCGCCTTTTTGGGCAGTGTAGCTGTTTCTGTCATCCGGGTACTTTTCAGCCAGGCTTTTCTTCAGTTTTTCATAAGCTTTGGCTTGTTCCGTGTGCGCATTCAGATAGTCCCGCAGATTGAGATAATCCTGCCACGCTTTGGATCCGTATATTACCACATGTATGTGATGAGTCCGCACATCCTGTTCTCCGCAGACATAGAGATACTGTTCCGGCAGATCCTGTCCGCGGAAAACAAATCCGTCTTTCTCCAGCTCCGCGTTTTTTGACAGGACGCCCTGAAAATCCCGGACACCGACCGCGATGTCCAGAATCGGCTTGGCGGAAATGCTTTTTACCGCCGTGCTTCCGACATGCTGCACATCCACAGCGCTGTCCCCCAGTATCCGTTTCAGTTCCCCGATGGTCTTTTGGGCGGCCTTTTCCCAGTCTTTGTCATGCTCCCGTAAAGCCACCTTTCCTCTTTTCAGCCCCAGTTTCACCGGTCTTGCTTCCTTCCTGTCTTTTTCTTTATTCCCTTCAGCCCAGGATCTTTTCCCTGATCAAAAGTTCCAGAACCAGCGCTTCCCTTTCCAGCATCATCCGGTTATTCGGGGAGATGTTTTTCCGGCGGTTCTTCTTTATTGCCACCAGCGGATCGACGTACTGCAGCTGATAGCCTTCCAGGGCTTCATAGCCATCCAGATCCTGCTTCACTCTTTTTGCTTCCGCTTCGAAGAAGTAGTAATAGTTATCCTGTATGAAGCACTGCGCTTCATTGCGGTCGCTTTTCTGTATGCGGTGCACATAACCGTATTCCCGGATGCTTTCCGGTATTACCAGAAGCCCCGCTTCTTCCCGCACTTCCCGCATCAGCGTCTGTCTGGGATCTTCTCCTTCTTCGATGCCGCCGCCGGGAAACTTGTAATAATCGTATTTGCGGCTGTGCACCAAGGCGATCTTTCCGTCTCTGATCAGAATGCCTCTGGCGGAATTGCGCACAAAAACGTCCGTGCACTTTTCATAATCCTTTTTATCCATCGCAAAAAGCAATCTCATTTGTCAATACCAAAAACTTCTCTCTTTGTCTTTATTATACAGAAAAACAGACTCTGCTGACCTTCTTTACTGATACAGGTCTTTTCCCTGCCGCTAAAAAAAACAGGACCTCAAGGGTCCTGTCTGTTGTCTTTGGTGGAGGTGAGGGGAGTCGAACCCCTGTCCAAAAAGAGTTCCACATTCGGGTTTCTACAGTTTAGTCTGCTTTCTTACTGCAGGCCAGGCAGCAGACGGCCGAACCCGCAGTTCCGGAATGGGATTTTCGTTAAGCTTTTATTCCGGGTGAAGCTTACTTAACCGCTATGTGTGATACTCCGCAGACGGCTAGTGGTCAACCGTAAGGGAGCAGCTGCGAGACAGTGTTGTCTAACTAAGCAGCGAAAGCAAAATTCTGTTTGCCGTTTATTTTTGTTTTGATCCTTAAGGGAGATCAGGCCACTGCTTCCCGAATCAAACACAATCCTGTCGAAACCATGACACCCCCATGTTTGAAGCAAGAATATGATAATACCCGTCCCCTTCTTTGTCAAACCGTCAGAAAAAGGGAAGCCATGCTTCCCTTAATAGCGGTTTTTCAGCGTCTTTTCGATTTCCCGCTTGGCGTCTCTTTCCTTCAGTGACTGGCGCTTGTCATACAGGTCCTTGCCCCGGCACAGTCCTATGGAAAGCTTGGCCAGGCCCTTTTCCAGATACAGTTCCAGAGGGATGACGGTGTAGCCCTTGACCTTCACCTTTTCCGCCAGCTTGCGGATCTCCTTCTTGTGCAGAAGCAGTTTCCTCTCCCGCCTTTCTTCGTGGTTGAAACGGTTGCCGTGATCGTAAGGTCCTATGTACATGTCCTGCACAAAGGCTTCTGCGTTGCGGAAGGAAACATAGGAATCCCTCAGCTGCGCACTGCCCTTGCGTATGGCCTTGATTTCGGTACCCAAAAGGACCATACCTGCCTCATAGGTATCCTCAATGAAGTAATCGTGCCGCGCTTTGCGATTGATGCTGATGCTTTTTCTGGCCATAGCAGGAACATTGTATCATAAAAGGAAAAGAAGTGATTACTCACTTCTTACCGTATCCATATTGTGTCTGACTTCCAGCAGTTTGGCCTTGAGCTCGTTTTCAAGCTTGACCAGTTCCACTTCGGCAGCCTGGCGTTTCTTCTTGCCTTCCGTCTGAATGCGCAGCACTTCGTCCAGGGTGTCGATGAGCGACTTGTTGGTGAACTGCAGCGTTTCGATCTCGACGATGCCTCTTTCGCTGGCTTCCGCCGTCTTGATGGTGCCCTGCTTGAGCGCCTCGGCGTTTTTCTTCAGCAGCTCGTTGGTCATCTTGTCGACCGTTTCCTCGGCTTTGATGGCTTCCTGAGAATGGCTCAGACCGAGAGCGATGACCATCTGGGATTTCCAGAGCGGGATGGTGTTGACCAGAGTGGACTGGATCTTTTCCGCCATCAGCGTGTCGTTGTTCTGGATCAGACGGATCTGCGGGCTCATCTGCACGGAGATCATTCTGGTCAGTTCCAGATCGTAAAGCTTCTTCTCGAAGCGGGTGATCAGGTTGGAATAGTCGTTAGCCTTCTGGGCATCTTCGGTCAGACCGGTCTGACGGGCCGTCTCCACCAGTTTCGGCAGTTCGACTTCCTGGGCGACTTTCAGTTTCTTGCGGCCGGCCAGGATGTACATCGTCAGTTCCTTCTTGTTCAGCTCGTTCTTTTCATAGAGCTGGTCGAGCAGGGCGATGTCCTTCAGAAGCTGGATCTGATGCTCCTCCAACAAATTGGCGATCTTGTCGACGTTTACTTCCGCTTTGTCGTATTTCGCTTTCGCGGCTTCGAATTTGTTGGCGGCTTTCTTAAAAAGAGCCTTGAGTCCCTTTTCGTCCTCGTTGAGGTCGAATCCTTTCAGTTCCACGACCAGATCGGAGATCATGTCGCCGATTTCGCCGAGATCCTTGGTCTTGACGCCGTTTAGGGCGTTGCCGGAGAATTCCGCGATCTTGTTCTGGCTGCTGGCGCCGTAGGACATGATGGAATTGCCGTCGGTGATGTCGATCTGTTCCGAGAACTCATCGACCATCGCCAGATCTTCCGGTGTCAGCATGGAAATGTCGATGTCATCCAGTTTGACGGTGGAGACATCCACATTCTGTTCGGAAACCGTTTCCGTTTCCTGTTGGGCTTCCGGATTGAGCGTCAACACGATTTTCTGTTCACTCATTAACTTTCTCCTCCTCTTATTCTAAGTTAAAGTCTTCCAGTAATAATAAATCCAACTGACCATTGTCCTTCAGGATGCGGGTCGACTGGTTGATGATGGCCTTTTCGACCAGGTTGCGTGACAGACGGCCGTTGCCGCTGCGCACAGAGTCGTTTTCCTGCACCTTGGTGAAATACTCAGTTAGTTTTTCCGCTGCGTTTTCATCGATCTGATAGCCGGCGCTTCTGGCGTTGATCTTGGCGATCTCGTAAAGCTCTTCGCCGGTATAGTCGGGGAATTCTATCTGGTTGGGGAAGCGGGACTGCAGACCGGAGTTGGACTCCAGGAAAACCTTCATTTCCTTGGTATAGCCCGCCAGGATCACGATCAGATCCTCCCGGTTGTCCTCCATGGCCTTGACCAATGTGTCTATGCTTTCCAGACCGAAGGAGTCGTTCTCGCCCCTGTAGAGCGAATAGGCTTCGTCGATGAACAGGATGCCGCCCATGGCGGAATTGATGACCTGCATCGTCAATGGCGCCGTGTGGCCGACATATTTGCCGACCAGATCGTTACGGCTAACTTCTATCAGCTGGCCGTTGCTGAGAACGCCAATGGCCTTGAGGTATTTGGCCAAAAGACGGGCAATGGTCGTCTTGCCGGTACCGGGGTTGCCCGTAAAGATCATGTGCTTGGAGATCTCGGTCCCCTCAAAGCCCTGGGACTGTTTCAGCTTCTGAGCCGCGTAGAAGTCCTGCAGGGAATAGATGTAGCGCTTGACCTCTTCCAGACCGACCAGAGCGTCCAGTTCCTTGCGGACCTCCTCGATCGCGTTGTTCATCGCGGTCGGCAGATAGTCGCTCAGCTTGGTGTCATTGAAGTAGAGTTCGTCCTCGCGGCAGCTGAGTAAAGCGTCCTGGGTGTCGTTGAAGGGGTGATCCAGCTTGAACTGGCTCAGTCCGTTGTACAGCTGCTCAAAGAAGCGGTTGACAAACAGGGCGTTGGAGCCGTCATAGTGGCGTTTGATGTATTCACCGACCGTATCATCCGCCCTGAGGCGCATGTTCAGATTGGTCAGCGCCCGGGTCTGGAAATAGGCCAGTTTGTTGATGTAGAGATCGTGTATCGTCTCGTCCGTAAAGGACTCGGTGGTCAGAATGTCGCTTAATCCGTTAAGGAAGCGGCTTCCCAGAATGTTCAGAAGCTTCTTTGTCTTCAGTACCGTGATGTAGACCAGGCACTTTCCCTTGAAGTTGAGCTCCTTGACCGTGTTTTTGGCAAGAGCCGTGCTGGTTTCGGTCAGCTGCTTGTTGTTGAGAACATAGCGCTTGTTCAGGCTCAGCTTGCCCTGCAGAAGGATCTCCTCCAGATAGGCCAGATAACTGGCGCTGCACTGGTCTATGTTGTCAAAGACAATGATGTAGGCGTTGTTGATCGCTCCGTAAAGGTCGATGATGAAGTTGTTTTCATCTTCCTTGCTGTTGTACTTGCGCAGATCGAGGATCGCGACGTTGCTGTTGGAAAGGATCTCGTTTTCCTTCATCAGCCGGGCGATCTCATTGATCGAGGTGTGTCTTCCCGTATCATCCGCACCGCTGATCAGAATGGAACTGTTGATGCCGGATTCCTGCTGGCCGACCACAAAGGGACGGCGGAAGGCCGTGCACAGCGCCTTGAGATAGGCGGGCTGGTTGATGATGAGGGTGTTGAGCACTTTTTCGATGTCCGTAAAGCGGTTGAACAGTTCTATCTGGTCATTGGAAATGTTGATGACCGATTCCTGCTGCACGTCTTCCCCGAAGTCGCTGATGATCTGCTTGCGCAGATCTTCCATCTCGTCCCGGTTGTAGATGCCGCTGGTCTGGTTCTTAATGCGCTCGTTGTTGTATTCCGCCATTCTTTCCCCGGCCTGAAAGACTTCGTTGGCCGCTTCCAGAAGGCTGTTGGTCTGCTTGTCCATGATCTTGCTGCGTTCCATCAGCTCGTCCAATTCCTTCGAGAAGGACGTGTTGGCGTTCTGCAGTATCTTCATGTCGTCTTCGGTAATGCTGCGGTTGGGCGAACTCTTGCCGAAGACCTTTTCCATCAGTTCGTCTTTTTCGCTTTTCCTGTTTGCCATATTCCTGTTACCTGGTCTTGTTCGTCAGTTCCTGGAAGCGCATCAGCTTCGACTGGTACAGCACCTTCTTGATGATGGTCAGAGCGTCGTAATACCCGCGCAGATAGGCGTCGGCGTTGCTTGCGGAGACCTTGGCGTTGTATTCGTTGAAATCCTTGATGATCTGCTGATCCAGGACCTTGAAGTTATAGCGGTTGTTGTCCGCCAGTTCGAGATAGCGCCGTATGGCGGTCGCAAAGCCGTTTTTCTTCTCGTCCGGATAGTTGCTGTAGTTCAGGTTGTTGATCCAGGTGGAGAAGTGGCTGTAGCGCGTCTTGAAATAGGTGTTCTCGATGGTCGTGTTGACAAACGGGGTCACGTTTGTCTGATAGGAGGAAATCGGAATGCTTGTGGCTGTCCGGGCGTTTGTCGTCCGGCGCTTCACCGTATCGGTACCGGTACGGATGTACACGCTGTCATTGATCTCCGACAGCATGGACTCCAGTGCGGTTGTCCAGTCGTCTCTTCTACTCATTTCTGCCCGCCTCCTTTGCGTTGTCAATGTCCCTGACCAGTCCGTCCTTCTTCAGGATGGATTCCAGTGTCTTCATGTCGACATTCAGGTCAGTGTAATATCTTTCCACCAGGGAACTGGTGAGGGTCTGCATGGCACTGTTGATCATGGCGCTGGTCTTCATAAGCTTCGCCTCGTTCTCCTTGAACTCCTCGGAAGCCGGGGCGTTATCGGCCAGACGGTCATAGTTGGCCAGTATGTCCACATACATGGGGAGATAGTACTGATAAAGCTTCTTTGTCTTGTCCTTGCTTTCGCCGAACTCATCCTCGATGTGCTTGATCTGCTCGAGATATTCAATGGTCGAGCGTATGTGCCCCTTGACCTGTTCGTTCTCTATCTCGCCATCCAGCTGACGGAATCTGTCAATGTAATAGGCACAATCCTTTTCCACGGGTTTGATTTGCTCTATCGTTTCGATGACAGCGGATTTTTCCTCTTTTTTCTTCTTGCTTGCCTTCTTCTTGGCCCGCTTGCTCATCTTGTCCATCATGCTGCCCATGAAGTTGTTGAAAGCGTTCGGGAAGGCGCTGTCGTATTCGCTCAAAGTGCCCACATACTCGTTGCGCATGTAGACATCGACATTGTCCAATGTGATGTTTTCCCTGTCCGTAAAGAACAGAAACGTCTCGTCATCGATCTGCAGCCGGTTGTCCTCCTTGGCCTGCTGTGCGAGGTTGGAAAGGAAATCGTTCACCGACACGCTGGCGTAGCGTTTTGCCTTCTCATTGTCCTTTCTTCCGGACAGAAGGCCTATGATCAGAATGATCAGACCGATCAGGACCACCCCGCCTATCACTAGGCCAACCAGCCATTCCGCCAAGCCGAACAGACCGAAATAGAAGGGATCAAAGATCAGGCCGCTGAAAAGCGCGTCCATGATGGTCATGAAAATGAAAATCTTAATGATTGTTGAAAAGATATTGCTTTTTTTCTTTGCCATAATACTTACCCTATTGTTCATTATACATTATTTACGCGCAAAAAATACTCTGTTCCCTTTCCTTTCTTGCCGGAAATCAAGACGCTTTCCTCTTTTTTCGATTATAATAGGAGTATCCGATGTCCTCGTAGCTCAGTTGGATAGAGCGATCGCCTCCTAAGCGATAGGTCGGGGGTTCAAATCCCTTCGAGGACGCCAGAAATCCCAGGAATTCCATTAGCAAATCGCCATCGATTTTAGCAAAATGGAATTCCTTTTTTTGTCCTGATGAATGCGCTTTGAGAAAAAAAGCCCGATGCGCCAGCTAATAATTTTAGCAGAAATCAGAGATCTGGCTAATATTTTACCCCGTTTTGCTAATGGGCAGTTTCAGGCCGGATCTTGGCTAATAACGGCGGTAGGGCTTCTAATGAAAGCGGTC
>JAEEGL015670471.1_pt1 | contig 30703 bp, 29 predicted proteins | sample 9134231 | NCBI WGS metagenome assembly JAEEGL01 (sample SAMN16246548, study PRJNA631951) | gut metagenome | biome: gut microbiome; feature: rumen; material: fiber-attached | host: Bos | place: Iran: Karaj | collected 2018-10 | reverse complement strand
GCTCCTTGCATCAACCACGGTATCAAGGGTGGCCTGAAGGTTGCTCAGATCAAAGAGAAGCAGGCTGTTGAGTGCGGTTACTGGCATCTGTTCAGATTCAACCCGACTCTTACAGCAGAAGGTAAGAATGCATTCACACTCGACTCCAAGGAGCCGACAGGTGACTTCATCTCCTTCCTCAAGAGCGAAGTTCGTTATAACTCCCTCTACAAGAAGTATCCGGAAGACGTCGTTGACGGTATGTTCGAAAAGACACACCAGGATGCGATCGAGCGTTACGGCACTTATGTTAAGAAGGCTAACGAGGCTTAATCTCAGGCTAAATTACAGGCTTAACAAAGGAGCGGTTTCCGAAAGGGGACCGCTCCTTTTCACTTCTTTCGGAGGGGAAAAGGTGCTATAATGGAAACACTTATTTTTCCTTGGAGGTCAGTCATGACAGCGGACGATAAAGAGAAGCTTCTGCTTTCCGACACACCGGTGCCGGATCTTTTCATAACGCAGTATATGTCTTCGCTGACGGCCTCCTCGATCCGCATCTATCTGATGCTTCTGATGAACCGCAGTTCTTTTGGTAAGATGAATGTCCAGACGATCTCGAAGAAACTCGGATTTACACAGGCGGAAGTCGAAGAACAGCTCTTCTACCTGACATCGGCGGGGCTTCTTGAGCAGTCTGAAGATGGCACGCTTCTTCTGGTGGATATCAAAGCCAGAGAAGTCGACCGTTATATCGAGTCGAAGAAGAACGGCGACATGGAGATGCCGCCGCAGCACAGAGATGCTGCGACGACCCGTCTCTCGGCAAGTATCGCAGATACTTTCTTTGCCGGGCACATGGGCTATATCTGGTACCGTTTTATCGATGAGAGCAGCTCAGTCTTCAAACTCGATCAGAACGTGATATATGCGCTTTTTACGAATCTTCAGGAGAGAAGAAAGCTCTTCGGGAAGAATACCCGTCCGGCGGAAGAACTCCGTGAGAAATGGTGTAACCGGGGCGTTCACTCGGAAAAAGACCTCGAGAAGGTATTGGGCGAGGACAGAAAGATCGATGAGTGCAGGGATTCCCTCGGTAAGAAACGCAGGAAAGCACTGGACGATGTCGATCTGGAGTATATCCGCACGTGGATGCTGACCTATAAGATGGAACCGGATGTGCCGGCTTTCCTCTATACTTTTCTTCGCAAGGACAAGGATATCGAGAAGGTCTCGATGAAGCAGATGGACGAGATCCTTCAGGAGTGGTTCTCCCATAACATCCATAATGTTGAGGATGCGAAGAACTACGAACTGAAGAAGCAGGCCGCGGACAGAACGCAGGCGATGATCACGTTCTGCGGAGAACTTTTCAGAAAGAGACTGGACGGACCGGATATTCAGATCATCGAGAAGTGGGCCAATACCGACTGCTGGGAAGAGCCGATCGTGCGCTTCGCATATGAGACGCTCCATAAGTTCATGGGATCGATCACGCTGTCACAGGTGGACGAGCGTCTTTCTCTCTGGAAGGCCAACGGTGTCGCTTCCGTAACGAAAGCGAAGCAGTTCGAGGCGGAACAGAAGAGAAAGAATAAGGAATTATACCAGGAAAGAAAATATGCTTCTTCTGCCGGCACATCTTCGGATGTCGCCTATATGGAGAATGAATATACGAAGGAACATCTGGACAGTAAAGAGCGGGAGTCTCTCGATGTCCTGGATGCTCTTCTGAAGGATGAGTAAGGAGACGCCTATGGACAGTGTATATGAGGATGTACGAAGCATTCTGGAAAACCGCCGGATCCGAAGCGAGATCCTTCAGGAACAGAAGAATGAGCAGATCCGTAAGGAGAATCCTGAACTCGATAAGATCGAGCAGGAGATTGCGGATACGACAGAACAGATCCTTTTGAATTCCCTGGATGGAAAGAGCAGCGAGGATCTGGAAGGTGAACTCCGCCGTCTGAACAGGAAGAAAGAGCGTATCCTTGCCACCTGCGGCATCTCTATGGATGAATTCGAAGCGAAACCCTACTGCAGCAAGTGCGGGGATACCGGATACATCCGGGAAGAAGGAAAAGACGGCTCCGAGAAGGTCACTCTCTGCGAGTGCATCCGTACGCTGATCGCGCCGGTCATGATCAACCGATCCGGCGTGGAGAAGTATCCTGACTTTTCTTTCGAGAAAGGCTCGGACGAGTTCTTCAGCAGTGACCCGAGAATGCTCGAGACCTATACGAAACTGAAGCTCCTGACCGAGAAGGAAAGAATCCCGAATGCCGTATTCTACGGACGTTCCGGCAAGGGCAAGACATTCACTGCAGTGGCGATCGCAAGAAGATACGCCCAGAAAGGCCGGTCCTCTTTTGTGATCCGCCTTGCGGAGGCGCAGGAACTGATGATGGAGCACAGGAAGATGATTCAGGCTTTCTATACGCCGGCCGACAAGGAACGTGCCGTCGAGCGCAAGGTCGCATATCTTTCGCAGGCGGACCTTCTGGTGCTTGATGATCTCGGCGTGGAGCCGCGTACCGGCAACACCGAAGCGGATCTCCTGAATCTTCTCGACACGAGGATCCTTGCCGGGAAGACCACGATCATCACGACGAATTTTGATATGGAATCTCTGAAAGACCGATACGGCGGAAGATTCTTTGACCGTATCGACAGGAATTTCGCGCGTTTCCATTTCTCGATGGAGGGCACACGCGCATGATCACCAATGGTGTGGACATTGTCTCGATCGCGAGGATTGAAGCCGCAGTGAAAAGAAGCGGAGATGCCTTTTGGAGACGTGTGTGTTCCGTGGAGGAACTTGCGATTGTGCCGTCAAACGAGACCAGAAAGATCGAGTTTCTGGCTGGACGCTTTGCCGCGAAAGAAGCTGTTTCAAAAGCACTTGGAACGGGCATCGGCGGCCGTGGCGTGGCGATGACGGATATGAAGATCCTGAAAAAGGAGAACGGCGCGCCGTATGTCGTACTGGCCGGATCTGCGCTGGAAGTATACGGGAATGGCGGTGGAACTTCCATCAGTCTCTCGATATCCCATGATGAAGGTATGGCCGTGGCTTTCTGCTGTATCGAATGGAAGGCGGAAAGTGAGTCATGAAGAAAGAATCACGCTTTTTCAAGCAGACAAAACTGAAGCTTTCCTCCATCTTCAAGAAAAAGAAGAAGGATGACGGGATATCCGGTTCCGGAATCTTTATTGAGCCTGAGGGAAACTACGGTAAAGCGGAAGACCTGGCAAATGTGTGGTCTTTGGACAAGGCCGATTCATCAGTATCGGAGGATACGACGAAGCGCTGGCCGAGATTTGCGCTGGCCGTCTCCATCTTCGTGTTCATCATGCTCTTCGTATTTCTTCTGCTTCCGAAAGTGCTTCCCGGATTCTTCAAGAATACGGATATTGCACTGTTTGTGGAAAAAGATCCGGAACTCGTCTATGACGATACTTACCGTGTGGTTAAGGTCAGTGCCAGTTCTGTTATGTCTAAGGACAGTGTTACGAGCAAGAGGATCACGCAGGTCCTGATGAATGAGCCCGTGCACTTTTTGAGCGACGATTGCCAGAACGGATATGTCCTGATCCGTACGATGGATAATATCGTCGGCTATGTGAAGAGTGATGAACTGAATACGGACATGTCTTCGTGCGAGCCGGATCTGCACCTGTATAAGCTTGTTGTTGCAGATATCTCCAAGCGCGTCATGTCACACGCCAGTAACGGTACCCTGATCTGCGAAGTGACCATGAATACGGTGCTCTATGCGGATGTAAAGCGTGACGGTGTATATCAGGTCCACCTTCCGAATGGTGAGGACGGCTGGATCAGCAGCAGTGGTGTTATCGAACTCGGAGTCAACGAGAAGACAGATGTCGTCGGAGTACGATACTTTGTTTCCTCGGCACTTACCATGGTCAATGCAAGCTATCTGGATGGCGGTCTTACGAAAAGAGGCATCTCGATCCAGGGACTGATTTATGTATCGGCAGGCGTTAACGGTATTCCGATCCCCCGTGAACTGAAGGATCAGATCAACTGCGGAGAAGAAGTCACACTCGAGTATGACGCGGTAACCGGCGACCTTCTGCCGGAGAGCATCATTCCGGGAGATGTGGTATTTCTGGCTGATCCGTACAAGCCGGGCAGCAAGGAGCCGTATGAAGCGGCGATCTGTACCGATACGGGTGTCCTTCTTATGCGCGCATCGACAGGTACGTCGATCAAACTCTGTAAGTTCAACGCGGACTCCGATGTGGTCAAGCGTATCATCACTGTGCGCCGTATCTTCTCATAACATTATTCAGGATTCATTGTTCGTGAGGGAATTTTCCCCGCATCTATCCCTCTCTCTGGAGATATAGTACTCGTGCTTCAGACTTCGGAATCCCATCTTCTTAATGTCATCGTAAGTGATCCTGTAATTTCCCTTGTAATGGCGCCCTGAGTCAAGGTAGCGCACGTATTCCAGAAGATACATATCCAGTTCGTGAAGGCTCTTATCCGTCGTGATCACGGGAAAGAACCAGCGGCTCCAGGTAAACTGGTCATCATGTTTTTCGTTATAAAACTTCTTATTGAAGGTGCGGATCAGGGCTCTGGCGGCACGCTCATATTCGGCACTGGTTTTTGTCTTCCATCTTAAAAGAGCCCTGGCCTTTCTTCGGATCTTTCCCTTCAGTTTATCTTTTGTCACTTCCGAGATGTCCACTTCTCCGTTCCTGTAGCTGAATCCCAGAAACTCCCAGGGCTCTCCGGGAGAACTGATCGAGACCTTGTTCGGATTTACGGAGAGGCCCTTTTCTCCGATATGTCTGTAAAAGTCGGAGATGAGCCTGTCGAGTTCTTCCCGGGACCTTGCGAAGATCAGGATATCATCGGAGTAGCGGAAGTACGAAGCGCTGAGGCTCTCGAAATACCGGTCCATCGAAAGAAGATAGACGTTGGCAAAGAAAGGGGAGATCGGAGTTCCGGCCATCGCACCGCGATGTTCAAGGAGCACCTCCCCGTCGGCAGAAGTGCTTTTCCCGCAGGAAAGAAGCTCCTTAAGAAACCACAGGAGTTCCGGATCGTCGTCGATCAGTTCCTCGAGAACCCGTATCAGACTGCCTTCGGGAATGGAGTTAAAGTAGTTGCTGATGTCAGCCTTGAAGCAGAAGAGGGAGTCGCGGCCGTCCTGGGAGAGAATGTCGAAGATGGCATTTCGTGCCGAGCGTGTCCTTCTGAAGGAGTAGCAGCGGTCGGAGAGACGGCCGTCATAGCGGTAGAGAAGATAGCCGAGGCACTTGAGATACAGGTTCTCGTCTTCGGAAAATGTATAGACGATGCGCTTTCTGGAGGTGCCGCTCTTGTTGATGACACGTCTTTCGGGAAGCCCGAGACAATAGTTGCCGCGGGAGATCTCCTGAGCGATCGGAAGATAGCGGGCTTCCTCGATATAAGAAGAAAACTGCTCTTTCTCCTTCTTCGACAGATACTGGTTCGTGAGCTTATATTGCAGGAATTCTTCCCATGTTGCCGGCTCGGTGAGCAGCGCCAGAATAGAGGTCATATCAGTTTGCGGGTCCTTTCCGGGCAAATAAAAAGAAGAGAAACAGCTTTGAAACAAGCATGCTTGTTTTACCGGATCTGTACCCGCACAGGCCGCCTGCAAGGCCGGTCATGAAGGTCATGACCTGAAGGGCACGGGCTGGATCCACCGCAGGCGCGATAGTCGCATTTCTCTTCTGATTATGAATTGAGAATACCATAAAAGGCGGGGAAGTACCACAGGAAGAGATCACTTCGCCTTCCTGGACAGGAGAGGCTTGGTCACATAGAGTTTCGGGTTGAAGAGCATCAGCATCGGGAAAAGCTCCAGTCTTCCGGCGAGCATATCGAAGATCATGGTGAACTTCGCCGGGGAAGAGAAACTCGCGTAGTTCTGGGTCGGACCTGCAAGCTCGAGACCCGGTCCGATGTTGTTGATCGTTGCCGCAACTGCGGTAAAAGAAGTGATCAGGCCCTTGTTATCAAAGGAAACGATGAATACAGAAGCCGTAAATATCAGGAAAAACGTGATGAAATATACGTTTACGGAGCGTACGATCTCGTGCTCGACGGGACTTCCATCCATCGTGATCTTAGAGACCGACTTCGGATAGACATAGGACTTCAGTTCTTTCTTGATGGACTTGATCAGGATCATGAATCGTGAGACCTTGATACCGCCGCCGGTACTTCCGGCGCATGCACCGATAAACATCAGGATAACGAGAATGACCCGGCTGGGCTCCGGCCATTCATTAAAGTCAGCAGAAGCAAATCCTGTAGTGGTTATGATGGATGCCACCTGAAATCCCGAGTGGCGGATCGCTGTGCTTATATTTTGAACCTGGTGATAGATGTTGGCGGCGATGACCAGCGTACTTATCACAACTACAGTGAAGTAGGCCCGGATCTCTGTCATTTTCACGGCTTTCCTGATGTGACGGTACAGAAGGAAGAAGTAGAAGTTGAAGTTCACGCCGAAGAGGATCATGAAGATTGTGGCGACCCACTGTATATAAGCCGACTGACTGGCGAGACTGTCCCTATACACACCGAACCCGCCTGTACCTGCTGTTGCGAAGGAGGTGCAGATACTGTCGAAAACAGGCATCTTTCCGCATACAAGAAACAGTATTTCCAAAGAGGTAAGAAAGAAATAGATGAGATAGAGAAGAGCCGCTGTCTGACGCATCTTCGGTACGAGTTTTCCGACCGATGGTCCCGGGCTCTCGGCGCGCATCAGGTTGATGTTTGATCCGCCGCTCATCGGGATGATGGCCAGAAGGAATACGAGGACACCCATGCCGCCGATCCAGTGGGTAAAGCACCGCCAGAACTGGGTGGCATGGCTGAGGATCTCGACATCATGAAGAATACTCGCACCAGTCGTCGTAAAGCCGGATACTGTCTCAAAAAATGCATCGAGCATCGAGGGTATCTCACCGGTGATATAGAAGGGGAGCGCGCCGAAGAAACTCATAAAGATCCAGGACAGCGCGGTGATGACACATCCTTCTTTAAGATAGATGGTCGTGTCTTTCGGTTTTTTGAAGGAAAGCATGAAGCCGAGGAAAAAGAGAGCTGCAGCCATGATAAGGAATACCCAGCCCTGCTCCTCGCGGTAGATCAGTCCGGCAAAAGCCGGCAGAAGCATGAAGATTCCTTCGAGGCGGAGCACCTGACCGAGTATATAGAATACCATGTACGCATTCATGCGGTGTGCTCCTTATCTCAAGATGTCACGGATCTCGTTCAAACCGGTGTGTGTGGTAACGATCATGACCGTGTCGCCGATTTCGATGGTATCATTACCGGACGGAATGATGATCTTGCCTTTGCGGTTGATAAAAGCGATGAGGAGATTCTGCTTCAGAGAGAGGTCTTTCAGTGCTTTTCCGACAACAGGTGATTCGTTTTTAATTGCGAACTCGATCGCCTCGGCTCTTGCGTCAAAGAGATGATAGAGTGTCTCGATCTCCGAACTTCTCGATGCACGGAGAGCTCGGGCATATGCGATGATAGCCTCGGAAGTAATAAGTTTCGGATAGATCACCGAGCCGAGATCGAGGTCGGTGATGACGTCCGAGAAATTGATTCTGTTGATCTTCGTGATGACCTTCGCCTTCGATACTTTCTTCGCGAAAAGTGTCAGCAGGATATTCTCCTCGTCGATACCGGTCAGCGGTACAAAAGCTTCCATGTCGCGGATCCCGGCGCCGAGAAGATCGTTCTGGTTTGACGCATCCGCGTTGATGATGACGGCCTCGGGAAGAAGGATGGAAAGCTCATCACATCGCTTCGGCGAGGACTCGAGAATATGCACATCGATGCCGGTATGCAGAAGTTCATTGGCAAGATAGTAGGAGGAGAGGCCGCCGCCGACGATCATGGCGTTTCGGACCTGCTTGGTAAAGATGCCGATCTGTTTCAGGAATTTTCTGGCTTCTTCGCGTTTTGCCGCAAAGAATACGGTGTCGTCTGCCTGAAGACAGAATGCGCCGGAAGGGATATAAACTTCACCTTTTCTCTCGATGCCGCAGATCAGGATCTTATGGCCGATCTTTTTGCCGAGATCGGCAATGGTTGTCTGGTCGAGAGTATTTCCCTCGGGGATCTTAAACTTGATCATCTCCGCCTGCCCGTGCGCGAAGGTGTTGACCTGCAGGGCGGTAGGGAGATAAAGGATACGTGCCATCTCTCGCGCGGACTCGAGTTCCGGATTGATGATCATGGCCAGACCGAGTTTGTCACGGAGATATGCCACTTCCTGGCTGTAATCAGGGGTACGTACACGTGCAATCGCGGCACACTTGCTGAACTGTTTCGCGATCGTGCAGCAGAGGAGATTCAGTTCATCGGATCCGGTAACTGCAATCACGAGATCCGCATCCTCGACACCGGCTTCCTTCAGAGTATTGTAGCTGGCGCCGTTTCCCTTGATGGTGATGACATCAAACTGGGAATCAAGATCGGCAATCACGGATGAATCTTTCTCGATAACCGTGATGTTGTTGCCTTCTTTGCTCAACTGATCGATCAGTGTATGACCGACTTTACCATTACCTACGATAATGATCTTCAGATTCTTATTCTCATGCGAAAACCCCGAAAACATACCCGCCCCCTTACGTATATATACTTCTACTATACTTCAAAAACAGTTCTTCGGCGAACAAATTTGTTTGCCTTTTATTTCGTTTTTCCTTCTGAAAAGCACTTGTCTTCGGGTCTTCAGGGACGGGACCTCAGCCACGGGTCGCCCAGTCCGGGAACTCCTTCGAGAAGAAGATCTGCGGAAGGACAGACAGGAAGTGCATATCCTCTTCATTGATGGTGAATCCGAAGATATCCATGTTCTCTTTCATGCGCTCCTCGTGTGTGCTCTTCGGGATGATCTGGATGCCGGACTGGTTGAGAAATCGAAGAAGCAGCTGTGATACCGGACGGCCATACTGCTTTGCCATCTTCTGCAGGCACGGCTCCTCGGAGAAGTACATGCGTCCAAGCGGGCTCCATGCCTGCGGAACGATGTTGTGCGCACGGCAGAAGTCGAGAGTATACTGCTGCAGATATCCGACATGAAGCTCAAGCTGGTCGACCATCGGGACGATTTCGCAGTCATCGAGGATCACCTGAAGGTGATGCGGCTGGAAGTTGCATACACCGATCGCGCGGCACTTGCCTTCTTTATAGAGTTCTTCCATGGCGCGCCATGTGTCACGGATCTTCTGTCTCCACTGAAGGTCCTGGGGATTCAGCTTCGGCCAGTGGATCAGGTACAGGTCGATATAGTCAGTGCGGAGTTTCTCACAGGATCTCGCAAAGGCTTCCTTCGTCTCCCCGTAGCCCATCTCGGTCGGCCACATCTTGGTTGCAAGGAAGATCTCTTCTCTCGGGATACCGCACTCGGAGAGCGCCTCGCCGATCACTTCTTCATTCTTATAGAAGGATGCAGTATCAAGGTAACGGTATCCGAGTTCGAGAGCTTTGAGGATAGGTGCTTTTCCATCTTCAAGAGTGGACTTGTAGGTGCCGAAACCGACAGGCGGGATCTCGATGCCGTTGCTGAGTTTAAAGTTTTCAGGCGTGCCCTGTGTGGAGAGGCGGTACATGCTGACGGTCCTCTCCGCGCCATCTTCGAGCATATGGTCGATGCATTCGCCTTCATAGACAAAGCCGCACTTCTTCATGACGTTGCCGGAAGCAGTGTTTCTTACATCGTGACGTCCGCGGAACTGTGTCTGGTGAAGTGTGTTCCTTCCGAAGTCGAGCATCGCGCGGGCAGCCTCTGTGGCCAGACCCTTGCCCCACTGTGCATGGGCGAAGTTGTAGCCGATCTCGAACATGCCATCTTCATCATCGTAATAGAGTCCACCGGAACCGATGAGCTTGCCGGTCTCCTTCAGGACGAATCCCCAGTCAAAATCCGTGTCGCTGTTCTCGTGGGCAACCACGCTCTTAAGCCACTCCTTCGTAGTGTCCACGGACTTGTGCGCATAGTAACGCATGTATTTTGCAACTTCCGGGTCGGATGCCCATCCGTCAAACGCTGCCTGCGCATCGTCCATCGTCAGGGGACGAAGGATCAGCCTTTCAGTTTCAATAACAGGATTCTTCATAAGGAAAACCTCCAACAAACAGATGCTTCTATTATACAGATAAACCGCTTGTCCGGTAAGAAACCAGCAGGCTATACAATTTTGATAGCACACTTCATAGACTTTTCCCGAAAACCCGGAAAAAATGAAAAACCCGCTGTCTTCAAGTGAAGAAGCGGGATCATTTTCATCTTTAAAACCGTCCGGTAAAAGAACTTACGCTCTTTCTACAGCACCGGAACGAAGGCAACGCGTACAAACATGCATAGTCTTAGGGGTGCCATCAACAACTACCTTAACGTTACGAACGTTCGGCTGCTGCTGTGTCAACGCACGACGGGAAACCTGTGAACGCGTGATGCTGATTTTTCTGCCGAAATGAGTATCTTTCTGACAGATCTCACACTTTGCCATGTAAACACCTCCTATGTGCTATAAATACGCGACCTGAATTACGCGCAGACAAGATGATAACACATTTATTCTCCATGTGCAAGCATTTTTCAGTGATTTCATTGACGTAGGCGGGAATAGCCGATACTATGGAAAAAGTGACAGAATCATCTCCAGGACAAAAAAATCGGCATCATATGTAGTCTAAATAGTAAGGATCCTTAAGAAGTCCCGATTTTCCGGGGACAAAGAGAGGTTGGCGTGAAGGACGAAGAATTTTTCAGCAGGGTCGAGAAGATCCGGCAGAAGATGTACGCGATAGCATACTCATATTTTTCCAGTGAGAGTATGGCTGTTGATATGGTGGACGATGCCGTTTACCGCGGGTACCTCAAGAAGAATACTCTGAAGGAACCGCAATTCTTCGAGACCTGGTTGATCCGCATCCTCATGAACGCCTGCGCTACGGCTTATAAGAAGTCGAAGAAGCACAGGAGCTTCGAGGAGTATGTAGTCGATCACGAACCTTCTGCACAGCCGGTTCTGGACCGTCTGGAGCTGAAGGAAGCCATTGCCTCTCTCCCGGAAGAACTTCGACGGATCATTACACTGAAGTATTATGCCGGTTATTCCACGAAGGAGATCGCCGAGATCCTGAAGATTCCGATGGGAACGGTCGGTACCCGTGTTCGAAAAGCACTTGAACTGCTTCGGATCGAGCTTGGAGGTGAACCATGATAGATATTGAAAAGGAGATCCTGGCTTTAACCGAGGAGGCGCAGGATCTTCCGGACACAATGAATATAGACAGGATCCGGAAGAAGACGAAAAAGAGAAAGCGGATCCACACTATCGGTGTGATCGGGAAGTCCATGGCCGGTGTTCTGGTTACGATGTTCCTGGCGCTGTTTATTGCGGTCAACAGTTCGGTTTCTGTGGCTCGTGCTTTTTCCGATGCTCCGGTCATCGGCCCTCTGAGCCAGAGACTGGTCGTGCGTTCAGATATTAAGAAGGCCATGCGGCATAACAAGAATCTGGCGGGTGTTTTTGAAGAGGACGCCTTGATTCCGGTTGAAATGGAGGATTCCGGCACTACCGGTCAGATGAAGTGTACGGTCGATTCCTTCTATGCGGATGAACTTGCTCTGGTTCTCTGTCTGAAACTGGATACTAAACTTGAAACAAGTTCCGACAGCTACTTTTACATGACTGAGATACGTGTCATTGACCTGAATACCGGAGAAGATTTGTATGAGAATACATTCTGCTCGATGGATTATTTTGACATGGTCGGAAAGTTTCAGTTTACGGAACTGTACTGGAAACGCCCATGCACGGATTTTAAAGTTCAGTTCAACGTGAGTGACCCGCAGGCTGACTCGTATGACATGGTCCCCATTGATTCGTTCAGCTTCGAATTCCATGATGTGGAACCCGCACCCGCGATCCACATCCCGCTCGATGAGACGATCACCGCCTGCGGCCTGACCTACCATTTTACTGAGATCCAGGCGGCCGGCTCCATGACGAAGGTCTTCTATGAATGGCCGTATGGAGAGAATATGAAGTTCTATACAAGTGATCTTTATATTACTGATCAGGATGGGAATATCATTTCGGATGAATTCCAGGCATACGGATCCAGAATGACAGGCTATGATTACATGGATGAAACAACAGGAAAGAAAATGCAGTGCGATATTCTGCCTTCGATCTCCTACGAGGACCCGGATTCAATCACGATCAATATTTCGCAGGTTTTCTGTTCATCCTATGATCCGCGATTCCTCAAGATCGATCCGGAGAATAAGACGGGAACATTTGAAGGAAGGACATTCCCGATTGAAATCTATGATAATTCAGCAACATATTCGGATTTCGGCGCTCCGTCCATGCCATATTATGATTCTCTCGATGAAAAGATCTTCGTAGTCGTTCCATATGAGGATGACATGCCGGAGTTTAATGGTACGATCTGTCTGCTGGCGGGCGAAGGACCAAACTGCGATGGAAACACATTCCCGACCACTATGATCGACGGCAAGGAGTATCTGGTGATCGAGTACTATAAATATACGTATGATCTGGATGGATGCTACTACTTTGTCCAGGAGGATGATTCCGAGTTCCTGCGTGCCAACAAGTCGTTTGACGTAGATATCTGACCGGCCTATGTTCGGCGTGTTGGATTTTCAGTGTCGACGAGATACATGACATTATCTTCCATATTGTAGAGGAGAAAACATAAGGTGTACTTTGATTCGGATTCCATATAATTGCAGATCCAATCGGAATTTTTGCAGTCTGGCAGGGAATCTTTTGGGGTGTTTGGGAGAAATACAACTAATGTGTCCGGATGTTCGAAGGCTCTCATATGATTAGTATAGATAAATCGAATGGGCAGATCTGAGTCGGCGATAGAATCTGCATCGAATTCGCAGTTGTAAAAATGGAGATTTGCTTGGTCTACATTCGCCTGAAAACTGTAGTCGTTTATTCGAGAAAACGAATGCCGTAGAGTTCCTTCTACACTGATGTTAGTGGCATTATACGCATCTTTTGTATCATTTAACGAGATTTGGCTATAGTTGCCGATAAAGGTGTTGTTGTCCAATGAAAAATCAAGTGTCCAATTGTATTTTGTTGAGACATTTGTCTGATAATCTGGATCAACATATATACAGTGAAGAGTATTGTTCAATGAGTATGAATGATCTGCGTATGCTGTATATATTTCATCTTGATCTGTCGTAGATTTTGATGAAGTTGGTTTTTTTTCGGAAACTATGGATATGCTATTATATAAAGATTGACTGCTTTGTAATATTTCGTTAACATCGGGTCTTGAATGTTGAAAAGAATGTAATTTCAAGACTGCTAATATGCCTCCAATTAGTATCAAACTTGCCGCTAATGCTGGCATTATTATTCTCCTTAATGAGTGACTATTGAATGCGTTTGGCTGGATGTTAACAGAATCTTCGATGTATTTTGAATCTATCTTTCCTATCAATTCTAAGAATTCTTCATTCTTCATGGTGTCAACCCTCTCTTTTCTAACTCTTTATGTAGTTTTTTTCTCATTCGGAAAAGAATCTGTTTAACATTGCTTTCTGAAATGTTGAACTTATGACTAATATCTTGAATAGAATCAAAAAACCAGTACCTTCTCACAAAGATTCGCATATGAGTTTTATTGCTTTTTCTAAGAAAATCATTTATCGCTTCAAGTAATACACTTTCACTAAGATTCTGAATTGCAAGGTTTTCGGATGAATAGCAGTCGGAAATTTCATCAGTTAGTTCACATATCTCAGCAGATCTTCGCATTGCTTTCTGTATCCGTAGTCTATCGATAGCTAAGTGTCTTGCAATTCGACCAAGAAATGGGAATAGATAAGATCGAGGTTCATGAGGAGGAATAAGATTCCAAGCTTGGAAATAGGTGTCATTTTCGATTTCTTTGGAAGCTTCCGCATCATGCAAAATTCCATACGCAAGAGTAAAAATCCTCTTCCCGTATTTCTCCTGTACGAATGATATCGCTGATTCGTCCCTTGATATAAACAGATCTACGATTTCATTGTCTTGCATCGACAAACTCCCTTCAAGAAATTCACATAGCTATTTTTGTTCATAGAATAGCACGATTCGTTCAAAGAATCGCATAATATACATCTACTTTTATTAGCGTAAAAAACATAGAGATGGTTACACTTTGTTTAATGTGCAACCCCAATAAGATTGAACGCAAGAAAATGTGCAGAGTGTAAAACTATCAAGATGCGCATAACCCTAGCAAGCATGGATACGCTTATTATATTAGAGAACATATTCAGCGAGTAGACACCACCAATACGGATTGTTGAAAGGAGGTTTGTACATGAAGAAGAAAATGATTCTTCCGCTAATGATGGCATTCAGCCTGTTCTTTTCAAATTCTATGTGCAGTCCAAGGAAAGCATTTGCAGACTTATTATCAGATGAGGAAGAGATTCAGGAACTGCGTACGAAAAACAGTAAAACATATCAGCTAAGTAACGGATCTTTCAAATGTGTAGTATCTGCAGATAGTATCCATTATATGACTTCTGATGGAGAGTATGAAGATATTGATAGTTCTATTATTGAGGAAACAACACAGCAACAATACCGTTATCGAAATACAGCAAATAGCTGGAACGTATTCTTTTCAGACTACTTAGTTAATCAAGATGCGGTTAAGATCCAAAATGCTGACACCTCAATTGCTTTTAGCATACAGGGGGGGAATAATCAGTATTCGGTACAGAAGGCGGAAGTTCTTTCTGAATGTGAGTTAGAATATTATACAGAAATTAGCAAGGATGAAAGAGCCGTAGTTTATCAAAATGTATTCGATGACGTAGACGTAGTATATTCTGCAAGAACGGGCGCAGTAAAAGAAGATATCGTTCTAAAAGATAGTTCTTCGCAGAATTGCTTTGATTTTATTTTGAGTCTCGAAGGTGTAGTTGCGATTCAGAATCAAACCGGAATCGCTTTTCTAGATACGCAGGATAATGAAGTGTTTCGATTGGAAAAACTATACATGATTGATTCGAATGGAAGGTATTCTGAAGAAGTATCTGCGAACCTGTATTATGAAGATGGAAAAACGTTTGTCAGAATTGTTGCAGATGAGAGTTTCCTTAAAGATATGAATACGGTTTATCCGGTGGTGATTGATCCTACAATAACAATTACTGGTGCATCTAATACATATGATACATGCGTTGATGAACAATACCCATCGTCGAATTACTATACAAGTGTGAATCTGTGGACTGGTGGAAAGACAAGTACCAATACGATGAGGACATATATTAAATTTGATATCCCATCATCTGTAAGCAATTGTATTTTTAGTGCTACTCTCAAACTGAAGAAAAATGCATATGCATCTCCAGGAATAAAAGCATACAGAGTGACGTCAAACTGGACCTCCAGTACGGTTACATGGAACAATAAACCTTCGTTTTCGACAACTGGAGCTACAAACACTTGCAGTCTCTATTCAGGTGACTGGTATCAGATTGATGTGAAAACAATGGTTGAACACTGGAAAAACGGCACTTATTCAAACTATGGGTTTCTCCTCAAGGAACCTTCCGAGACAAACACAGATCAGAAAACGAGATGGTATTCCTCTGATGCTCCTTCTCCTAATAAGCCTGAGCTAGTTATTAACTACGTAGGAATTAGTTGTTGGTATTCAGATTCATATATGATAGGGCGGAGAACGGAATCCCCGACCCTGTGGTATAGTAAACTAAACTCAAATCCGCTTTTTATGTTTGTCACTGGAATGTCACATGCTGAGTCTCAATGGGAATCAGCGTTGGGAATTTCGATTATTAGTACCTCATCTGAAATATCATCTTCTTTGAAGTATTATGGAGGAACAAAAGCTGAGATAGATGCTTTGGGGATTTTTCCATCTGTTCCTACTACAGATTTAGGATTATCCCAAGTGTATTATTCTTTATGGGGAACAATCCCTTATAATGGCATTACGAAAAATGTTGTGATTATCAGTTCTTCGAGGGGATATATCGTTGATCGCTCTGATATGGGAACAAACAACTATAAAAAGACATGCACTCACGAATTTGGACATGCGTTAGGATGGATTGGTCATCCTAGTACTTTGCAGCCGACATGGGTGATGCAGCAAGGTATTCTTGAGAATACCGTACTTGCTGAAAATGAGAAGAAACATATATCTCAAACATATTAAAGGAGGCATATATGAAGAAAAGCAAGGGAATGGTCTGTCATATGATGATTTTATGTCTGCTATTAGTCTGCATAGGTTCATCTGTTGCGTGTGGAACCAGGACAGAAGGGACAGCAAGTCTTTCAGGAGTTTCGAGTGAGTCTGAAATAACTACAGTTGGTACAGATAGACTAAGAGATAGTGAAAAAGAATACGAAGATAGGATGCTGTATTTCCGTGATCAGGAAATCCTGGAAGATGAAGAAGTCGTGGTGAGAGCCACGCATGTTGTCGATGCGGTGTATATAGGGAAAAACAGCGGATATTCCTTAAATGATGATATGTTTCAAGTTAAAACTATATATAAGGGACGGATTGACACTGTAGATGAGGCTGAATTACATGTGCTTCTTACAGAAGAACTTCCGGAAGGAGCGAATCTTGTTGCCGGTCAAACGTATAATCTTTGTATTGAAAAGAATATATCTGTCTATTACGACTATAATCATTATGTTCAAATAGGTCGTATCGTATCGGAAACAGATGTTGAGGATTGGCAAAATTATCACGAAATGATAAACAACACGATGAAGCGTGTTCAGATGACAAGTCCTATGGAATATGGTGTTCCATATGCAGACAGCGCCTTACCATTAGAAAACATTATAGACTTTTCAAGCAATATATTCATTGTTGAAATCAAGGGGATTTATGCAGAGAGTCAGATTCAGGACACAACGGTGTACTATTGCACGGTAAAAAAGACGGCGAAGAATGAACCGACAAACGGAGGGGGAATTTTGATTACTCTATTTAATAATTCGGTTGAAGTTGGAGAAGAATACTTGGTTTTGTTGGCAGATGCTTCTGATACGGCACCGATATATACACTATCTGCGAAGAGTAAGAGCGTTTTTTCTTTGGCGGAAGTGAATAGTATTCCCGAACTTAACATTATCTGTAATGAAGCTAAGGAGTATCAAGCGACAAATCTGAATGCAGAATTTTCATTGATAGATTAACTGCAAACAAATTAACGATGAAAAACAGGCTCCTTATTTTCGAGCAGGAGTCTGTTTTTTCATCTAACTTCAGCAGTCAATTAGTTTTATGTTGATCGCCTCGAAGGAACGCGATCGCGTGGGTCGGACATCCGTTGACGCAGGCATCACAGTGGATGCACTTGCTCTGGTCGATGACCGCCAGGGACTCTCTCATCGAGATGGCCTGCTGAGGACAGGATCTTACGCACTTCTGGCAGCCGATACATCCGATGGTACAGTTCTTTCTCGTTCTTGCACCCGGCCATTCGTTCTGGCAGCGGACGGCAACGGTCGCCGATACCGGCATGAGTTCGAGAAGATGCTTCGGGCAGACCTTGACGCACTGTCCGCAGCCGTGGCACAGTGCACGGTCTACAGAAACGATGCCGTCCTTGAGTTTTAATGCGCCAAAAGCACAGACGTTGATACAGTCGCCGAACCCTAAGCAGCCGAAGGTGCACTGGTTCGGTCCGCCGAGAAGACCGGCCGCAGCATGACAGGAGCTGGTGCCGAGATAAACATAGCGTTTTCCGGTCTGTTCGCAGGTGCCCTGACAGCGGAGCACGGCGATCTTCTTTTCCGGAATCGCCGCGGCGACTCCCAGGATCGATGCGATCTCGCGTGCGCAGTCCGCGCCGCCGACGGCACAGAGAGCTGTATTCGCGCCGCCCTTGGAAAGATATTCCGCGTAGCCTTCGCATCCTGCAAATCCGCAGCCGCCGCAGTTGGCGCCGGGAAGCGCTTCTACGATCTTTTCTTTTGTCTCGTTCTTTTCGACAGCAAAGACACGGGAGATGATAACAATAAGAATACCGAGGACCAGTGCGATCCCTAACATTATGCCGGTAGGAATGAGTATATCAGTCATATCATTAACCTCCGAACAGATTCTCTACCAGGCCCTTGAAGCCCAGGAAGGAGACAGCGACCAGGGAAGCGGAGATCAGGGTGATCGGAAGACCTTTGAGGGACTCCGGCACATCCGCCTTATCGATCCTCGAGCGTACACCTGAGAAGAGGAACAGCGAGAGGGTAAATCCGATGCCGGCACCCAGCGCGTTGACCATGGATTCTGCGAAGGTGTAGTTGCTGTTGATGTTCAGGATCGTTACACCGAGAACGGCGCAGTTGGTGGTGATCAGGGGGAGGTAAATGCCCAGTGCTTTATGAAGCGGCGGCATCGACTTCTTCATGATCATCTCGATCATCTGAACGAGTGCAGCGATAACGAGGATAAAGACCAGCGTCTGCAGGTACCCGAGTTTAAGCGGGTTCAGGAGCAGGTGCTGGATCGGCCATGTGATCGCAGAGGCGACCAGCATGACGCATACGACCGCCCCGGACATACCCATCGCGGTCTTAAGATTCTTGGATACTCCGAGGAAAGAACAGATACCCATGAACTTCGATAGAACGAAGTTATCAACGAGGATCGCGGAGAAGATAATGATCAGGAATTCTCTAGCCATGTATTACTCCTCCTTTCCCTTGCAGAGACTGCAGCCGCCGCAGGACAGGCAGTCGGACTTGTCGCCCGCAACACCGCACGGCGTGGAGGACTTCGAAGAAGCGTGCTTTTCCTGCTTCTTCATCACAGCCTGCACGATGCAGATGCAGATACCGAATACGAAGAATCCTCCCGGCGGAAGCATGAAGAACATCATCGGTTCGATCACATCGCCGAAGAGCGGGAGCTTCATGTCGAAGAATGTGCCGCATCCCAGGATCTCTCGGATGGAGCCCATCATGAGGAGAGCGAGAGTGAAGCCGACACCCATCGAGATACCGTCGAGGATGGAAGGCATGACCTTCTGTTTGCTCGCAAATGTCTCGGCGCGCGCCAGAAGGATACAGTTAACTACGATAAGAGGAATATAGATCCCGAGGGAATCATTGAGGGCAGGAAAGTAGGCGGAGATCAGCATCTGCACGATCGTAACGAACGTCGCGATGATGGTGATAAACGCCGGGATCCTGACCTTGTTCGGGATCACGTTTCTAAGAAGAGAAATGATCGCTTCCGATGCCGTCAGTACGAAAAGCACTGCGATTCCCATGTAGAGCGAGGACTTCGCGGAGATGGTCACGGCCAGAAGCGGACAGGTACCGAGGACCAGTCGCAGCGCCGGGTTCTCATAGAGGACACCATTGAGGAAGATCGACTTCGGAGTATACTTGCTGTTCTTTTCCGCCTGACGTTCATCCGGAGAACGGTACGCGGCATCTTTCATCTTATTCTCACTCATCCGATCAGCCCCCTTTCTTTGAATAACTGATAGGCTTCACGTGCACGGTTGATACAGCCTGTCGCCGCACGTGAAGAGATCGTGGCACCGGATACCGCGGCCACGTCCTGATTGAGGACGATCTCGGAATCTGTGCCGAGACCGGTAAAACCGTCGAGAAACGGACGTCCTTCGACTTCTTTTCCGAGCTTCGGCGTATCCGATGCGGCCGTCGCGATGACCATCACGATCTTGCCGTCCGCACCGATGCCTGTCGTGGTCTCGATGTTGCCGGCATAACCGAATCCGGAAGTGACGAAGATATATCCGAGAACGGATCCGTCTTTTCCCTTTGCGGTGAAGACTTCATCCGGCTCGATGCCTTTGGCCTGAAGCTCACTCTTGATCTCAGCGGAATACTCGAGTGCTTCAAAAGAATCTGCTTCCGGGAAGATCGTCAGTTTTCTTTCCTGTGCGGAAGCTTCCTCCTGCTTCTCGATCTCGCTTCGGGTCAGGGAATAGGTTCCTGCCAGAAGGAATACGCAGATGCCGCAGATGAGGGCGAGGATCAGGGCAGGAAGAAGGTCTTTGAACTTAAACTTTTGCACTTTCCTTCACCTCCCCGAATGGTTTGCCCATCGTCCAGTCATCGATATGCGGAGTCAGGATGTTCATCAGAATGATGGAGAAGGAAACACCCTCTGCCATGTTGCCGTAGTAGCGGATAAGGAATGTCAGGATACCGCATCCGATACCGAAGATGATCTTGCCCTTAGTCGTAAGCGGCGAGGTGACATAGTCGGTCGCCATGAAGAAAGCACCGAGGATGAGACCGCCTGACATGAGCATGTAGACACTCTCGTGGAAGAGTTCGCTCCAGCCGCACAGGCAGGAAAGATCTCCCGAGAAGTTAAATACGCTGTTGTGTCCGAAGAGGAAAGAAAGGACAAAGAATGTGCCAACGTAGGCCAGCGGGATCCAGATACGGATGACGTGGCGCAGGATCAGGTAGAGAGCACCGATCAGAAGTGCGGCGATACATACCTCGCCGATACATCCGGCCTTGTCTCCGATAAAGAGATTCCAAAGGGAAGGTGATTCGGGAGTGTTGATCTTCGTAAGCGGTGTTGCCGAGGATACGGCGTCGACGGATTTAAAACTGAACCAGGCCCCCGTCCTTACTGTCCAGCAGGTCATTGCTTTCGGGAAAGCAATGACGAGGAAGATACGTGCGGCAATCGCCGGATTGACGAAGTTGTTGCCGAGTCCGCCGAACATCTGCTTGACGACAACGATCGCGAATGCTGCGCCGATGACGACCATGTAAGGCGGAAGTGAAACGGGAAGGTTCATGGCCAGAAGAAGACCGGTCACGACTGCAGACAGATCGTAGATCGTGTTATTTCTCTTCATGACTTTCCGGCAGATAAACTCGAAGAGTACACAGGATGCGATGGAGAGAAGAGTGATCAGCACCGCGCGGATCCCGAAGTAGTACCAGCCCGCGAAGGTGGCCGGCAGAAGCGCGATGATCACATCGCGCATGATCGATTGGGTAGTCGCCTTATCCCGGACGTGCGGGGAATGCGAGACTTGCAGTTTCATGAGGAAGCGGGACCTCCTTTGTTCTCGGATGCAGCGAGGAGCTCCTGCTCCTTCTTAATACGGGCACGCTCGGCACGTACCATGACTTTTCCGTTCTTGATGCTCTGCGTCAGGAACCGCTTCGACGGGCAGGCATATGTACAGCAGCCGCACTCGATGCAGTCCATAACGTGATACTTCTCAAGCATCTCCGGATCGCGAAGTCTTGTCGCCTTATCGATGCCGCAGGGGATCAGATCCATCGGGCAGGAGGCGACGCACCGCGCACAGCGGATACATGGAGATTCCGGAGGAAGTGTTGTCTCTTCCGATCCGAAAACGAGGATCGCATTATTGGCCTTAATGATGCCGTGATCGATACGGTCGAGCGCGACACCCATCATGGCGCCGCCCATGATGATCTTTTTCGGTTCTTCACGGGTACCGCCGGCCGCCTCGATAATGTCTTCGATACGGGCGCCGATCGGCACGATAAAGTTACCCGGTGTATTCAGTGCGGAGCCGTCCAGTGTCATACGCTTTCTGGTAAGCGGCACACCTTCCTTCAGGTACAGTCCGATAAAGCGGAGCGTACTGACATTCATGACGAGAGTGTGTACATCGATCGGGAGTTTTCCCGGCGGGACTTTTCGTCCGGTGAGAGTATAGATCAGCATCTTTTCCGCGCCCTGCGGATAAATGGTCTTCAGTGTCTTCACTTCAATGTCCGGATGCTTACCGGTCTTATAGACACGCTTCTTGATCTCGTGTGAGAAGATACGGGTAACGAGGGGCTTATTGTCCTCGACGCCGATGATGGTCTTCGGGATCTCGAGCCACTTCATGACTTCGAGAATGCCATCGATAATATCGTCCGGATGCTCACAGATCTGACGGTAGTCCGCCGTGATATACGGCTCACACTCCGCAGCATTTACAATGAGCGTATCCGGCATCTTATTCTTCGGGGGATTCAGTTTGATATATGTCGGAAAAGCAGCGCCGCCCAGTCCGACCAGACCGGAGTCGCGGATCATCTGAATAAAGTCTTCGAACGACTCGACCTTCGGAGGTTTGCAGAAAGGATTGATCGTGTGCTGGAAGTCCGACTCGATGCGCACAGCTTCTACAGGAGTACCGTTTGCGGAAACCACATAGTGTACTTCTTTAACAGTTCCGGAAATACTTGAGTGGATCGGTACGGACATAGGCTTGTCGGCGCGTCCGACCATTGTTCCGACATCTACATGATCTCCGGGCTTGACCACACATGTACAAGGCGGGCCGATATGCTGCTGCATCAGCAGCTCGACTTCGCGGAATCCGTGCAGATGAATAGAAGGAAGAACATCGGTATTTTTGTTTCCGAGCGGATGCACACCACCGGCAAACGCATGTATCGATCTAAGCGGCATGGCGAGGTACCTGCTTTCTCCGAATATCTATCAATCATATTAACACATATAAAAGCAAAAAGGAGAAATGATTTTCATTTCTCCTCCTGCTTTTTTCTTAAGTTTTTGTGCTGTGATCCTTATAGAAAATCACTCGTACCTGTTCGTGTAGTTCGCGGCGGCATTCCATAGGATCCACTCGTCATATCCCGCATCGTAAATGGCCTGTATCTGTGCTTTTACCTCAGGCACTTTATAGTTCAGGTGATGCGATACCCACGTGGCCGTAAATGCCTGTACGTATGGCCGGACGGTAGCATATCCTTCTGCCGAGGCAGCGGGCTTACCGGCCATCAGGGCATTGTACATGACATCGTGCGGATACATATCAGGATAGTCGAAAGTCTTTCCGTTCAGCTGCGTGTTATCCGCATAGTGCGAAGGATAGAGCATCGGGCACAGTGAGTCGATACCGGTAAGACCTACCGTATCCCATCCCTGACCGATCAGTTTACCGTCGAGCTCGGAACTTAAGATGATACCGAATACGTCTGCGGTGACCGGGACTCCTGTCGGATCCTGGATCTTGCGGCGGGCTGTCTGCAGGAAGCGGTTGATCGCATCGATTCTTGTCGGTGTAGTATCTTCCGGTCCGAAGTACGGCTTCTCGTTATACTTCTTCGTACTGATGGTCGGGAAACGGACATAGTCGAACTGGATCTCGTCGACACCCTTGCTGACGGCTTCCTGTGCAAGATCGATCAGGAAGTCCCATACACGGGAATCGTAAGGATTCAGGAACTGGTGCTTGCCCTCAAGATTGAAGTGCATGGAGTTACCGGCCTCATCCTTGATACTCATTTCCGGATGGTTTCTCGCCATGGAAGGATCGTTGAAACATACGATACGTCCGATGACCTTGATGTCATTTTCATGGCACTTCTGTACGATATTTTCCAGGTTGTAGGAATTCTGAACGTAGCTTCCGGGACCCTTGTCAGTCCAGTTGCCGCCGTTGTCGACCCACAGATGCATATCCTTGGCGAGCTGATTGTCGGTGTTGTAGTAAACTCCGCCGCCTTCGTCCTTCAGGTCGATAACGAATGCGTTAATGTCTGTCTTCTTGGCAAGCTCGAGATTCTCTTCGAAATGCATGCAGGAAGCAATGTAGATACCGTGGATCTCGTTGTGCTGTACCGGCTTCACTTCGGCGACTTCCGGAAGAGGTCCCCAGTAAGCTTCTGCAAGTGCATTCTCAGGGAGATATTCCTTGACTTCGACTCCACCCGGCTGTGCACTGGTCTCGGAAGGAGTGGTTTCGGAATCAGATCCGGACACATCGGAAGATTCTTCACCCGAAGTCTCGCTCGGAACAGTAAAGCTCGTCGGAGTTGTCTCGGCAGAACTCTTCTTTCCCTTCTTCGATATCAGGATGAACATGCAGATGATGTCAGCAACAAATAAAATGACGCAGAGGGCAAACAGCACGGCAATCACTTTCCGGAGAAACTGGATGCGCGCTCTTTTCTGCTCGCGTGACATTGAATATCCCATAAAATAGACCTTCTTATTTCATGAATTCGTAGGCGGGTAATAATGACCCACCTAATTATATAAATAAATGTTTACGATGACAAGAAGTGGCAGGTCCGCCCATTTCCCGTGCATTGTCAAGCGCAAGTGCGGCATGATAAAATGAAGAAAATTCTTTTGATCGAATCGGGGGTGTTGCCGATGCTGGAACGCAATTGCGCAGGTGGAATCGTATTTTACGGAGATGAAGTGCTTTTGCTGCAGAATGAGAAAGCCGAGTGGTGCTTCCCGAAGGGCGTGATCAGAACCGTCGAGAAGCCGGAAGAAGTTGCTCTCGAGAGAGTCTCTTTCGAAGCCGGCGTGAGCGCCAAGATCCTATTCCCCGTGGGAAGAACGAACTATGAATTCTACTCGATCACGAGACAGCGTCCGGTCTGCAACAAGATCGTCTGGTACGTGATGAAGGCAGAGAATAATACTGTCACCCCGAACCCCGAGCAGAACTTCTCGGACGGCGGTTTTTATCCTTTGGAAAAAGCACTGGAAATGGTTACATACAGCCAGGACAGATCGCTCCTGATGATGGCCTACCAGAGATATAAGGAGCTTGTCTGATTTGCCCCGCACGACCTGGAAAACGGTAGCAGCTCCTGCCCGTATCGAATACGAAGTAAAGAAGTCCGTCTTTATCGCCGATGTCGCCCCTGTGTCGACCGGAGAAGAAGCGACGGATTTTTTGCGTAAAATTAAAAAGGAATTCCCGGACGCGAGACATCACGTGTATGCCTACCGCGCGGGAGATGAGACGCTCGAACAGCGCTACAGTGATGACGGTGAACCGTCGGGTACGGCCGGCATGCCGGTCCTCGATGTGCTCCTGCACCAGGAACTCGACGATGTTATCTGCGTCGTGACCAGATACTTCGGCGGCATTCTTCTCGGTACCGGCGGGCTGACCCGCGCGTATTCGACTGCGGCATCTATGGGCATTGAGAAAGCGGGTCCCTGTAAGATGGCGCTCCTCGAACTATACCATGTGCAGCTTGAATATTCCGTCTCGGAGAAATTCCAGTATGCCGTGAAGAAAAGCGGGTTTGCTTTAGGAGACATTATCTACGAAGCTACCCCCGTGATCCCCGTATACTGCGCCAAGGAAGATAAGGAAAAACTCATTGCGCTCGTCAATGATACGACAGCAGGAAGAGGGAAGATGACACATATCGGATCTTCCTCCACGCGGATCGACGCTTAACTGTATTTGAAGTTTACTTTTTGTTTTCATTTTTATCGAAATGTTGGCAGGTATTGTCCGTTACTATAGTGATGGTTGGATCTGCAAATGCAGAGTGAATGGTTTTCAAAAAGGAGACTGCTCATGAAAAGAAAGATTGCGGCATTTGCCAGCGGCTGGAGTGATGAATATCTTCTCGAAGCGTTGCAGGGCGTGAAGAAATGCGCGGAAGAAAAAGAACTCGAGATCTACCTGTTCACCGAGTATTCTTCTGCGAATCTTTTTGATGAAAACGTGCAGGGCGAAATCAATATTCTAAACCTTGCGAATCTGGATGACTACGATGGTGTGCTTCTTTTCGGAAATACACTGAGTAATGCCGGTGAGCTTCAGACTCTTTCCGAGAGGATCAGGAAAGCGGATATTCCCGCGGTATGCCTCGAGTATGAGCTCGATGATATCGACTGCATCTGCACGGATAACTACAGCGGTATGTACGAACTCTGTGAGCATCTCATTACGGAACACGATGTGAAAAACATCGTATGGGTATCCGGTCTTGCCGGAAATAAAGAAAACGAAGAGCGCTGCCGTGCAGTGACCGAGTGTATGGAGAAGCACGGGCTTTCCCTGACAGAAGAGAATACGATCAACGGAGACTGGAGTTTCTATGTCGTTCAAGGCTATATCCGCGAATGGCTCGAGACTCATAAACTCCCGGATGCTTTTGTCTGTGCGAACGACGTCATGGCAATGGGTGTCCTTACGTATCTCCTCGACTGCGGATATGATCTTCCGAAAGATTGCCTCGTGACGGGCTTTGATAATATTAAGTCCTCGAAGACCTTCCTTCCAGCACTGACAACGGTTGAGAGAAGATGGACGGAGAGAAGCTACGATGCTGTCTCTCATCTCGTAGATCTTATTGAAGGAAAACCGCGTACCGGCATCCAGTCATTCCCGTCGGTACTTGTGGCCCGTGAAAGCTGCGGCTGCCCGATCTGTGAAGATTTGAAGAAGGCACAGATGAGCTGCATTAACAAGGCCTATACGGTTCCGGTCGAGAGGACGCTTTTCGACTGGCATCTGTCCGGACTTGATGAAGCGACTTCCGGCCAGTTCACTCTTGAAGAGATGCACGCCGGCCTTGAAGAGTTCTTCAAGGGAGGCTTCGGATTCGCACCCTATGAAGGGGATACTTTCTGTATCTGCCTGGATGAAGGATTTGTCAATTCCATCTATGAGACCGGAGAACCGAGGGTCCTCGGCTACAGCGAATATATGCACGTCCTCTATGCAATGAGAGATGGCAAGAGTATGCCGTATCATAAGATCAATACTTCCTACATCTTCCCGATCTTCACGGAGCCGGAAGAGAGCGGAAACGTTTACATTATTGCCCCGATTCACAGTCAGGGCACGGTCATCGGTTACGGTGTATTTAAGAACCACTTTGCGATACTGGATAATTTCTTCCTGTATTCCTGGCTCCGCCATCTCCGCATCGGACTGATGCGCGGACGTCAGAATATCAGTATGGAAATGATGAACCGGAAACTTCGGGAGATCTCGCTCTCGGATGAACTGTCCGGACTTCTTAACCGGAAAGGCTACGAGAGAAAGTGTATCCCGCTTCTTGAAGAGATCCGCGATAAGAATAAAAAAGCACTGATGCTCGTTGTGGACATCAACAGAATGAAGATGATCAACGACCGCTATGGACATCTGCAGGGCGATCTCGCGATCCGTCTTGTCGCAAAGGCGATCAAGGAGATGATGCCGGAGTCCTGGTATGCGAGCCGCTATGGCGGAGACGAGTTCGTACTTGTCGGAGAGAATGTCTTTATCGATGATGGAACGACACTTCAGAAACAGCTCCTTTCTGCGGTCGAGCACGAAGCGCAGGCTCTCATGATCCCCTTCGAACTGTCGATCAGTGTCGGTGCCGTCCTGATCGATCCGTCGGAAAACATCAGTCTCGATGAGTATTTCCGCCGTGCGGACGATGCGATGTACGACATGAAGAAGAAAAGGCATGCCGAGCAGAAAGATTAAGGTTACAATATAAGAAAAACCGCAAGAAAGGTTTTCTGCTGTGGCCGGATCCAAATTAAACAGTAAAGCAGGAAACAGCTGCCCGGTAAGTAAGAACTGCGGCGGCTGTGCTTTTGCGTCCGTAAGTTATAAGGAGCAGCTGAAGAAGAAAGAAAAGACCGTGAAGGATCTTCTTTCTTCCATCTGCGATGTCCGCCCGATCGTCGGCGCGAAGGATCCGATGTATTACAGAAACAAAGTCCACTGGGCATTCGGCCATGCCGGTACGCATCTCATCGCAGGACGCTATGCGGAAGGATCCCATAAGATCATCGAGAACGACCACTGCCTTCTGGAAGATGAAGAGTGTGCGGAGATCCTATCTGATATCCGTGAACTTGCCGTCCGCTTTAAGATCCGTTCCTACGATGAGCGGACCAGACAGGGACTTCTTCGCCGCGTGCTTCTCCGGAAAGGTTTTGCGACGGGAGAAGTCATGGTGGTGCTCGTTCTGGCCTCTCCGGTACTCCCCGGAAAGAAAGGCTTTATCAAGCTTCTTCTCGAAAAGCACCCGTCCGTGAAGACTGTGCTGATCAACATCAATACGCGCTCCGACTCCATGATCCTCGGTGAGAAAACGATCTGCGAATTCGGAAGAGGTTTCATATGGGATGAGCTTCTCGGGGTACGATTTAAGATCTCACCGGAGTCGTTCTATCAGATCAATCACGACCAGACCGAGAAGCTTTATTCACTGGCAATCGAGGCAGCAGAACTTAAGTCCGGAGAGAAGATCCTCGACGCGTACTGCGGCATCGGAACCATCGGTTTATGTGCAGCATCTAAAGCAGAGAACATCCGGCTCACCGGAGTGGAATTAAACCGTGCGGCGGTATCCGATGCACGTGAAAATGCGAAAATAAACGGTATGGAAAAGGCGAAGTTTATCGCAGCGGATGCCACGAAGTATATGATCGAAGAATCCGCAAAGAGAAGTGCTTTTGACGTAGTATTCCTTGATCCTCCGAGAGCGGGAACGACACCGGAATTCATCAGCGCATGCGAGAAATTGTCTCCCGAAAGGATCGTCTATGTTTCCTGCGATCCGACCACGCTTGCCCGTGATCTCAAGGAATTCAAAAAGCACGGATACACACCCGAATACGCGATCCCTGTCGACATGTTCCCGTTCACTGAACATGTGGAAACAGTCGTCCGTCTTTCCAAAGGAAAAAGATAGAAATAGAAAACGGAGAATGATATGAAAAACAACGATGCAATCAATCAGCCGGATATAGTGAAGAACCAGTACCAATCCTCGTCGAATCTCAATACGAGGATCTCGATCCACGATAAGTACTCGACAAACAAGATGGGATTCAGTAACTGGATTTTCTCGAATTATGAGATCCCGGAGGGTTCGCGGATCCTGGAACTGGGATGCGGTACCGGAAGCATGTGGGTCGGAAAAGATGAAGAAGTAAGAAAGTGCGGGAAGATCATACTGTCGGACTTCTCGGAAGGTATGATAGATACGGCAAGAGCGACTCTCTCCTCATATGACAAGATCGAGTATCAGGTCATCGACATTCAGAATATCCCTTTTGAAGATGATTCCTTTGATATCGTGATCGCGAACATGATGCTTTACCATGTTCCGGATCTGAACAAGGGCCTTTCTGAAGTCAGACGTGTCCTGAAGGATGGCGGTGCATTCTACTGTGCGACCTTCGGCGAACACGGGATCATGGAGTATCTGGCCGGACTTCTCAGAGAGTGTGGCGTGGAAGATAACACAAATAAGAGTTTCACTCTTCAGAACGGAAGTCAGTATCTGAAGAGTGCTTTTGAAAAAGTAGAAAGACAGGACTATAAGGACTCGCTGGCAGTCACCAATGCAGATGATCTCATCGATTATATTTACTCGCTGACCTCCATGACGACACTGAGCAGCAGAAACAGAGATGAGATCCGCGAAGCTCTGACGAAGGAAATGACGGACGGCGTGCTGAATGTGCCGAAGGATTACGGCATGTTTATCTGCGGCTGAGTCAAGAGGGAGAAGAGACCGGGAATGGGTACGGAAAAGAACAGAAACCGCACGGCGGATTTTGTAAAAGGCGCCGCGATCCTTCTTATTGTGTTTACGCACTATGATTGGACAGTCGGCCAGCGCAGGATCTTCGTGTTCCCGTATCTGATCAACATGGCGGTCCCGATTCTGATGATCATCACGGGCTATGTGTATTCTCTTTCTCTTCAGAAGAAAAACGTCGCGCATCTTGAAGATGCGTACCAGGGAAGCGTCCTGCTCAGAAGGAGCGTAAGATACTGCCTGCCTCTGATCGTTCTGGCGGTATGGGAGATCTGTGATCCGCATTTCCATCTGTCCGGAGGATTCCTTGACTATGTAAGATGGTTCATTAACGGCACCGCCGGAAAAGGAAATTACTACTTCCCGGTCATGCTGCAGATGGTATTCCTGTTCCCGATCATCTATTTCATTCTGGAAAAGAAAAAGAGAACGGGCCTTTTTATCTGTCTGATCTTCAACCTGACCTATGAGGTGCTGGCATGGTCCTATGGCATGAACACGGACTGCTACCGGCTTCTGGCTTTCAGATATGTGTTCGTGGTCGCGGCCGGTATCTATGCATTTAAAAAGTTCAAGATGAACCTCCTCTGGTCGATTCTGATCACTGCGGCAGGTGCGGTCTTTATCTCGGCACTCGTTTATACGGATTATCAGCCGAAGATCTTTAACTCGGACTGGGCGGGCACGAACTGCATCGCATCCATGCTGGTCATCCCGCTGATGATCTGGCTTCTGAAATACGGAACCCTCCGCTTTGTTCCGCTGGAGATCATCGGAAAAGCATCCTACCATATCTTCCTGGTGCAGATGGCCTACTATGCAGGCTACTATCCGATCCTTTCGGACAAACTCGGAAAAGGCCCGGTCCTTCTTCTTATCGGAATGGCGATCTGCCTGATCATCGGTATCGCATTCTATCTGATCGACCAGCCGGTGCAGAAAGCGATCAATAAGCTGTATAAAAAGTAAGACCTTGCGATACGGAGTGTGAGAAAAATGGCGATCAAAAAAGAGATTAGAGACGAACTCAAGAAGCTCGCAGATGAGAAATACAGGGAGATGCAGAAGACGATCATCCCGACAGCTGATCCGGATTCGATCATCGGCGTTCGTACGCCCGAGCTCCGTAAGATGGCAAAAGCACTGGCAAAGAGGGATGACATCGATGAGTTCCTGTCGGATCTTCCGCACAAAACTTTCGATGAGAACCAGCTGCACGCATTTGTGCTTTCCGAGATGAAGGATTACGATGCCTGCATGGAGAAACTGAATGCCTTCCTTCCCTATGTGGATAACTGGGCGACGTGCGATCAGATGT
>JAEEGL015103637.1_pt1 | contig 30703 bp, 20 predicted proteins | sample 9134231 | NCBI WGS metagenome assembly JAEEGL01 (sample SAMN16246548, study PRJNA631951) | gut metagenome | biome: gut microbiome; feature: rumen; material: fiber-attached | host: Bos | place: Iran: Karaj | collected 2018-10 | reverse complement strand
TTGAGTAAGGTTTCCGACTATCTGCCGGCTTTCGGCGAATGCAGGGTTGCATCCAGCGAGGGAATAAGGAAGGCCGTGGCGCCCATAACAGTTAAGGATCTTTTGAATATGACTTCAGGCATTGTTTACTCAGGTGATTTCGGAGAAGCTGAGCGTTCAATGAAAAAGATCTACAAGGAGGCCAAGACCCAGAGAAAATCAGGAATACTAAGGAACAATATTGATGTGTGCAATAAACTTGCGGAAGGCTATCTTGCCTTTGAACCGGGGACCGGGTTCAGGTATGGGCATTCCGCTGATATTATGGCAGGTGTCATTGAAGCTGTCACAGGAAAAAGATTTTCGGATTTTTTGAAAAAGGAAATCTTTGTTCCTCTTAATATGGAGGATACGGATTTTAAGATAGATGAGAGCAAAATCTTCAGACAGGCAGTTCTTTACAGAAGGGATAAGAACGGAAGAGTTGTAAGGGCTGAAGATGATGTAAGGCAGAGAATGGAGATGGAAAATCCTGCCGCAGAGCCCTGGTTTGAAATGGGTGGATCGGGATTGTATTCCACAGCCAACGATTATGCGCATTTTGCCCAGATGCTGCTCAATAAGGGTTCCTATCATGGCAAGGAGCTTTTAGGCAAAAAGACACTTTCCTATATGACTTCTCCGCAGCTTACTCTACTTCAGAATGAGAGCTTTGATCTGGAGAGCTGCATTGGATACGGATACGGGAATTATTTCAGGATTCTTACTGATCCTGCTATGGCTGCTTCAAACGGAAGCGTGGGTGAGTACGGATGGGACGGAATGGCCGGAACATACTTCTTTGTAGATCCCACAGAGGAGCTGATTGTGATTTATATGCAGCAGATAGAGGGTGGCTGTGACTACAGTTTTATTCGCGGTATCCGTCAGATAGTCTACGGGGCCATCTAAGGAGAATAGGATGAAGTTCGAATATTTGGAGAAGAAGGAGCAGGGAAAGTTTATAACAAGATATGACCTGCACTATAAGACTGAGGATGATCAGAAAAAGGTATACGAGATCATAAGCAGGAACCCCGATTTAAAAGGGTTCGATGACATCCATAACAAGAAAGTTGACGCAGTTGTCATTATAATGCATGATGAGAGCGGCGAGAAGGTCCTGGTGAACCGGGAATTCAGAATGGCTCCCGGAGTATGGATATACAATTTTCCGGCAGGACTTATAGATCCCGGTGAGAACTATGAGCAGGCTGCCAGGCGAGAACTTTTTGAAGAGACCGGCCTTGAGATAATCAGTATTGATGACTGGATTGGCGAAAGTTACAGCGCAGTTGGTTTTTCCAATGAGAAAAATGTATGCTGTGTGGGAAAGGCAAAAGGCGAATTTAAGGAAAGCACTTCTACCCTGGAGGAAATAGAACCGGGGTGGTACACTAAGGCAGAGATCAGAGAACTGCTTAAAACCGAGCCCTTCGCGGCAAGAACTCAGGCATACTGTTATTTGTGGTCCAGGGAATGAAGTAAATGAAAGAGAGCAGAGAAGGAAAGAAAACAGGAATATATCAGAATCAGGCAGGCGCCCGGGAGCTTAAAAAGGGTATCATCGGCCTTAATATCTGTGAGGAGTGCGGTGGATTTTGTACGGAGAGCGTTCCTCTTATGGAAGGTCTTCCTGTAAATGCTCAGGTAAGCCTTATGGAGCACTCGATTCATGAGACCTTGAAAAAGAACAGTTATCTTTTTCGAGAAGGTGAAACTGTGGATTCCATCTGTATTATAAGAAAGGGAAGGATAAAGCTGTGCAGATATGATTCTCTGGGAAGGGAACAGATCATCACTATCCTGGCGGATCACGATATAATCTGGGAGGGAATGTTCCTGGATGGCAGCATTTATCCATACTCTGCTGTATGCCTAACAAATGCATCCATATGCAGGATACACAGGGACGATTTCATAAAGGTGGTCAATGACCCCACTGCCGCCATGAATATTATTATACTTCTCAGCAAAAAGCTTCATGACGCCAATGAAAGAAACATGCTTCTTTCCACAAAAGATCCCATGGCCAGGCTTGCGGGTTTTTTGATGTACAGAGTGGACAGAAGCGCAGAGGATGATATAGTATTAAAGCTCGAAGATATTGCAGCCAGTGTGAGCCTTAGGATGGAGACAGTCAGCCGCAAACTCAGAGAGATGGAAAAGATGGGACTTATTGAACGAAGGGGACACGCCAGATTAAAGGTTCTGGACAGAGACGCTCTTCGGGAGATCTATATTTCCCAATGATGCCGGATAAATATAGGGAAAGGCCCATGCAATAGTACGAGACGGCACATATATTCAGGAAGGAAAGAATTTAAAAAGCGACATGATTAAAGGCGCAATTCATAGTATAGAAACCTTTGGTTCGGTTGATGGACCTGGGATAAGATTTATAGTTTTTTTGAAGGGATGCAAATTAAGATGTAAGTACTGCCACAACGCAGATACCTGGAATCCGGAATCCGAGGACATGAGAAGCGCGGATGAGATTCTGGATTTTGCTGAGAGATACAGAGGTTACTGGGGAGAGGAAGGCGGAATTACCGTTAGCGGTGGAGAGCCGCTCCTTCAGATAGATTTTTTATTGGAGTTATTTAAGAAAGCCAGGGAAAGAGGGATAAATACCTGCATAGATACAGCACTTCAGCCTTTTGATCCGGACAGGAGCAGCGAATTTTTCGGGAAGTTCAGGGAACTTATGGAATATACCGATCTTTTGCTGGTGGACATCAAGCACATCGACAGAGATGAGCACATTGAGCTTACAGGTCTTCCCAATGACAATATTATAGAAGGAATTCGATATCTTTCCGAAATAGGTAAGCCTATCTGGATCCGTCATGTACTTGTTCCCGGAATTACAGATAATGATGATTATTTGAAAAAGACAAGAGTTTTTATAGAGACACTGAGTAATATTAAGAAAATAGAAGTACTACCCTATCATTCCATGGGTCAGCATAAATTCGAGGCTCTGGGAATTCCTTATAGGCTTGAGGGCGTAGCCTCTCCTACTGCTGAACGTGTGGAAAATGCCACACGCATTCTTCGGGGAGAGATGTAATCCGATAATTGTAAAAACCAAAAGTGTGAGAAATATGTGAAATAACCCCCAAACTTGATTGTAATCAATGTTTGGGGGTTTCTCTTTTGCTATCATATCCATCGTGAGTTAAAAGTGATAATTAATTAACAAGAGGAGTTAAATTATGAACGAAGCATGGAGAGGTTTTAAAGGAACCCATTGGCTGGATGATGTTAATGTAAGAGACTTCATTCAGAACAACTATACACCTTATGATGGAGATGAGAGCTTCCTTGCTGATGCAACAGATGCTACCAACAAGCTTTGGGGCAAATTGCAGGAACTTCAGAAGATGGAGCGTGAAAAGGGCGGAGTACTTGAGTGCGAGACTGAGGTAGTATCTAGTCTTACAGCTTACGGCCCGGGATATATAGATGAATCAATGAAGGATCTTGAGCAGATCGTTGGTCTTCAGACTGACAAGCCTCTTAAGAGAGCATTCATGCCTTACGGTGGAATCAAGATGGCTGAGGAAGCTGCTGAGACATACGGTTACAAGGTAAATGAGAAGTTCCACAAGATCTTCACTGAGTACCACAAGACACACAATCAGGCTGTGTTTGATGCTTACACACCTGAGATGAGAGCTGCAAGACACAGCCACATCGTAACAGGTCTTCCAGATACTTACGGTCGTGGACGTATCGTAGGCGACTACAGAAGAGTAGCTCTTTACGGTATCGATTACCTCATCAAGAAAAAGCAGGAAGATTACAACAATTGCGGCGACGGAACAATGCTTGATCATATCATTCGTCAGAGAGAAGAAATCTCAGAGCAGATCAGAGCTCTCAAGGGAATGAAGGAAATGGCTGCAGTTTACGGATATGATATTTCACAGCCTGCCAAGAATGCAAAGGAAGCTGTACAGTGGCTTTACTTTGGATACCTTGCTGCTATCAAGACTCAGAACGGCGCAGCTATGAGTGTTGGACGTGTTTCAACATTCCTTGATATCTATATCGAGAGAGATATTAAAGAGGGAACTCTTTCAGAAGCACAGGCTCAGGAGCTTATTGACCACATGACAATGAAGTTCAGAATGGTTAAGTTTGCTCGTATCCCTTCATATAACAACCTCTTCTCCGGTGATCCTGTTTGGGCAACTCTTGAGGTTGGAGGACTTGGAATGGATGGTCGTCACATGGTTACAAAGAACGACTTCAGATTCCTTCATACGCTGGAGAACATGGGACCTTCACCTGAGCCAAACCTTACAGTTCTTTACACATCAAAGCTTCCTGCTACATTTAAGAAGTATGCTGCAAAGATTTCTGTTACAACATCTTCAATCCAGTATGAGAATGATGATGTTATGAGACCTATCTGGGGCGATGACTACAGCATCTGCTGCTGTGTATCCGCTACACAGACAGGTAAGGAGATGCAGTTCTTCGGAGCTAGAGCTAACCTTGCAAAGTGCCTTCTTTACGCTATCAACGGCGGTAAGGATGAGAAGTTCCTTACAAAGGACGGAAAGCACATGCAGGTAGGACCTGAGATGGCACCTATTACATCAGAGGTTCTTGATTACAATGAAGTAATGCACAAGTATGATATCATGATGGATTGGCTAGCAGGTCTTTATGTAAACATCCTCAACCTGATCCAGTACATGCATGACAAGTACTATTATGAAGCAGCTGAGATGGCGCTTATCGATACAAACGTAAGACGTACATTTGCTACAGGTATCGCTGGTTTCTCACACGTTGTAGATTCACTTTCAGCTATTAAGTATGCTAAGGTTACAACTGTTCGTGATGAGTCAGGCCTTGTTGTAGATTACAAGGTAGAGGGAGACTTCCCAAGATACGGTAACGATGATGAGAGAGCAGACGAAATCGCAGTATGGCTCCTTAAGACCTTCATGAAGAAGATCGAGAAGCACCACACATACCGTGATTCCGAGCCCACAACATCAATCCTTACAATCACATCAAACGTTGTTTACGGTAAGGCTACAGGTGCTACACCTGACGGAAGACCTGCTTACGCTTCATTTGCTCCCGGTGCTTCACCATCCTACGGAGCTGAGAAGAACGGACTTCTTGCTTCACTTAACTCTGTTGCTAAGATTCCTTACGAGTACGCTCTTGATGGAATTTCAAATACACAGACAATGAATCCTAACGCTCTTGGTCATGACGACGAGGAGAGATCAAACAAGCTTGTAAGTGTTCTTGACGGATACTTCAACCAGGGTTCACATCACCTTAACGTTAACGTATTCGGTAAGGAGAAGCTCATCGATGCTATGGAGCATCCTGATAAGCCTGAGTATGCTAACTTTACAATCCGCGTATCTGGTTATGCTGTTAAGTTCATCAACCTTACAAAGGAACAGCAGCTTGACGTTATCGCACGTACTTGCCACGAGGCACTTTGATTTTAAGTTTATAACCTAAAAGCCAAGGGGACGGTTCTTTTTGACACATTTTGCATGCGAAATGTGTCAAAAGAACCGTCCCCTTGGCTTTTTATTAACATGATTTAAAGTTTTTTCCAGATCAATATTTCCTTGGTGCCAAGTTCCGCCAAAGGTCCCGGGATAGTATCGACATTCCTGTGGTTACCCAAAATATCCCTGTCAAAGGTGATAGGTGTTCCGTCAGGATTTTCAAATTTTTGTTCGGGCTCAAAGGCCTTACCGAGAGTTTCTGTGGTGATCACTCCTGTAAGGAAGTCTCCAAGGTCTTTTCCAAGGCTGGTCTTTAAGTAGTAGTCTCCGTTCTTTTCCTTGAGTTCCAGAGTTACTTTTGTCTTTTTGTCCTCAAGATGATTCTTTTTCTTCTCATGTTTGCAGACTGTAGCACCGCCAAAGTAAGCATTTCCTTCAACCCACACAGGAAGGTGTCCGAAGTGAGCTTTGGCCAGAGCGCCCATGTCGGGGTTTTTGGTAAAGTCAAACTGAGCTATCCATTCGTCATAGCTTGGGAAGATGTCAAAAGGTGCTGTACCGACAACCTCGTATTCTGCATCTGCGGGAGTTTTTTTCTTGTCGGTAATCTTGTGATACTGAAGGAAGATGTTGTTATAGATTCTGTCATCGCCGTGAAGGATAGTCATAAAACCTGCAACTTCTGTCCTGTGGCGAATATGGTAAGGAGTGAATCGGGGTTCTCTCTGGTCATTCACTATGCTGTCTACACCTGAATTGATAAGACCAAAGCCGCCAAGAATCAGATTGTGGATCACGCCGATACCTTCGCTGGGGATTATGATGGAAGTAGGTGACAACAAAATATTGTTATCTATAAGTGTAGGACCATGGCCAACTTCGATGAACACATCAGTTGAGAACATGGCACCGGGAGCCTGCTCAAGGCCGTTATGTCTGTAATTGTCGTGCATGAGGTTCTGGCTTACCCTTGCCCCTTGAGCTTCCCAGTCAAGCCATACTCCCTCTATACAGTGATGAATATGATTTCTCCTGATGGTGACATCAATAGCTGCATGGAGTTTGATGCCTGCTGTCTCAGCGCCGCCAAGCTGCTGGGATGTGCAGATATCATGTATCTCGCAGTCCTCAATGGTTGAGAAAACTGCTCCCATTCTGCCTACAATGCCTGTCTGCTCACAGTGATGAACATGGCAGCGACGAACAATGTGATGACCGATTTTTTCTTTAAGCCAGCCGTGATACTGCCCTCTGCACACCGCGTCACGCTCCATCTGTGTGGGACTCTTGACGTGGTTCTTGGTGAAATACATATCATTTTCCACATCGCAGTATTTGCCCAGAGAGATTCCGCAGCATCTGCTTCCGTAGATTTCGCAGTCCTCAATGATCCAGCCCATGCTCCAGTGGGGACCGATCATGCCGTCCTGATAGGCGGCAGGCGGAGCCCAGGTGGTGGCAGCTTTGTTGATATTAAAGCCGCTTACGGTAATGTAGTTAACGTGATTTTTTGTAGGCATAAAGACGTTACGTCTTACGCTGAATTCTACCTTTTCTTTGTTGGGATCAAGGGCCCTGAAGTTGGCGTAGAGAACGGTTTCGCCGGATGCTTCATCCTGCTCGGTGTACCACAGATATTGGGCAGCTTCCTGATCCCAGGCAAGGGGATCCTGGATGCCCTTTTGACAATCTTCAAGTGTTGAAGCTTCATACATCATATTATCGTTCACAAAGACGGAGCCTGTATGTCTGATAATAGGAGAAAAATACCAGTCACCATAGACTCTTTCTATATAAGGGTTGTAGCTTCCGAAAATGGAATTATTAATCCTGACAGTCCAGGTGCTGCCTTTAACCTTTTTCCATCCGGTAAGGATTTCTGCGCCGGTTATTACCGCGCCGAGAGGTTCCTTGGAACGATAGACGATAGGAGCATCTTTGGTTCCGGCATTGACCGGAATAACGTGTTCTCTGTAAACTCCGGGCATAACCAAAACTTCATCGCCGGGAAGGGCGATTTTTGCAGCATCATTAATGTGCTTGAAGGGACGCTTTTCTGATCCGTCACCATCTTTAAATGTGTTTGCGTCAACGTAGTAGATCATTGAGTCCTCCATAATTGGTTGAACGATAAACATGGCAATAATTGGCACAATTTTGGCAAAATGTGTAAAGAATACCGAATTTACCGCAAGGTTTAGTAGCTTCTTCAATATTATTGTTTTGCGAATTCTCTGTCAAAGTCAAAATGACTAAAAGTTTCCTGAAAAGTTTGTGTTTAATATACAAATTTACGAAAAGTATTGACAATAGTATTCCCGAATGGTTATAGTAAAATTAGTTTAACGATTTACCATTAATAAACAATCCGTCTGTTAACAATAGACGGGTTATAAGGAGACAAGATGGTAACCCTGAAAGATATTGCAGAAATCTGTGGTGTTTCTGCAACCACTGTATCCAACGTAATAAATGGTAAGGACAAGACCAGCGAAGAGACCAGACAGAGAATTCTGGAGGTGATCAAGGAGACCGGGTACAAGCCCAATATCATGGCGAAGGGACTTCGTATCAAGCGGAGTCGTACAATAGCCTTGATTGCAGAGGATATCGCGCAGTTTACATCTCCGGCTATCATTGAGAGTATCATGGAAACCTGCGAGAAGCTGGATTACAGAGTCGTGGTTCACAATCTTCGTCTGTATGACAGATGGCAGGACACCTGGTACGGACGGGAAGATGAGTATCATTCTGTAATCGATCCGGTAATAAAGGATGTTGTCTCTGCACAGATTGACGGAATTATCTATGTTGCAGGTCACGCCAGAATAATCAAGACTTTTAACAAAAATTTCGAGCTTCCGGTGGTTATGTGCTATGCCTATTCCGAGTCGCCTGTTATCCCTTCGGTGGTCATCGACGACGAGCAGAGTGCCTACGAAATGGTCAGCTATTTAACAGGTCTGGGCCATGAGAAGATAGGCTTTGTGGGCGGACGAATCGACAATATACACACGGCTCAGAGACTTATGGGATATCAGAGAGCCATGTTTGAAAAGGGACTTTTATTTGATCCCAAGTTTATTTATTACGGAGACTGGTCCAGGGAGTCAGGTTATGAAGGCGCCAAATTCCTTGTAAAACAAGGCGTAACAGCTATTTTTGGAATATCGGATCTTATGACCGGAGGCGTGTACGACTATTTTTATGATAAGGGAATCACAATTGGGGATGAGATTTCCGTGGTGGGATTTGATAATGAAAGCATATCTGCTTTTTTCAGACCCAGGCTAACCACAACATCACTTCCTTTACGGGAGATAGGGCAGAAGTCGGCAGAGCTTTTACTTGATAAGTTGGAAAATGCAATCGGGGAATTGCAGGAAGACAAAAAGCCAACGGTGTATAAGATACCTTGCAAAATGGTTATCAGAGAATCTGCAAGGGAAAAAAAATAAAAAACAAATTTTTTTACCGGTTTAGTTTAACGATAAACCAATGGAGGAGCATGGTGTGACTAAGAAAAAAGTATATTCGATCAAATTATTTCTGATGGTTCTGCCATTCATTGTTTTGGTTCTTTTATTCTGCTATTATCCGCTTTATGGCTGGATGTACGCATTCTATGACTATAAGCCGCCGAAGGCTTTGTCGAATTGCCCCTTTGTAGGATTTAAGTGGTTCAAGTCCCTGGTGAGCAGTCCCACTAAAATTGCTCAGATTGTACAGGTGTTAAAAAATACCTTCGCCATGAGTGGAATTACTCTCGGAACCAGCTGGCTTCCCATGATATTTGCAGTATTTCTGAATGAGATAAGGGGCGTGAAGTTCCGCAAATTTGTTCAGACAGTTACAACTCTTCCCAACTTTGTCAGCTGGGTAATGGTTTATTCAATTGCTTTTGCCCTGTTTAACAGTACAGGAATGATGAATTCACTGCTGCTAAAGGCAGGTATAGTAGAGCAGCCGATTCTTTTTTTGCAGCAGTCGGAGCATGTATGGTTTACTCAGTGGCTCTGGCTTACCTGGAAGAACCTGGGATGGGCAGCCATTATGTATATCGCAGCGATTTCCAGCATTGACGACGAGCTTATACAGGCAGCGAGAGTTGATGGTGCCAGCAGAATGCAGATCATATGGCACATTACGATTCCAAGTCTTTTGCCCACATATTTCGTACTCCTGGTAATAAATGTTGCAAACTTCCTTAACAACGGTATGGAGCAGTACTACGTATTCCAGAACGCCTTCAACAAGGAATTTATCCAGGTTCTGGATCTCTATGTTTACAACATGGCCATGGGTAGCGGCGGTTATTCAGTTTCGGTAGCAATCAGTATGCTTAAGAGTCTTGTAAGCGTTGTTCTCCTTGTAATAGTTAACGGAGCATCCAAGGGAATAAGAGGAGAGAGCATCCTATGATACTGAGAAATGATATTGAGCCAGGACCCGAGCTAAAAGTATTGGAGAAAAAAGCCATGAGTAAAGATACTTCACAGAAGCATAAAGTTAAGATGAGCGCAGGGGACCGCACATTGGAGATCATATGTTATATCGTATTCTCCATAGCAGCTTTTCTTTGTCTCTATCCTTTCTACTATATTATTATCAACACAATAAGTGCCAACGATTTAAGCGCAAAGGGAGATGTTCTCTTCTGGCCAAAAGGTATTCACTTCCACAATTATATGTCTGCCTTCAGAATTGACGGACTTTTCCAGGCGCTTAAGATTTCCCTTTTAAGAACCGTGCTGGGCACTGCGTTTACAGTATTTGCATCTGCATATCTGGGATTCATGTTTACCCAGGATAAGATGTGGCACAGGAAATTCTGGTACAGACTGATTGTGGCAACCATGTATTTTAACGCGGGAATTATTCCCTGGTTCCTGGTAATGAAGACTATGCATCTGACCAACAATTTCTGGGGATATATTCTGCCGGCTATTGTATCACCCTTTAACCTGATCCTGACCAAGACTTTCGTTGAATCGGTGCCAAAAGAGCTGCAGGAGGCGGCAGAGATGGACGGAGCGGGGGTTCTGACAGTTTTCTTCAGGGTCATTATTCCGGTAATAAAGCCTATTATGGCTACAGTTGCAATCTTTTCAGCGGTAAGCCAGTGGAATGCTTTTCAGGACACGCTGCTCCTCATGACAGATACAAAGCTGTATCCTTTGCAGTTCGTGCTGTATCAGTATCTTAATCAGGCCAGTTCCCTGGCGTCACTGGCACAAAGTACCACCAGCACATCGTCCCTGGCAGCAGCTGCAGCTACATCGCAGACCACTACCAGTGTTCGTATGACCATTACGGTTATTGTAGTTCTGCCTATTATGCTTGTTTACCCGATCTTCCAGAAATATTTTGTAAAGGGAATTATGATTGGAGCGGTAAAAGGGTGAACTGAGTTCTTGGCGAGGTTTTTTTCGAGCCTAGAAACGATGTTCGTTCTGGCGAGCGCAGCGAGAGCAGAACTTCGTTATTCGTTATTAAGATGAATGCTTCTGATTAAAGCGAGAGCGTAAGTTCCTTGTCGTCCATGACTCCGCAAGGAGTAAGTATAGAGGTTTTTAAAAGAAAAAAGGAGGAATGAAAATGAAGTTCAAAAAAATCGCTTCTCTGGCACTGTCAACATTGATGGCAGCATCTCTGCTTGCAGGATGTGGGGAAACAGCTGCAGAGAGCACAGGGGGAACTGCTCAGTCCGAGACAAAGACTGAGACAACATCTACCACCACAACAGGTGAAGCATCAGGTGGCGAAACAGCATCTGCAGGAGCAGTAGATCACTCTTCGGAGTACACTGTGGACTTTTACAACGTTGCTGCAAACTTCCAGGGTGTTCAGTCAGGATGGTATGGCAAGATAGTAAAAGACAAATTCAACCTTGATCTCAACATCATCGCACCTCAGGTTTCCGGCGACGGAGCAGCTCTTTATCAGACACGCTGCGCAGCAGGTGCTCTTGGAGATCTTATTATTCTTGATAATGCCGACATGCAGGAATGTATTGAGTCAGGGCTTATCCATGACCTTACAGATGTCATCGAGCAGTATCCAAATCTTTCAAAATATATGTCACAGATAAAACAGTTCAACTCTATGATGGGCGATGGATCCAAGATCTGGGCTATCCCGCTTGAGATGAACAATAACGGGCCTACAGCTTATAAGCAGCTTCACGTTTATTCTTATCCTCGTATGGGATGGGATATGTACAATGAAGTAGGAGCTCCAGAGTTAAAGAATCTGGATGACCTTCTTAACTGCCTTGCCGACATTCAGAAAGCTCATCCTACAAACGACAAGGGTGATCCGGCATATGCAATCAGCCTCTGGAAGGACTGGGACAGCCAGTTCATGGAGAATGTTGCTCAGCTTACAAAGTGGTACGGACAGGAAGTTAACGGATCAATCATGATCGGAACCGACAATTCCATCGCACCTCTTACAGACAAAGCAGGCGCATATTACAAGATGCTCAACTTCTTCTACAAAGCTAACCAAATGGGACTTGTAGATCCTGATTCAGCTACCCAGGACTGGAATGCTATCGTATCCAAGATGCAGGATAAGAGAGTTTACCTGTATTGGTACAGCTGGCAGTATGGATTCTGGAATTCTCCTGCAAGAGGAAATGAAGGAACCAACTATGTAGAGATTCCTGTAGCAGATACAAATCTTTATCAGGCATCAGATACATATTATGGTGATGGACGTGTTCTTGCAGTTGGTTCACAGGTAAGTGATGAGAACTTTGCAAGACTTATGGAGTTCCTTGACTGGTATGCTTCACCAGAAGGTGTTCAGATTCAGCATGCTGGTACAGAAGGTCTTACATACACAATTGAAAACGGAAAATATACTCTTACAGAGGACGGTCTTAACAGATTCTCAGCAGAAGTTGCTGTCCCTGAAGAAATGGGCGGCGGAAACTGGAATGATGGTAACAACCAGATCAACCAGTGGATCGTAGCATCCTGTGATGTCAATCCTGATACAGGCGAACCTTATGCGTCTGATATGTGGTCTACAACCATCGAGATGAACCAGACAACAACAACCAAAGAGTGGACAGCTAAGTTTGGCGCAGCAGATGACGTTGAGTATCTTACAAAGAACAATATGATGACAGTTGTTCCAAGTATCAATATGGCTCTTGCAATTGATACAACAGATATCAGCCTTGCACGTAAGCAGTGCGGCGATACCATAAAGGATGCTTCCTGGAGAATGGTATTTGCAAAAGATGATGCTGATTTCGAAGCTCAGTGGGATGCTATGACAACTCAGCTTGAAGGCCTTGGCTGGAATGACCTTGTGGCTTTCGATACAGAGAAGTATCAGCCTATGCTTGAGGCTAGAAAGAACGCTAAGTAATATAGGACGCCCGTTACAACAGAAATTGTTGTAATTCATTAGAAATTAAAAAGAGGAAACATCTGACTTTTCACGTTGTTCAAAGCAGTCAGATATTTCCTCTTTTTTGTTCTATGAATTAACTTCCATTTCTACTCTTCTTCCCCTTCCGCAACCTCTGCGGTGGGATCATATTTAAGGATGTCACCGGGCTCACATTCCAGAGCTTTGCAGATGCCGGCTAGAGTTGAGAAGCGGATTGCATTTACTTTATTGTTTTTTATCTTGGACAGATTTACGTTGGAAATTCCCACGTTGTCTGCAAGGTCGTTTAATGACATGTGTCGCTTCGCCATCATAACGTCTAGTTCAAGTATTATTCTACCCATATTTGAAACCTCCATTAAACTAATCCGTTAACATCTTTCTCTAGGGATGCGCCATAAGCAAAGTACTATGCAAGACACAGAATAACCAGGCCGAATAACAGCTCATTTAATTCAAGACCGAGAGAAATATTCTCTGCAATGAATCCCATACATATGTTGGCGATGAACTTGCAGATGGGAATTGCTATGGCAAAAAAACCAATCTGTTTAATGAGCTTTACATTGGACTCAGCAAAGGGTGACTCGGAGTTGGTATTTTTGAATATTAAGTTGATGTTCCTGAATAAAAAGGCGCTTAGTGTAAGAATTACCAGACCTATAATAACAACGGTTACAAGTAATGGAATAACGTTATCTGCAGTAATGTTATCAGCTCCTTCACCGAAGTATGACAGATTCAGATTTTGATTCATAAAGCCATCTACAAAACCTCTCTTTATCTCTCCGTGCATAGCAAGGATTGCTATAAGGCCAATGGCTAATAATCCGTCACCAACAAATGCGATGATTTCCATGATCTTTGCAAATGCTGCTGTGATGTCTCTTAACTTTGATGTTTTCATATTCTTTCCTCCTAAAATGATTATCGTTAATGATTTAATGTTTGTCGTTAATAATTTTATATCATACGTGAATAATGTTTGTCAACAACTTTTTATCGAGAAACATTAAATAATTAGAGTTATTCATTAAAGTTTTCTTTGTTTATGCATATTTAAGATTTTAATGAGGTAATCCATTGTAGAATTAATTATGATGAATTGGGAAAAATCGTTACTGATACAGTCCAATCGCACAACCACGGAGTTCTATTCCGGAGAAAACTGATAGAGAACTTAAGAATAAATGACAAAAGGATCAATAACCAAAAACTTGATATTGTTCGCCATTCCCCTGTTCTTCGGGCAGCTTTTACAGCAGCTGTATAACGTAGTTGATTCTGTTGTAGTGGGAAATGTTTTGGGAAAAGAAGCACTTGCAGCAGTAAGTACTGCGGGCAGCCTTATCTTTTTAATGGTGGGATTTATTAACGGGCTGTTCATGGGAAACAGCGTTATTATAGGTAAAAAATACGGTGCCGGAGATAAAGATGGCGTTTCCGTGGCAACTCACACAGGAATAGCCTTTGCTATAATCATGGGAATTGTGATGACGGTATGGGGATTTTTATTTACACCTACTATTTTAAAGTGGATGGGCACTCCGGCAGATGTTATGCCCAATTCTGTCACGTATTTCAGGATTTATTTTCTGGGTGGTCTCGGCAATATCCTGTACAGTGCGTGCTGCGGTGTTTTCCAGGCAATGGGAGATTCAAGAAGACCTTTGTACTATCTGATAGTCAGTACCGTGCTGAATACTGTGCTTGACGTAGCCTTTGTCAAGTTTCTGGGACTGGGAATCGGCGGAGCAGCGCTTGCTACCATAATTGCGCAGTTTGTGAGTGCCATCCTGGCATTTTCAAAGCTATGCAGGGTTATTGGACCACACAGGATTTATTTAAGGAAACTAAAGATTGATGGCAGGATTTTGAAAAAAGAGCTTATGATAGGATTTCCTACGGGAATTCAGAACAGTGTTATCGCCATAGGAAATGTTGTGGTGCAGTCCAATATAAATGCTTTTGGATCTGTGGCCATGGCGGGATGCGGCAGCTATTTTAAGCAGGAAGGCTTTGTCTTTTTGCCTATTACCTGCATGTGCATGGCTCTTACTACCTTTGTCAGCCAGAATCTGGGGGCCGGGAATGTGGAAAGAGTAAAAAAAGGCTCACTTATAGGAACCGTTATCGGCGTCTCTTGCGCAGAAGCTATCGGAGCCTTTGTCTTCATTTTTTCTCCTGTTTTCCTGAGAATATTTTCCGGCGAAGCCGCAGTTATCGCCATAGGCGTTACCCAGACCAGAACGGAGAGCCTGTTCTACTGTCTGCTGGCACTAAGTCATTGTCTGGCAGGGGTATACAGAGGAGCAGGCAAGACTACGGTTCCGATGATTGTTATGTTGTCCAGCTGGTGCCTTTTGCGAATAACCTACATAACCATAATAGTAAGGATAATTCCTGTGGTTAACGTCATTTTCTGGGCATATCCCCTGACCTGGACCGTAAGTTCAATAGTTTTCATAATATATTATTTCAAGGGAAATTGGCTAAAGCTTGGAGTGGAATAAGAGATAACGGAGTAGCGGTATGAGCAAAAAATACGTAACAGATATGACACAAGGCAATGAGATTGTGCTACTAATTAAGTTTACTATCCCAATGCTTCTGGGAAATCTTTTTCAGCAGTTCTATAATCTGGCGGATACCATTATTGTGGGACAGTTTGGCGGTGAGTACGGACTTGCCTCAATTGGTGCAGTGGGAAGTGTGAATTTCCTTTTCTTTTCACTTTGCATGGGTATGGGTGCCGGAGTGGGAATAATGATTTCCCAGAATTTCGGAGCCGGTAAGGATGAATATGTCAAAAAAATAGTGGGAAATGCTATTTACATTACGCTGGCGGCAGGGATACTCATGAGTGTCATCAGCGTTGTATTCGCAAGACCCATTCTGACTGCCATGGACACTCCTCCGGAATGCATCGAGGATGCGCTTTTGTACATGAGAATTGTATGTGGGGCGACATTTCTGGTGGCAGCCTACAATATGATCTCATCGATATTAAGGGCTCTGGGAGACAGCAAGACGCCTCTTATCTTCCTGGTGGTAGCATGTATAGTTAACATTGTTCTGGATCTAATAACTGTAGTGGGCCTGCACATGGGAGTTGCCGGAGCGGCTATAGCCACCGTCTTTTCCCAGACCATAGCCATGATAGGCTCCATTGCTGTCGGGGTAAAAAATAATCCTTATCTGCGACTTAAGAAATATCACCGGGAGCTTAATACGGATATTATTGATAAGGCCATAAGGCTTGGAGTTCCTCTGGCGCTGCAGAATGCCCTTATTGCCATATCCTGCGTGGCACTTCAGAGAGTGGTCAACAGCTTCGGAAGCAATGTCATGTCGGCATATACTGCAACGGGACGTGTCGAGCAGCTGGTTCAGCAGCCTTTCGGCTCCCTGGGAACCGCTGTTTCCACCTTTGCGGGACAGAATGCCGGTGCAAAAAAGCTGGACAGGGTAAAGAGCGGATGCATCAAGAGCGTTTTACTTGTGGCTATCTTCAGCGCTATTATGCTGGCAGTGATGTTTGCCTTTGGAGAAAACATTATAGGATTCTTTACGCCTAATCAGGAGGCCATCAGAATAGGAGCACGAGGACTTCGTATAACAGGTATGTTCTATTTCTTCCTGGGACTTATCTATGTCTTCAGGGGGATGCTAAATGGTGTGGGAGATGCTGCCTTTGCTCTCATTAATGGTATTCTGGAGGTTGTGGGGCGTATTGGATTTGCAACTATTCTCATGGCAATCCCGGGAGTGGGACTGTGGGGATGCTGGTACACAAACGGCCTCACCTGGGCTATAACGGGGATCGGCTGCGTCATAAGATATATGCGGGGCAAATGGAGAAAAAAGGTTTTTGCATAATTGTATACAAAAGTACTTGACATGGTTTTGTGTTTGCTTTACAATTCATATTCATAAAGACAAAGGCGTCTTAGAGAATACTCTCTAAGGCGCTTTTCTGTTTTCCGACAAAGGTTTGAATACCAAAATCCGCGGGTACAATTTATTGTATACAGGTATTCGCTTTCCGGAGGACATAATTCATAAGATTTTTTTGGGGCAATGCAATGGGGCATGCTGCTGCAATATTTGCGGCATCAGCTTCGTTGCTTTTTTATTTTATAGGAGAGGAGATAATAGTATGAGTGAAGAAATCTTGAGTGCAGTACAAGACAACGTTTTTGGTGTATGGTTTCTAATCGGTGCAGCATTGGTCTTCTGGATGCAGGCCGGATTTGCAATGTGTGAGGCAGGTTTTACAAGAGCTAAAAATACAGGAAACATCATTATGAAGAACCTGATGGATTTCTGTATCGGCACAGTAGTATTTATCCTTATCGGATTTGGTTTACTGCTTGGGGAAGATCTGATGGGAGTGATCGGAAAACCCGGCTTTGACATTTTTACGGATTATGCAAATTTTGACTGGTCCAATTTCGTATTTAACCTGGTGTTCTGTGCTACAACAGCAACAATCGTTTCAGGTTCAATGGCAGAAAGAACAAAGTTCATTTCCTACTGCGTATACTCAGCAGTTATTTCAGCAATTATTTATCCAATAGAAGCACACTGGACATGGGGCGGCGGATGGCTTGCACAGATGGGCTTTCATGATTTTGCAGGTTCAACCTGTATCCACATGGTAGGCGGTATTTCAGCTCTTATCGGTGCAGCATTTCTCGGAGCTCGAATCGGAAAGTTCGAAAGAGATGACAACGGAAAGGTTACAAAAGTAAATGCATTTCCCGGACACAATCTTGTGGCAGCAGCTCTTGGTGTATTTATTCTCTGGCTTGGCTGGTATGGATTTAACGGAGCAGCATGTACTTCAATTGAGCAGCTTGGATCTGTATTTGTAACTACAACAATCGCACCTGCTCTTGCAACAGTAACCTGTATGATCTTTACATGGCTTAAATACGGTAAGCCCGACGTTTCAATGTGCCTCAATGCTTCACTTGCAGGTCTTGTAGCTATTACAGCACCCTGCGATGTAGTGGATGCTTTCGGTTCAATCGTAATTGGTATTGTGGCAGGACTTCTTGTTTGCTTTGGTGTTTGGTTCCTTGATTATAAGCTTCATGTTGATGATCCTGTGGGCGCTGTTTCAGTTCATTGCCTCAACGGTATCTGGGGAACACTTGCAGTTGGTCTTTTTGCAACATCATCAGCACCCGGTTATTCAATTGCCGATGCGGCAGGAAATCAGATGGTAGGCCTTTTCTATGGCGGCGGATTTAAGCTCCTTGGTATCCAGACAGTAGGTTTCCTTGGAACAGCAGCCTGGACAGTAGTAGCAATTACACTTACATTCCTTGCAATCAAGGCTACACTTGGTCTTAGAGTATCAGAGGAAGAGGAAATTCTTGGTCTTGACTCTACAGAGCACGGACTTGCATCAGCTTATTCAGGATTCTCAATCATGGATGTATCCAATACTCTTCAGATGGCAGTTAATGAGAACACAGATCTTGGTGTAAGCGATTATAACGAAGCATCAATTTTCCAGAAAAACGCAGCTGTTCCTGTTGTAACAGGACCGGTTCATACAGATACAGGTTTACATAAAGTAGCTATTATCGCAAAGTTGTCCCGGTACGACAAGCTTAGAAAAGCAATGAATGACCTTGGTGTTACCGGAATGACTGTTACTCAAGTCATGGGATGTGGCGTCCAGAAAGGTTCTGGAAACATGTATAGAGGAGTCGAGATGGATGCCACTCTCCTTCCCAAGATCAAGCTTGAGGTTGTAGTAAGTAAGATCCCGGTAGAGGACGTTATAGAGGCAGCAAAGAAGGCACTTTACACCGGACATATCGGAGACGGCAAGATCTTCGTTTACACACTGGACAATGTAGTTAAGATCAGAACCGGTGAAGAGGGTGCGCTCGCGTTAGCAGACGTCGAGTAAATAAGAAACACATTAGGAGGAAGCAGTATGTGCGCAATACTTACATACGCAAGAGAAAATCTATCACAGGAATTCTTTGAAGAAATGCTCCGGGAGACTACCTCCCGGGGCCCTGACATGAGCAGGATACAAAAGGTAAAGGGCGGATGGATGGGCTTTAACCGTCTTTCCATCATGGGTCTTAATGAAGCCGGAATGCAGCCCTTTAATCTGGGAAATAATACCGTTATCTGTAACGGCGAGCTGTACGGTTTTAATTACCTGAAAAAATATCTGGAATCTCTGGGATACAGCTTCAAAAGTGAAAGTGATTGCGAGATACTTCTTCCTTTATATGAAAAGCTTGGGACAAAAATGTTCAGTATCCTTGATGCTGAATTTGCATGCGTAATATATGACGGAGAAAAAAATTCTTTTATAGCTGCAAGAGACCCGATCGGGATAAGGCCACTGTACTATGGTTATGACGGGGAGGGCTATATTGTTTTTGCATCAGAGCCAAAGAATCTTACAAAAGTATGCAGTAAGATCAAGCCATTTCCTCCGGGACATTACTATGAAGACGGTAAGTTTGTCTGCTACAGAGATATGACTGTTGTTAAGGAAATTCACAGTGACAGTCTTGATGTCATTACGAAGAATATCCATGACAAGCTCTTTGAGGGAATCAGGAAAAGACTCGATGCAGATGCACCTGTAGGTTTTCTTTTATCGGGAGGTCTTGATTCATCATTGGTTTGCGGAGTGGCCGCAAGTCTTTCGGATAAACCCATTGAGACCTTTGCCATAGGAATGGATATTGATGCTATCGATCTTAAATATGCAAGGGAGGTGGCAGATTACATTCACAGTAATCACCACGAAGTCATTATCACAAAGGATGACGTTATAAATGCACTTGATCCGGTAATAAAAGCACTTGGAACCTTTGATATAACCACTATAAGAGCTTCCATAGGAATGTATCTTCTATGTAAATGGATCCACGAGAACACTGATATCAAGGTGGTTCTCACCGGAGAAATATCTGATGAGCTCTTTGGCTACAAGTACACGGATTTTGCACCAAGTGCCGAGGCTTTCCAGGAAGAAGCAAAAAAGAGGATTCACGAGATCCACATGTACGACGTCCTTCGGGCGGACAGATGTATCAGCGTAAATTCTCTGGAGGCCAGGGTTCCCTTCGGTGATCTGGATTTTGTAGATTACGTCATGGGAATAGATCCTGAGAAAAAGCTGAACACCTATGGCATAGGCAAATTTCTTTTGCGAAAGGCCTTTGAGGAGGATAAGGTTATTCCCCATTCAATCCTTATGAGAGAAAAGGCAGCCTTCTCAGATGCGGTAGGGCACTCACTCAGAGATGACCTCATGGAATATGCCGACAAGAGTTACTCATATGCGGAATATGAGATAGCCAGGAAAAAGTACACACATGCGACACCTTTTACAAAGGAATCGCTTTTATATAGAGAAATCTTTGAAAAGTATTATCCGGGGCAGTCTCAGATGGTAGTAGACTTCTGGATGCCAAACAAACAGTGGAAGGGCTGCAATGTCAACGATCCTTCTGCAAGAGTACTATCAAATTACGGAGCTTCAGGAGAGTAGAGCCCTTGCCGAGGTTTTACCGAGGCTGGTGGATATCCGGGAAGTAAGAGGAAAAATAATAACTAGGAGGAGTGAAAAATGATTGATGCGAGCAAACTTACAACAGAATTCGGAAGTCTGGTTTTCAACGACAGGATCATGAAGGAGAGACTTCCCAAGGACATATACAAGGCAGTTCATAAGACAATTGAAAAGGGCACACACCTGGAGCTGGACGTAGCTAACTGCGTGGCAGCAACTATGAAGGAATGGGCAATCGAGAACGGTGCTACCCACTTCACACATTGGTTCCAGCCAATGACTGGTCTTACCGCAGAAAAGCACGACAGCTTTATTTCTCCTACAGAGGATGGCAAGGTCATTATGGAGTTCTCAGGAAAAGAGCTGGTAAAGGGCGAACCCGATGCTTCAAGCTTCCCAAGTGGCGGACTTCGTGCAACCTTCGAGGCAAGAGGCTATACAGCATGGGATCCTTCATCACCCGCTTTTATCAAGGATGGTTCACTTTATATTCCAACAGCTTTCTGCTCCTACGGCGGAGAAGCTCTGGATAAGAAGACACCACTCCTTAGATCCATGGAGGCTCTTTCAAACCAGGCAGTTAAGATGCTTCATCTCCTTGGTTATGAGGATGTAAACCGCGTTAACACAACAATCGGATCCGAGCAGGAATACTTCCTCATCGACAAGGATTTTTATAAAAAGAGAAAAGATCTTCTTTTCACCGGGAGAACACTTATCGGTGCTCCTGCATCAAAGGGTCAGGAGATGGAGGATCACTACTTCGGAGTTATCAAACCAAAGGTTTCCGCATATATGCATGACCTTGATGAGGAACTCTGGAAGCTGGGAATCCCCGCAAAGACCAAGCACAATGAGGTTGCTCCTTCACAGCACGAGCTGGCACCTGTATTTGAGACAGCCAATATTGCTGTTGACCACAACCAGCTCACTATGGAAGTAATGAAGAAGGTTGCTGACAAGCACAACTACGCTTGCCTCCTTCACGAGAAGCCCTTTGAGGGAATCAACGGTTCAGGTAAACACAACAACTGGTCTATCTGCACCGATACAGGCATGAACCTTCTTGATCCCGGCAAGAACCCCGGCGAGAATGTTCCTTTCCTTGTATTCCTCATGGCAGTTATCGCAGCTGTTGATGAGTATGCACCAATCCTTCGACTTTCCGTTGCATCTGCCGGAAACGATCACAGACTTGGCGGGAACGAGGCACCGCCTGCTATCATCTCTATTTTCGTAGGCGATGAGCTGGCAGAAGTTCTTAAAGGCGTTGAGGCCGGATCTGCATATCAGAGCGCAGGCAAGGTTCAGATGACCATGGGAGCAACCGTACTTCCACACTTCACCAAGGACAACACTGACAGAAACAGAACATCACCTTTCGCATTTACAGGAAATAAGTTCGAGTTCCGTATGCCGGGTTCTTCAGTTTCTGTAGCAAATGCAAACATCGTACTTAACACAGCAGTAGCAGAAGAAGTTGCAAAAATATATGAAAAGCTTTCAACTTACAGCGGCGACGAGCTTAAAGAGAAAGTAATGGAAGTTCTTAAGGAAGAGCTTGCTGCTCATAAGAGAGTTCTCTTTAACGGAAACGGCTATACAGACGAGTGGGTTGCAGAAGCAGAAAAGAGAGGCCTTCCAAACCTCAAGTCTCTGCCTGATGCTATGCCATTCTGGATCTCTGATGCATCTATAGATCTTTTCACCAAGCATCAGATCTTTACAAAGGAAGAGATTTATTCAAGATATGAGATTCTCCTTGAGAACTACTCAAAGTCAGTACATATTGAATCGCTGACCATGCAGGAGATGGTAAGAAAAGACCTCACAGAAGGCATTGTAGCTTATGAGAAGGACCTTGGAAAAGAAGTTGTTCAGAAGAAGAGCCTCTTGGGCGATGGCTGCGCAGAGCTTGAAGTAGGAATCCTTAAGTCTCTGGATAAGTCCAGCACAGAAATGAGTAAGGCTTTGACAAAGCTCTATGACGATACCAAGAAAGCTGAACAGCTTACAGAGGCCCTTGAGACAGCAGCATTCTATCAGAGCACAGTCCTTGCAGATATGGACGAACTCAGAAAATATGCTGACGAAGCAGAGGCTCTCATTCCTGAAAAGTACTTAAGCTATCCTACATACGGAGAGATGCTGTTCTCACTGCGCTGAAATAAAGGCGCATCAGCTACGCGGAAAACATGAAACGATTCTATCATGCGGGGCGATTTTCGCTCCGCATTGGTGTACCGGGAGGTACGGGAAGGAGATACACCCAATGGAACCATGGATGAATGAAAGAGACGCCTGCGGTATAGGCGCCGTCATAAACATAGATGGAAAAGCGGATAATAAGGTTCTTGATGATGCACTTTCCATCGTTGAGAAGCTGGAGCACAGAGCGGGAAAAGATGCCACGGGAAAAGTGGGAGACGGTGTAGGCATTCTGGTGCAGATTTCCCACGGATTTTTTAAGGCTGAAGCAGAAAAAGTAGGAATAAAGCTTAAGGATGCCGGAGACTACGGAATCGGCATGTTCTTTTTGCCCCAGGACTCCATGAAGCGCATGTTCGCAAAGCGTCTTCTGGAAGTAATAGCAAAGAAAGAAAACCTTAAGGTGCTGGGATGGAGAGAAGTAGCCATACACCCGGAAATCCTTGGAGAAGTTGCAGTAAGCTGCATGCCCTACATTGCTCAGTGCTTTGTGGAAAGACCTGATGATGTAAAGAAGGGGATAGAGTTTGACAGAAGACTATACTGCCTTAGAAGAGAGTATGAGAAATCCTCTGAGGATACTTATATCTGCTCTTTTTCCTCCAGAACTATTGTTTACAAGGGAATGTTTCTTGTAGGGCAGCTGCGTAAGTTCTATGAAGATCTTCTTTCGCCGGAATATGTAACTGCAGTGGCTATGGTCCACAGCAGATTTTCTACTAATACTACTCCGTCCTGGCAGAGAGCTCATCCTTATAGAATGATAGCTCACAACGGTGAGATCAATACCATCAGGGGTAACAGCGACAGAATGCTGGCTCGTGAAGAAACCATGGCATCTGAGGTTTTTGGTGAGGACCTTGGCAAGGTTTATCCTGTCATAGCTTCATCCGGCTCTGACTCAGCCATGCTTGATAATACCCTGGAATTTCTTTATATGAACGGCATGGACCTTCCCCTTGCCATGATGCTCACAATTCCTGAGCCCTGGAAACACAATGATTTCATGGCACAGGATAGAAAGGATTTTTATCACTACTATGCAACTATGATGGAACCCTGGGATGGACCGGCTGCAGTTCTTTTCACAGACGGTGAGGTTTTTGGTGCCACTCTGGACAGGAACGGACTAAGACCCTCCAGATACTATGTCACCAAGGACAACAGACTTATCCTGGCGTCCGAAGTGGGTGTACTTGATATTCCTGAAGAAAATATTAAAGAGAAGTCCCGTCTTTCTCCGGGACACATGCTTTTGGTGGATACAAAGGCCGGCCGCATTATCTCCGATGAAGAGTGTAAGGAAAAATACTCCAAGGCAAGACCTTACGGAGAGTGGCTGGACAGATATCTTTTGCACCTTAATAAGCTGAATATCCCCAACAAAAAAATACCTACATACTCACAGGTTATGAGGGACAAGCTTTATAAAGTATTCGGCTACACCTATGAAGATGTAAAGAATCAGATCATGCCTATGGCCACCACAGGCATAGAGCCGACAGTTTCCATGGGAACAGATATACCTTTGGCGATGCTCTCTGTTCATCACCAGCCGTTGTTCTGCTATTTCAAGCAGCTGTTTGCCCAGGTTACCAATCCCCCCATTGACTCCTTGAGGGAGAAGGTAGTAACCGATACAACAGTATATATTGGCTCTGACGGAAATCTGTTAAAAGAAAAAAGTGACAACTGCCGTGTTTTGGAAATCAACAATCCAATTCTCACCGGTGTGGATCTCATGAAAATAGAGGCACTGGATCAGCCCGGTTTCCACGTAAGAAAGATATCACTCCTTTATTACAAAAACACTCCTGTGGAAAGAGCCCTGGAACAGCTCAATATATCTGTGGACAGAGCAGTGGCTGACGGCATTAACATCATTATCCTTTCCGACAGAGGGGTTGATGAAAACCACATGCCGATACCTTCATTATTGGCAGTGTCTGCAGTGGAGCAGCACCTGGTAAGTACAAAGAGGCGCACAGCGGTATCACTTATCCTTGAGAGCGGTGAACCTAGAGATGTTCATCAGATAGCAACCCTTCTTGGCTTTGGTGCGCGGGCTATACAGCCGTACCTTGCCCAGGAATGTATTGCAGAGCTTATTGATATCGGAATTCTTGATAAAGACTATCATACTGCGATAGCAGATTATAATAAGGCTCTTCTTGGCGGTGTAGTCAAGATTGCAGCCAAAATGGGTATTTCCACTCTCCAATCCTATCAATCTGCAAGGATCTTTGAGGCTATAGGTCTGTCAAAAGAGCTGGTGGACAAGTATTTTACCGGAACCACAAGCCGGGTAGGCGGCATTGGAATAGAGGAAATCGGGGAAGATGTGGAATTCAGGCACAACAAAGCCTTTGATCCCCTGGGCCTTGCCACCGATACAAGTCTTGATTCTTTTGGCTTCCACTCCCTTAGAAGCGGCAGTGACAAGGAAGACCACATGTACAGCCCGAAGACTATTGTCACACTTCAGAGGGCAGTAAGAGAAGGCGATTACGAAAGATTCAAGGAATATTCACAGATGGTGGACGATGAGGACAGACCGCATACATTGAGGGCGCTTCTTTCCTTTGTTCCGGCAAAAGAGCCTGTTCCTCTTGAAGAAGTTGAGAGCGAAGAGGAAATTGTAAAGCGCTTCCAGACAGGAGCTATGTCCTACGGTTCTCTTTCCAAGGAAGCACATGAGACGCTGGCCATAGCCATGAACCGTCTTGGCGGAAAGTCCAACACAGGTGAAGGCGGAGAAGATATAGCACGTTTCGGAACCGAGAGAAACAGTGCGGTTAAACAGGTAGCTTCCGGAAGATTCGGAGTTACAAGCCAGTATCTTTTGAGTGCAAAAGAAATACAGATCAAGATGGCCCAGGGAGCTAAGCCCGGTGAGGGCGGACATCTTCCCGGAAAGAAGGTATATCCATGGGTTGCGGGAACTCGTTTTTCAACACCTGGTGTTGCTCTTATTTCGCCGCCACCCCATCACGATATCTATTCCATCGAGGATCTGGCACAGCTGATTTATGACCTTAAAAATGCCAATGACAAGGCAAGGATTTCAGTTAAACTTGTCTCGGAAGCCGGCGTAGGAACCATCGCTTCCGGTGTTGCCAAGGCAGGAGCCCAGGTAATTCTGGTATCAGGGTATGACGGAGGAACAGGTGCGGCTCCTTCATCTTCAGTACATCATGCGGGACTGCCCTGGGAGTTGGGAGTAAGCGAAGCACACCAGTCTCTTTTGGATAACGGACTAAGAAGCAGAGTTGTCCTTGAAACAGACGGAAAGCTCATGACCGGAAGAGATGTTGCTATTGCGGCTCTTCTTGGCGCTGAGGAATTCGGATTTGCCACAGCTCCACTGGTTTGCATGGGTTGTATGATGATGAGAGTATGCTCAAAGGATACCTGTCCTGTTGGTATAGCAACCCAGAACGAGGAACTCAGGAAAAGATTTAAAGGAAAGCCTGAGCACGTTATGAATTTCATGCTCTTCGTGGCCAGACAGCTCCGTGAGATCATGAGTGAACTGGGCTTCAGGACCATAGAAGAAATGGTGGGAAGAACCGACCGCCTGCAGATGAGAACCTATCAGGGAAGTGACCTTGACATAAAGAAACGCAAGGAGGCAGCTGATCTTAGCCGTATCCTTGACAAAGCTTACGTGGACAGGCAGGACAATCACTTTGATCCTAAGGATGTTTATAATTTTGAACTTGAGAAGACTCTGGATGCCAGGGTACTTATTCCCGAATATGAAAAAAATAAAAAGGGCAAGGTTTCTATCGATGTCAATGTATCCAGTACTGACAGAAGCTTTGGTACTCTTTTGGGCAGCAGGGTAACAGCTGATCATAAGAATACTCTTGAAGAAGACAGCGTTGTTGTCACAGCCCATGGCGGCGGCGGTCAGTCCTTTGGAGCTTTCCTTCCAAAGGGTGTGACATTAAAGCTCTACGGCGATGCCAATGACGGCTTTGGAAAAGGTCTTTCGGGAGGAAAGGTAATTGTAAGACCGTCAGAGAAGGCTACTTACAATTCACATGAGAATATAATCATCGGAAATGTGGCTCTGTACGGAGCAACAGCAGGCAAAGCTTATGTCTGCGGCGTGGCCGGAGAAAGATTCTGTGTTCGAAATTCCGGAGCTGTTGCAGTATCCGAGGGCTGCGGCGACCATGGTCTTGAGTATATGACCGGGGGAAGAGCTGTTATTCTTGGAATGACAGGTAAGAACTTTGCTGCAGGTATGAGCGGCGGAATTGCTTACGTCCTTGATAAAGAACATACTCTTTATCTGAGAATGAACAAGGATATGGCATCTTTGTGCGAACTTACCGAGAAATACGATATCGCAGAGCTTAAGGCGATCCTGGAGGATTATGTAAAGGAGACAGATTCTGCATTTGCCAGGGAAATTCTAAAAAATTTTGACCAATACATTCCGGACTTTAAGAAAATTGTTCCTAACGATTATCAGAAGATGCTTACTGCCATCGGTAAATTTGAGGAGCAGGGTATTGATCACGAGCATGCGGTGTTAGAAGCATTTAAGGCATGTTCTTAACAGGAGAATGGAAAAATGGGAAAAGATACAGGATTTTTAGAATATACCAGAACAAATAACGGAGATGTTTTACCCTCCGACAGAATAAAAAATTTTGAAGAGTTCCATACACCTTTGGACAGCTCTGCCAGAAGGCAGCAGGCAGCCAGGTGTATGAACTGCGGAGTTCCCTTTTGCCAGTCGGCAATGAATCTTGGGGGAATGGTGACAGGATGTCCTTTGCACAATCTTATTCCTGAGTGGAATGATGAAATTTACAGAGGTCATAACAGACATGCCTTTGCAAGGCTTCATAAGACCAGTAATTTCCCGGAGTTTACCGGCAGAGTATGCCCTGCTCTTTGCGAGAAGGCATGCATGTGCGGGCAAAACGGTGATGCAGTTACTGTTCATGACAATGAGCTCTACCTTGTGGAGACTGCTTTTGCCAATGGCTATATAGAGCCTATGGTTCCCGAGATCAGAAGCGGAAAAAAAGTTGCTGTAGTGGGGAGTGGTCCCTCCGGCCTTGCTGTGGCCGATGAACTCAATCACAGAGGACATTTGGTAGAGGTGTTTGAAAGAGAGGATGAGATCGGCGGCCTTCTTATGTATGGCATTCCCAACATGAAGCTGGATAAGAGTGTTATCAAAAGAAGAAGAAAGCTCATGGAGGAGGAAGGCGTTGTCTTCCATACGGGAGTTGACGTAAAGGATAAGTCACAGCTCAAGGGCTTTGATGCCATAGTACTTTGCTGCGGAGCTAAAAAGGCAAGACCTCTTGCTGCGGCAGACCCTGATAAAGTAAAGGGTGTGTACTATGCTGTGGACTTCCTTACAAAGACCACGAAAGCGCTTATGGAGTCTTCTGACAGATCGGTTACGGCCCTCAAAGCTCACGGAGGATATATAGACGCTGCCGGCAAGAACGTAGTAATAGTAGGAGGCGGAGATACAGGAAATGACTGCATCGGAACAGTCATAAGGCACGGTGCAAAAAGTGTAACCGCTCTGGAGATGATGCCAAAGCCTCCTGTAGACAGACTTCCCTCAAATCCATGGCCGGAGTGGCCCAAGGTTCTTAAGACCGATTACGGTCACGAGGAAGCTATCTATTGCTATGGCGAAGATCCAAGAGTATTTGAGACAACAGTAAAGAGCGTTACTACTGATAAAAAAGGAAATCTTAAACAGATAGAGACAGTGAAGGTTGCCTTCAAAGACGGCAAGCTCACGGAAGTTCCCGGCTCGGAAAAGACGCTGAAATGTGAGCTCCTTTTGATCGCAGCAGGATTTCTTGGATGTGAGGACTATTCTGCAGAGGCTTTTTCTTTGAAGCGTACCCCGCGGGGGAATGTGGAGACATTACCTGACGGCTATCACGTTCCGAATACTAATATTTTCAGCGCCGGTGACATGCACCGCGGACAGTCTCTTGTAGTCTGGGCCATCGCGGAAGGGCGCGCCTGCGCAAAAGAAGTGGACGAGTACCTTATGGGGTATACGAATCTGTAGGAATAAAATGGCCGGCAGACGATTGAAGCCGGATCATTTTCCTAGTTCCCAGAAGGCTACTGCACTGCAGGCTGCGACGTTCAGTGAGTCCACACCGTGGGACATGGGGATTTTGACGCAGTAGTCGCAGGAGGAAATGGTTTCGGGTAATAGGCCATCTCCCTCGGCGCCCAGGAAAATCGCCAATTTTTCTGAGGATTTCAATTCGGGATCAGCAATAGTTTTCGTGTCATTTCTAAGAGCCATGGCGACAGTCTTAAAGCCAAGGTCTTTTAGTGAAGATAACTCAGCGCCTTCCGGAAGGAAAGTCCAGGGAATCTGGAAGACTGTACCCATGCTTACTCTTGCGGCTCGGCGGTAAAGTGGATCGGTGCAGCCACCGGTGAAAAGAACGGCGTCCATTGACAGGGCAGCAGCGCTTCTGACGATTGCTCCAAGATTTGTGGGATTGGTTACGTTTTCTAAAACCGCAACGCGGCGGGTGTTTTCACATATTTCTTTTACCGAGGGAAGAGGCTTTCTCTTCATGGCACACAGAACCCCACGGGTAAGGTGAAAACCGGTTATTTTGGTAAGAACATAAGATTCAGCTACATAGACAGGCACATCAAAAGCTGCGGAAATCCTTTCAAGAATATCCGCAGCTTCTTTTTCTGTCTGATCTTTTTCCAGCAAAAGAGAATATGGCTCGAAGCCCGCATCCAATGCACGGCCTATCACCTTGGGGCTCTCTGCTATGAACAGACCAAGGTCAGGCTCGTTGATATGGAAAAGCTGGTTTTCTGAAAGCTCATGATATATGGAAAGCTCAGGATGGCTTAAATCATTTATTTCAATAAACTCTTTCATGCATAAACTCCATTTAGGCAAATATTATCTCTTACGGTATTGTACTACAAAACAATACGCGACGGAAAAGGGGTTCCGTCGCGCATTAAATAAATATGAGGAAGAAAAAGACAGTGTTCTTAGCCTTTAATAGCCTTGTAGAGAGCTGCATCTGCGTTATACTTCCATGGGTTTACATAGAAGATAGCCAGAAGCCCGAAGGTGATACCTGAAAGGATATACCAAAGGATGTATGACAGGTCATAAACAAATACTTTCCATTTCTGCCCACTCATCATCGATCTTGATTTCTTCAGAGCCTCGACTGCTCCTACGGAAGGATCATCTGCCAGGATATAAGGGACCATCCTGTAGGAGAATAAGAGGATAATACCGGGAATAACAAACAGGCAAAAACCGATGATTATAATGAGATTCTTAAGGAATGCCGCCAAAACCGTGTTCAGATAATTTGTCTTGAAGGCATGAAGTATTTCAGCAAACTCGGCGTTTTCGTCCTGATTTACCAGGAAGAATCTGCTACATCCAAATTCGATGGGATTAAATACAAAAATGTCCAAAATTGTAGCAATAAACAAAGCGAAACTGACGATTCCGAAAATAATAAGTGCAATTGCTACGAGTTCTCCGTCACTCAGACCTGAATTGTTGAGCTGTTGGGTAATATCCTCACTGTTTGTTTTATATGCTGTGCCTGCGGATGCAAAAAACATCATACACAAAATTGAAACTATAACAGATTTCCAGTAACTTCTCTTAAAGCTTTCTTTTCCTCTTGCTTTAACTTCTTTTCTATCCCACATGATAGGGCACCTCCGTAAAAATGTATTTGTAATATAGTTAATTATACCATGATTAAATGATATTAAGTCAAGTGGGAAGTCAGCATTGTAGTTTGTAACGATTGATAAAAAATGATATTATGATAATAGGAAGCAAAGACGCTTACAGAAATGTGGCGGTCTTTGCTTTTTTTGTTTTCTAAATATGTCAGGAGGGATGAATATGGCAGCTTTTGATCGTGTGCTTTCGGGAATTCCTGAAATGGATGTGGCGCTGGATAATATAAGGCTTGGGGATAATGTTGTCTTCAGGGTCTCG
>JAEEGL016468168.1_pt1 | contig 30705 bp, 36 predicted proteins | sample 9134231 | NCBI WGS metagenome assembly JAEEGL01 (sample SAMN16246548, study PRJNA631951) | gut metagenome | biome: gut microbiome; feature: rumen; material: fiber-attached | host: Bos | place: Iran: Karaj | collected 2018-10 | reverse complement strand
TTGTTACAAGTAGGGCAAAATGCTTGTGGTTCAACCTTTTCATAGATATAGCCATTGTCATACATTTTCTTAACAATTTCCATTACATGTGTTTTATGATAGTCTGTTTCAGTTTTTGTATATAAATCATATGAAAAGTTTAAAGCATCAAATGCTTCTACAAATAAATTATGATATTTTTCTGATATTTCAGCAGGTGAAATACCTTCTTTCTTAGCTCTTTCAGTTATAGGCGTACCATGGCAATCAGAGCCTGAAACGTATATAACGTCATCTCCTTTTGCTCTATGATATCTAGCTAACAAGTCTCCACCTATTAGACCTGCAGCATGACCTAGGTGCAATTTATAGTTTGAATATGGCCAAGCGCCACCGTATTAAAATTTTCATATATACCTCTTTCCGTCAATTTATATTTCAGCCACGAAACTTGCGATAGCATAAGTTCCTTCATGCGAAAGGCTCAAATCATGACTTTTGATGTTTTTAATTTCTTTAATCTTTGCCAAATCACCATTAAATTTAGCTATTGGCTTTCCATTTTTATCTTTAATTACCTCATAGTCTGTATAGTTATATTCGCTTTTTATATATTTTGAAAGTGCCTTATACATGGCTTCTTTGGCAGCAAATCTTGCTGCATAACTTCTATATTTACCGCATTCGTTTTGACTCGCAATACGCAATTTCTTCGTCAGTGTAAACCTTCTTTAAAAAGTTCTTTCCACCCTTTTTTATGGCGTTTTCAATTCTTCTGACACTTGTAATATCATTCCCACAAAGAACCATATAATTCGCCTCCCCTAAAAATCGCTTTAATTATAGCACGAAATCACCAATACTTCAAACGAGTTTTTACCGACAGGTTTTCGGAGAAGGTTTTTTGGGACAGGTCATTGTTATATTTAAAGAAAAAAAAAGAGCACCTCTAAATAAGATGCTCTTTTTTGGTGCGCCTGAAGGGATTCGAACCCCCAACCGTTCGGTTCGTAGCCGAATACTCTATCCAGTTAAGCTACAGGCGCATACACACAAAAGACATTATACAAACTTTTTCTCTAAAGTTCAAGCTAAAGCGGAAATTTCCTGGCAATTCTGGCCCTAATTTCCTAGTAATACTATTCACTGACCTGTCCCCAAAAACCTGGTGAGCAGGTGCAACCGTCGTGTCCCCGAAAACCTGGTAAGCAGGTGCGACCGTCGTGTCCCCAAAAACTTTCCCACAAAAAACCTGATTATTTTATTACAATTTTTTACTATTTTTTCTAAAACTTGTTGACACAAAAATAAATCGTGATACAATGGCGTCGAAAAGTGAAACACAAAAGGTGATTACATATGAACTATTTATACGTTCTCCTGTTTTTACTTATATTTGTTGCTTGCTACATTTTCGTCGTCCGATATTATACTAAGCATGAGCTTAAGAAGTACAAAACCGGAAACAAATTTAGATTCAAAACAAAAGAATTTTCATTCAAAGACTTTATTTCAAAACACAATTTTTTAAAAACAAAAGACTTGTTTCTTTCAAAACAAGGAAATCCACTAAGATTAGATTCTATAAGATACTATCTATTAAAAATCTCATTAACGATAATTTTAATAATCGCAGGAATTAAAAATTTTAGCTCGTTTTATGTCGCAGTCTTATTAGGATTGTTAGGCTTCTTTTTTCTAGATATCTATATTTATTTTCATAAGAAATCTAGAGACTTGGTAATTTGCAGTGATCTTTACAATGTAATTAATTCCTTATATCTTCAGCTATCTGCCAACGTTCCTCTTAAAAATGCACTTAAATTCCAATTTGAAAACTGTAAAAATAAAGAATTCAGAAAGGCAATGATTGAATTTTCAACAACATATGAACTTTCTGGATATAACATAGAAAAGGCCACTAACTTTCTAAGCAACAGTTTTGATATAACCGAGATAAACATTTTCTGCAATTCTCTTCAAGAGTTAAATAGCACCAATAACATAACTGAAATACTAGACAATCTTTCATATAGTCTACAAGATAAAAAGATTGAACAATTAAAAGACTCAACTCGAAATAAGGTGGTACTAATTACGGTTGGCGTCATAATTGCATTAACAAACATTATAATGCTCATATTTTATCCTTTGTTTATATCTATTGGAAAAGGATTCAATAATATTTTTAGATAAGGAGATACAATAATGAAAAAAACAATTTCAAAAATCACCTCAAACTTAAAATCTAAAAGAGGGGCCGAAATTCTACAAGTTGTCCTAATTGGCGGAATACTTTTGGTTCTTATCATTACCCTATTTTACCCTCAAATCGAACAACTATTTAATAATATCATGACAACAATTTCAAATTGGTTCACTAATACAGGAAGCCAAGTATTTAAATAAACGAGGTGTCACATATGAATAAGAAAATTACTCTTATGATTATTTCGTTAATACTCGCCACTGTTGTTTTTATATTTTCAACCTCGCTTCAAAAAAAGCTCATAAATAATGTCCCTACGCTTTCTTGCGCTATTGCAACTACTTATATGCCAGAATATACCGAATTAAATCCGGATAGTATAAAATTTGTTAATCTACCTCTAGAAACTGTTGCAAATTCTGGGATTATTTCATCATACAATGAAGTAGCAAATTTGTATTTAAAATCCGATGTCTATCCTGGTCAAATATTATTACTCGATCAACTGGCATCCAAGGAAGAATTGATGATTTTTAATGGCGAAGAAGGAAAAGAAAAAATATCTATTCGAATTAAGAATTCTGAAAATGGAGTGTCCTATATTCTTAAAAAAGGATCTATTATTAACCTTTATGCAACCCTAATAAATGAATATGCATCAAATGGTATATTTTCAGATTCATATAGGCTTCAAGTCGGAACAAATGACCTTGGATATTCTAATATAAAAATACTAGAAAACACTAAGGTCCTTGGAACTTTTGATGAAGATGGAATTGAAATCGAAAATGCTTCAAGTAGAATAATTGATACGATTTTGATATGTGTAACAAGCGAAGAAGCCCAGAAAATAAATCTATTAAAAGATATCGCAACATTTTGTGTTACAGAACTATAGCTTAAGGAGTCTTATATTATGGTTTTAATATCTTTATTCCTTATTTTATCCTCTATCTCATATGCCGACACTATAAACAATGATATATATTCTCATTGGGCAAGCAAAGAAATACAAACTATGATCAAAGATGGCATTGTTCAAGGATATGATAATGGCCTATTCTTACCAGATAAAGAAGTAAGCGTTTCAGAATTTCTAAAAATGCTTGTTTTAAAAAACAAATATAAATTAGTTATCAATGGTTCTGAATGGCCTGATTGGTACATCAATACCGCCATGAAAGAAAAACTCATTAGTGAAAACGATTTCGAAGATTATTCAGCAATCATTAAGAGGATAGATTGTATAAAGATTTTATCTAATTATCTTGATTTATCTACTGTTCAAAAGTCAAAGGAAAAATATTCCGATTTAAATTCCAAAAATAAAGATACTATTTTAAAAATAATTTCTCTAGGTATCATGAATGGATTTGAAGATGGTACATTTAGAGAAAATGAGCCAATCACAAGAGGCCAAGCATGTAAAATATTGCTTAATGCATATAACGCCAAGATCAAGCTAGATTTAGATAAAAAATACTACTTAAGCAGAAAAAACACAAACATAGATGATGTAACCTCAGGAGATATTATTGGAAATCGATATACTATCTCAAATAATAGGATATTAATTACCGACAATGGCAGATTTGGTTCTTTTAACAAGCTTAAATTAAATCAAGAATTTATAAATGATTCTGAAGTGATAAAACTATTAAAAGCACTTGTTGATGATAGTTCATATACATATCTTGCTTTTGTACCAGACAAATATACTATTAACAAATTAAATATATGTTATGGTGCTAGAGAAGACCTAGTAAATAATGGAACATACGCCTTTCAGATTCGATTTTATGAAAATGGAAAATATAACGTGAAAGAAAGTATAGGCGAAAATAGCTTCATGGACGAGGCAAAAATATGTATATCCATATATAAAATGTGGGATTCCATTTCGGAATACGAAAGTATATATAGCTCAAGTATTAAAAACATGTCTAAACTTGAGCAAGCGCTTTCCACACTATTTTCCGAGCCTACAACATCTAAAATAATGAATTATATAAAAGAAAAGATTGTAGAATCAAGACTAAAACAAAATGATGAGTTTAATGCCAAAATACTTGAAACAATATCAATTGGAAAACTCAAAATAAACACAATTTGCAATAAAGATCAAAGAATCGATTTTTATTTCTCTTAGTTTTCGCTGTCACTCATGTGAGCGTAATTTCGCTTGCATTGTGTCATACATATTAAGGAGGCATGAAAATGCCTCCTTCGTCCCTAAAAAAACAGCTTAATTTATAAAGAAGGAATCTCTATGAACAAAACACATGTAGGAATTTTAATTATCATACTTATTATGAATTCTATTTCCTTTGCAATTTCAGAAAATTTCAATAAAACTATAGATACTATGGGGATTGATACTACAAATATCAATGGCAAAATAATCAATGAAGAAATATATAATACATATTCATTAATTGTTTATGGTTCCCCATTAGATGGATATTTGAATCAACGATGGAAAGAAGTTAATGATGGCAAGTGGAAAAAGAATAGTAATTCTAGATACAACGGTGAAGGTATAAGAGGCGAATATTGGATACTAGGTGAAAATTCTCATGGATATGAAGTTCATAATCACAAATTCCCAGTTGACATCGAACCACCAAGTTCCCCTGAAACATGGAGATATGCCATACTCAATGATGCCAAATCATCATGGGAAGACCAATCGAAATATATGGATGATAGTCAAAAAGAATATATGATTAACACTAACTTAACAAGAAATAACACTTCTTATAATATAAAAATTCCAGATATAGGGTACGATAAAGTTAGACTAGAAAACTATGCTACTTGGAAAACTTTTGGTACTGTATATACTCAAAGATATGATAAACAAAATAGAAAATGGGCTGCAAATTTTATGGTTCCGCCAATGGCAGCGGATAGTACTATAGAATGCTTTGCCGAATTTGAAAAAGGTAAAACCATAGTTCCAGCAGAAAATGAGACTATAATAGATATTCCAATAACTTTTGGAGCAAATGCTATAAACATTGGTGAATATGCTAGAGATACACATGTAAAACTCATAGAAGCCGAATTACTAATAAATGGTGAATCAATGACTAAAGTAACTGACTCTTCAATCTTAAGTGTATCAAAAGAATTTTTGTATTCTTATGAAAAGCAAGAAACCGATGATGTTGTAATACTAGACGTAACTGTAAATTCAATTCTTCTTACAAAATTTTCAACTGATGGTCCTCTTACCGACTCTAAAAATTTTATAATTGCTATTTACTTTTCTGGGGTTCCACAACAAAATGACTATATAGAATCAAATACTTATTATAATAATGTGATTAGCGAAAATTATGCTGAATATGAGGAAATCCCTCCTCCATACATTTCAGAAATAAAAATAGAAAAATATGATTCAGATAAAAAGTCAAATCTATTTACTTCTAGAAAAACTGGCACAAAGTTTATTTGCGCGGGTCAGACAATCAAAATAACTGCCACAGTTGAAAATTTTACAAAAAATCTTTCTATTTCATTTGAAGGAGATTCTTCTATTTTTACGTTTGACGAATTAACTAAGCGTTTTGAGTGGGATGAACCAAAAACCAGAAATATAAAACCAAGATTTCCTTCGCTATATATTTATAAAGAAATGTTCACAAAAACTAATACCGTACAGGCATCAAGTACAAAGGACAATACTAGCACATTTGAATTTGTTTATATAATCCCATATGGAACTAAGCAAACATTGCATTCATGGCAAACTCTAAGAAAAGAAACACAAAACGCATTAGAAATTGATGAAAACAGGTTGTTTTCAAGAATTAAAAAGCCTTATGAAATCGTTGTTAAAGCCCAAAATATTAATGGCGCTGACACAAAAAGAATTGAGCTTGACGTGTTCGAAAGATGGGATACATTGTATAACCGAGATATTAGTAAATATATTAAATAACGGAGATAACTTATGCACAAAAAGGGAAACACATTCATTATTGCAATTTTCTTTGTCACTATTATCATCTTAATATTTGCTTTTATAATGGCCACCTTTATTGGAGAGGTAAACTCTTTACTCTATAATATTAAGCTCGATATGTATTCTGCAAATAAATCTGCAGTTATAGCTGTAAACAAAGCCAGAACAAGCCTGGGCCAATTTAGTTATGCAGAGAAGGACTTTAGAGAATATTTTAAAAATGTAATAATGTCAAATTATAACCTAAACCAAAATTTAGAAAACAAGGATGGTCTTGTACAAAAAGTTGAGATAGAAGACTATGCTATTTACAAGAAAGGTCAAACTGATAGTATTACAAACTCAAAAGCCAATAATAATACTATACATACTGTAATAAAAGTAAAAATCAAGCCTTTAATTTTGGAAGACATATTATCGGATGTTTTTATTTTCTATATTCATGAAGATGTTCCGTTAAATGAACTTATAACATAGAAAGGTGTTATCAAATGAGAGCAAAAAAGTCTAATAGAGGTAGTGAAATAATTACAACACCAATAATAATAGCAATTGGAATAATGCTTGTATCTACTTTAATTGTTTTTTCAGTTAATATTCTTACACCATACATTTTTTATGAAAAGTTGTCATCAGCTTGCATCAAATATGTATTCATAATGGAAGATTATGGATATCTTACATCAAAAGAACAGACTAATTTACAAGTGGATCTTATTTCACAAGGATTTGATATAAATAAATTAAAAATAGAATGTACAAACAAAAGACAAAAATATGGTTCTCCAATATATCTTAAAGCAACGTATCTCTACGAACTTGATTTGCCAATCATTGGAAAATCTATAATACCAATGGTTATATCTAGAGAATCCGTTAGCAAGATATAATTTAACACAAAAAACCTAGCAAAGTGTTAAGTAATATTGCACTTTGCTAGGTATTTTTTTATTTATGACCTGTCCCCAAAAACCTGGTGAGCAGGTGCAACCGTCGTGTCCCCGAAAACCTGGTGAGCAGGTGCAACCGTCGTGTCCCCAAAAACCTTCTCCCAAAGTTCACCAGTGATATTTTTCATTATTCATTATTTTAAAGCTTCTAAATAATTGTTCAGTAAGGAATAGCCTAATTAATTGATGAGGAAAAGTTAATGTTGAAAATGAAATAGATAAATTGCTCTCTTTTACTAATGACTCATCTAGTCCTACCGTTCCACCAATTATAAATGCTATTGTGCTATACCCTTGAACTGTAATATTTTGAATCTTATTTGCAAGTTCCTCCGATGTAAACGTCTTTCCGTCTCATATCAAGAGTGCAAACGAAGTCATGAGAATCTAATTGTTTTCTTATCTTCTCCGCTTCTTTTACCTTAATCTCCAAGACTTCTTTTTCAGATGGATTATCTGGAATTGGCTCATCAGGAAGTTCTATTATTTTCACATCAGCATACTTTGATATTCTTTTTGTGTATTCGCTTATTCCTTCTTGCAAATATTTTTCTTTTATTTTACCAAGGCAAATTATTTTAATATTCATTCAATCATCCTTTTATAAAGTAATCATCGGATCTACAAAGTCTCTTGAAGCAACTGATAAATTACAGATGTTTCCATTTTGAGTAATTTCGTTTAATACAGTTTGATAGGCTAATTCTGGAAAATTGTTTTCTTTACTAAGATGACCCAAAACTATATTTTGGCAATTGTTTTTTGAAAGATAAGAAATTGCTTTGCTCGCTTCTTCGTTTGAAAGATGCCCACTATCACTCATAATTCTTTTCTTAAGTTGATAAGGATATGGTCCACATTTTAACGTTTCAGTATCATAGTTTGCTTCTAAAAGTAAAATATCTGAACACTCTAGCTGATGAAGTGTTCCTTCAGTAATGTGCCCTATATCTGTCGTGATAGTGATTTTCTTATTATCAGCATACAAAGAAAATCCACATGGTTCAGCAGCATCATGTGGGATTGGAAATGGATATATTTTAAAGTCACCAATTTCAAACTCCTTGCTTGTTGAAAATAAAAATCTGCATGTGTCAGGAACATTAAGACTCTCAATCATTTTCCAAGTTCCTCTATTTGCATAAACCGGAATATGATATTTCTTACATAATGTTGTAAGTCCCTTTGTATGATCTATATGTTCATGCGTAATTATTATTGCATCTATTTCATCTATTTCTACACCAATTTCATTAAGTGCTTTAACAATCTTATTGCAGCTAACGCCTGCATCTACCAATACTCTGGTTTCATCTGATGCAACATATGTACAATTCCCAGAACTACCAGAATATAAATTGCAAAAATTTATCATGTGTTACTCCTTACAATTATAATGGCGAGTTAAACTCGCCATCACAACTCTTTTTCTTCATTATATAATTATTCTGAAACTCTTCTTATATCAGCGCCAAGAGCTTGAAACTTCTTTTCAATATGTTCATATCCTCTATCAACATGTTCTATACCTAGAACTTCTGTTGTACCCTTAGCAGCAAGTCCAGCAAGTATAAGAGCTGCACCTGCACGAAGGTCAGTTGCATATACTTGTGAACCTGAAAGTGAATTTACTCCTTCAAATACTGCTCGTTTTCCTTCAACGCTTATGTTGGCTCCCATTTTATTTAACTCTGCAGTATATTGAAATCTTGAATCCCAAATACCTTCTGTAATATAACTTGTTCCTTCAGAAAGTGATAATAGAACTCCAAACTGTGGTTGCATATCTGTTGGAAATCCAGGATATGGCATTGTTTTTACAGATGCCTTTTTGGTTCTCATATTGCAACGAACTCTAATAGCATCACCATCATCATTTTCTTCTATTTCTACACCCATTTCTTTAAGCTTTGCAGAAATTGGGTCTAAGTGCTTTGTTATACAATTTCTAATTGTAATGTCGCCTCTTGTTACAGCTGCTGCAATCATATATGTTCCAGCTTCAATTTGATCAGGAACAATTGAGTATGCTGGTCCTCCTTTAAGTTCTTTTACTCCTGTAATTTTAATTACGTCTGTTCCTGCTCCTCTAATATTAGCTCCCATCATATTTAAAAAGTTTGCAACGTCAACTACATGTGGTTCCTTTGCAACGTTTTCTATCTCTGTAACTCCCTCACACAAAGTTGCAGCAAGTATTGCATTTATTGTTGCCCCAACACTTACAATATCCAAATATATATGTCCGCCTTTTAAATTTGTTCCGTCAGCTGTAATTAAACCTCCTTCGCAATCAACTTTTGCACCAAGTGACTCGAAAGCTTTTATATGCTGATCAATTGGACGTGTGCCTAAATTACATCCTCCAGGACTACCAACTTGTGCTCTATGAAATCTAGATAAAAGTGCACCTATGAAATAATAAGATGCTCTAAATTTTCTAGTTATTTCTGGTGAAATATCTGTTTTATTGATATTTGATGCGTCAATTTCAATAGAGTCTTGCGAAAGATATTTTACTTTTGCGCCAATACTCTCTAAAATTTGGCAGCAAAGATTAATATCACTAATATTTGGTAAATTTTCGATTACACATTTACCATTTATTAAAGCAGCTGCTGGAAGAATAGCAACAGCAGCATTTTTAGCGCCGTTAATATGTACCTCTCCTTCTAGTCTTTTTCCTCCATTTATAATTAACTTTTCCATTAGAACACCTCTATTTTTCATACTCTATTTTCAACTTGAATATACCATAAAGAAGTACTAATTGCAATGAAATAGGCCAAAAACAAAAAAAGCTAACTAATTCTCTTAGTTAGCTTTTTTACCTATTAAATTTAAATATATTGCTTTTCTTACTACATTCCTATTTCATCCGGCTCTACTGCATCATCCATTCCAGCAGCTATTTCACCCGCTTCTTTAAGTCTTTGCTTATTAACTCTTTTTTCTATTCTATTTCTAGCAATTTTCTCTAGTTTATTCCAAAGTGCTTTTCCACCACAATATATAGCAGCGCCTATACCAGCTCCAGCTAATAATGCCGGTCCTGCAGCCCCCGGTAATAAAACATTTGCAGCTACCTGTCCCAATCCAGCAGCTAGTTCTGGCGAAACTTTTTCTAGATAGCTATTTATATTATCAAATATTCCTGGTGCAACAGTACCAACTGTACTAACAACTCCAACTCCGGTTGCAGCACCTCTAGCTATTGTCTTTACGACATCAGATGTAACACGTTTTGCACCATTAGTAACACCCTTTTTGGCGTCTTTGCTAGCATTTTCCATCTGTTCAGAAAATGCTAATATTTCTCCTCTTATTTCTTCTCTAATATCCTCTGGGAGATCTCTAATTTGAGCCATTATTTCTTTCATTTTTGTTGCATTACTTACTCTACCTGTTTTAGACTGTATCACAAGATTAGCATATTTAACCATTTCTTGTCTTGAATCGCGGTGAGCTAGCTCATTTAAAGCCATGGTCTTATTCGCTCTTAATTCCATAATTCCAACGCTTTCAGACATAACTATTCCCCCTCTCCTAAGCTTTCTTCAAGCTTATCAAGGAGTGAAATATATAAGCATAATTCAAAGTAATTAAGATGACTAAGCTCCTCTTTTGTAAGAAATCTCATTTTTTTACCATTAAAAATATCTTTCATAGGCATCCCTCACTTCACACATAATTATATCATACTTAACATAATTAGTCAATTTTGCGGATACCTTGAAAGATATTAAAAATCTACAATTCTGTCCTATTTTCTAGCGCTTTTGCTAGTGTTACCTCATCTGTATATTCCAAATCTCCACCTATCGGAATACCATGTGCTATTCTAGAAGTTTTTATATTGAATGGCTTAGCAAGCTTTGAAATGTACATAGCCGTAGCTTCACCCTCAACATTAGGATTAGTTGCAAGTATAAGCTCTTTTATGTCGTTGTTTCCAATTCTAGTCATTAACTCCTTAATTTTTATATCATTTGGGCCAATTCCATTCATTGGTGAGATTGCTCCATGAAGTACGTGATAAACACCATTATATTCATGTGTTCTTTCAATAGATGCAATATCTCTAACATCTTCTACAACACAAATTATATCTTTATCTCTTTTTACATTACTACATATTGGGCACGGATCAACATCAGTTATATTACTACATATCGAACAATACTTAAGGTTCCTCCTTGCGTCTACAATTGCGTTTGCAAATTCTTCCGCATTTTCCAAAGGAGAATTAAGTACATAGAATGCAAGTCTCACTGCGGTCTTATGACCAATACTTGGAAGCTTTTCAAATTCTTCTATTAATTTTTCAATCGAATTACTAAATGCCATTTCTTTTTCCTTTGCTTTTTAAAATTTTATAGCAAACCATTAAGTCCGCTTGGAACTCCGTACTTTCCCATCTCTTGTTCAACAATTTCGTCAGCCCTCTTTACACCTTCTGAAATTGCAGAAAGAATTAAATCTTCAAGCATTTCAACGTCATTTGGATCTACTACTTCAGGCTTTATCTTAATAGACTTAACTATTTTTTTGCCGTTCATAATAACCTTAACTGCTCCACCACCACTTGATACTTCAAATTCTTTTGCTTCGATATCTTCTTGAGTTTTCATCATATCATTTTGCATCTGTTTTGCTTGCTTTAAAAGTTGATTCATGTTTCCACCCATTCCTGGGAAACCACCATATCCATTAAATTTACTCATTTTATACTCTCCTTACTTTATTTAAAATTATCATATTTTACGCTGACTTCTTTTCCAATTGCTTGCTTAACAGCCGATTTAATAGCAATTTTGGTCTCATCTTTTTGAAAATTTTCCTTACTAACCATTTGAATTGGACCAGAAAAAATTATATGCACAATTCCATCTTCTTGGAGTTCAAATTTTGCAGAAATAAGGTCAGCATGCAATCTAATTTTGCCGTTTTCCTTAAGTATTGTCAACACTTTGTTAGTTAGATTGCTATTTATTTCTTTTGCATTTTTTGTAACTAATTCACTTGTTGCCGCTGGAGTTTCTGTCATATCAAAACATAGTTTAATTAAACCCGTTTCAAATAATATTGTAGGGTCACTTGCCCATCTCATTTTGTTTTCAATATCAGAAAGACTTGTTATTAATTGCAAAATAGTCCTTCTATTTGATTCATTTAAAAGCTCTTTAATTGCTTTCTTCTCATCTTCACTATAACTTACTAAGTTCTCATCTATCGATACAAGAGCAACATCTCTTAAAAACTTAATAAGCTCTGGCAAATATACTTTAGGATCTTTTCCATCTGCTAAAATTTTATTGCAATATTGTAGTACGTTCTTCTCATCTTTTTTAAGAAGTAATGTGGCCATCTCATATAACAATTCAAACTTTGGAATTCCAGAAAGCTCACGAATTCTTTCTTCTGTGATTATTTCATCTGACTCTTGACTACATCTATCCAAAATTGAAATAGCATCTCTCATTGCTCCATCAGCCATTCTAGCAATAATCCTCAGTGCACCATCCTCAATTTGAATGTTAGCATCTTCACAGATAAATCTTAGTCTTTTAACTATATTGTCTATTGATATCCTTCCAAAATCAAACCTTAAGCAACGTGACAATATCGTCTCAGGCAACTTTTGAGGTTCTGTTGTCGCTAGGATAAAAATAACATGAGCCGGTGGCTCTTCAAGAGTTTTTAGTAGAGCATTAAACGCACCAGTAGAAAGCATATGTACTTCATCTATGATATATACTCTAAATTTGCCAGAAGTTGGAATGAATTCAACTTCTTCTCTAATATCACGAATATTATCCACTCCATTATTCGAAGCAGCATCCATTTCTACAATATCTACAAGATTTCCAGATAATGCCTCTTTACATATTTCACATTCATTGCATGGTTCTCCGTCGATTGGATTTAGGCAATTAACCGCTCTAGCTAAGATTTTCGCAGTTGATGTCTTTCCACTTCCTCTACCACCACTAAATAAATATGCATGTCCAACCTTTTGTGCCTTAATTTGGTTTTTGAGAATTTTGGTTATATGCTCTTGTCCAACAACATCTGCAAATTTCTGTGGCCTATATTTTCTATATAGTGCAATATATGACATACTCACACCCCTTTATTTTCTAGTGTGTATCTAGACGAATTATATACTTTTTCAGCTCTTATTACAATAGAGCGAAATACAAATAAGGTACACTTATATGAATGGTAGCACAAAGCTCATCGCTTATCGTTGCTTCCTTCCGGATCTGGCGAGGTTCACGCTTATGCCCTTGCCACCACTCATATAAATGCACCTTATTGTTTATGTATAATAGCACGGAATTAAGAATTTGTAAAGTCCTTTTAATTTTCTCTTCTTTTCCAGAACTTAAACTTAAATATGCTGAATATCTTCTTTAATTTAGTAATAATTGAGCTCTTATAAGCAACCATGCTAAGATGTTCTGACTTATGTTCCATATAGTCAATGTAATATAACTCAGCTTCTTGCTCAGTAGCAATCCTTGTACCATTTATAAAGAAAACTCCATTATCATTTACAGTAATCTTTAATGTATATTTACTTTCTCTAGAAATAGTAATAATCCATTCAACAAGACCCTTTTCATTTGCATATATATTAGAATATTTAGATATGTTTTGTGAAAAAGTCTTCATTATTTCTTTTGGAACTTTTTTATTACAAACCTCACTAACAATGTCTTTTTTATTTTTTGTATTAATAACATTTCTATAGAAATGATATACATCCATCATATGTGATTCAAATGCTTTTGCAGTAGCTTCATCATTAATAGCAATATTGGTGTTTGGGATTGTAATACCTTCATCCGCAACTAAAAATCTACAATCGAAATATGAAATCATAGTACTTAAAACTGAAATCATTCTTTTGTCCTTGCCAAGTCTTAAGCAAGAATGAAAATTATTTACAAAATTGATTTTATTTAGTTTTAAGCTATTGAATAAATCATACGCATCGAAAAGTTTTTCATAAGTGATACGAGCTTCATCTTCACTACGAAAACTATAGCCAATAGGATTTAGTGTAAATTCATCCTCATATACATTTTCGAGAAAAATACCACATTTCTCGTACTTAGTAAATCTCATTAATTCTTTAACATACTCATCATTTGGAATATATTGAGCCACAAATCTATACTTTCTATCCTGCTTTGTAGTAAGATACCATACGTATCTTGTAAACATCTTTTCGTCCGCATCAACCAAAAAACTTTTTCCATCATCAGACTTAAAATAGAATTTAAGTAACGAAGATGATAATTTTTGAAGAAGAATATCATATGCTACAATATTTTTTGGAAGAGATGCTTTATATAGTAGAATATATGTATTCATCCAACGTGGCTCATTAAGGTTGTTATCAAGAATGGCCTGAAGATTTGAAAATCTAAGTTCAACATATTCTTTTTTCATGATTGAGCAAAGTCTTCTTTTTTCAGACTTAAGATACATCATTTTTGACACCAACATCACCACCTTAAAGAAATTATAATACAATAAATTTCATTTTGCTACATAAATTTAACATTTATTTAAACTTTTATTAACATAACATGCATGCGCTGTGCCACAGCGTTTTGAACTTGTTAGTTAGTCCCCTAACTTAAACTATTTTTAAAAAAATACAACTTTTTTTACATAAAGTATTGCAAAAATATCATTAATTCTATATATTTAACATATACTAAAGAATTTAGTTAGTATTATTACTTCTAAATAGTGTACAAATGAAAGGGGGGCATTTAAGATGCCAGTAGCTAAAAAAGCAACAAAGAAAGTTGCAGCTAAGAAGCCAGTTGCTAAAAAAGCAGCAGCTAAAAAACCAGTTGCTAAAAAAGCAACAAAGAAACCAGTTGCTAAAAAGGCAGTTGCTAAAAAACCAGCAGCTAAGAAACCAGTTGCTAAAAAAGCAGCAGCTAAGAAACCAGCAGCTAAGAAAACAGTTGCTAGACCAGCAGCTAAAAAAGTTGCAAAGAAAAAGTAATTCACTTTTATTTAAGCCAAAAGGATTAAAAACGATATCGTTTTTGATCCTTTTTTATTTGACATTCTTTCTGAATAAAAAAGTCGGGAATTTTGTTATTTGTCATAACAAAAACTCCCGACTTAATTACTACTTCTTATTTAGAATTTATAAGTATTTTATTTAAAGTTGTTTCAAATGTAGAAATGTCCTTTTTAGTAAGTCCCTTTAAGAGTTTATCATTAACATCTTTTAGTATTCTTCTACATTGTGTTGCGGCTGTTTTTCCTTCTTTTGTAATATAAATTTTATTGTTTTTAAGGTTCCCATCTTCATGAACTCTTTCGATAAAGCCAAGAGCTTCAAGCTTGCTTAACCTTTCACTCATAGATGAGTATCTTACATTGAAATAATTTGCTAAGTCCTTTTGAGTACTTCCCTCATTGTCTTTAATTATAAGTAATAGTTGTGCTTGCCCTTTAACCAAGCCATATTTTTCAAGCTTGCTTTCTACGCATGCATAAAAATTTTGTGTGATTTCTCTAAAATAATCGTTCATATCTCTTTCCATATTAATCACCTCATAATTAGTATACTAACCACAATTATTTTAGTCAATCATTATTTACTCTTAGACCTCAAACCTTTAAAAAAGTCCTTTATCAATTGTTCACACTCGTCTTCATTTACTGCCTCTTGAAATTGTACCTGATGATTACATAGCTCATTATCAAACATCCTTAGTTTTGAAACAACAGCACCACTTTTCTCGTCTCTTGCTCCAAAAACTACTCTTTTGATTCTACTATTTAAAATCGCTCCTGCACACATTGGACATGGTTCACAAGTAACATACATTTCACATCCTGATAATCTCCATGAATCCAATTTTTTGCATGCCTTTTCAATTGCTAGTATTTCTGCATGGGCAATTGCATTCTTCTTACTTTCTCTTAAATTATGCGCTCTAGATATGACTTTACCATCTCTAACAATAATCGCTCCAATTGGAACTTCTTCTTTATCAAACGCTTTTTTAGCTTCATTAATTGCGATATTCATATATTTTTCGTCTTGTGATTTCAATTTAGCCACTCCTATTTTTATAATTAAAGCCACTAACAATTGCTAGTGGCTTTTGGCGTCACCGAGAGGATTTGAACCTCCGACCTATCGCTTAGGAGGCGATCGCTCTATCCAGCTGAGCTACGATGACATAATAAAGTGCAGTTTATTCTGCACTATTTGTTTTATTATTTAACTTTTCAAGAACTTCTTCTACATCAATACCATGAACCATACAAGCCTCTTCTAATGTTTCTCCGGCAGACGCAGGGCACCCAATACAATGCATGCCTGCTTCTAATAGAATAACTGCATTTTCATCATCTTGTTCTAATATCTCTCCTATTAGCATATCTTTAGTTATCATATATATACCTCCTTATTTACCCCTTTTTACCATCTTTTACTATCTTTTTCAGCTTTAGTAGACATTCATTTTTTGCCGTACTATACTTCATATCGAAAGGTGGTGAAACAATTTGAGTTTTAAAATCAAACATATAGTATGCTTACTACTATGCGTGATATTAAGCTCTTTTGCTAGAATTCGTCTTAGTTTTGAAGTAAGGCTTAGCATCTTATTCACAACATTCATCTTTGCTTCTGTACTTACCGCTTACATCATTTATTCAATTTTTGAGCTCAATATACTTCATGAAAAACAAGGCTCAAAACTAGCACTAAATAAAAGCAAACTAAATGTGATTAACTAAACCAGATTTTGCGCATGAAAGGATTATATAACAAAATTGCTTATATTTCAACATTTTTAGTCCTAATAGCTATATTTAACCTCATCCTTTTTTCTGATATTTTCTCATCAAACTCAATTTCTATATGCTTATTTGACGTTTATGATATTAATATTCAAGGTACTGTATTGGGTACTATTAAGGCTACTTACCTATTGGTTCTATTAGTATCTACCATTTTTCTTAGTAATTTCATTCTTTCTAAACAAATATCTTCTCAAATAACAAATCTTCCCCCAATTCATAACATTAATAAAACTTCAGACAAATTACAAATAAAAATTGGCACTTCTTTAGACCATGGCGAAGATGTCTGTATTCCTGAAAAAGGATTGTATCAAAATCTTTTAATAACAGGGACTATCGGATCAGGAAAAACATCTTCTGCAATGTACCCTATTCTATATCAACTGATGAGTCAAAATATAGGAATGCTTATATTAGATGTTAAGGGCAATTTTTACAAAAAAGTTCTAGAATTAAATCAACAATTTGGCAGAAATGTAATAGTTATAGAGTTAAATGGGAAATACAGATATAACCCCCTAGATAAGCCTCACCTAAAACCATCTGTTATAGCAAATAGAATCAAGACAATTCTAACCTTGTTCTCGAATCAACAAATGACCGATTCATATTGGCTTGATAAAGTTGAAAGTTATATTACCGAGTGTATTAAACTATGTCGCTTATATAACGATAACTATGTCACTTTTATAGAACTTCACAAATTAATTAATAATCCTTCATACTTAACCGAAAAATTAGCAATCATAAAGAACTTATTCCTTGAAAATAGTCTTTCTGACGTGGAAAAATATGATTTTAACTCATTAGTTGATTTCTTTCAAAATGAATACACAGCATTAGACAGTAAAGTTTTATCTATTATTCAATCTGAAATAACTAGAATAACTCAACTATTTGTTACCGACAAAGAAATATCAGACACATTTTGCCCATCTAAAGAGCAGCTGAACTTTAAAGGCTTTTCGCTCAATAAAGATGATATTGTTGTACTAAATATGAACGTTGCAGAATACCGAAATCTATCCAAAATAATAGCTGCTTACCTAAAACTCGACTTTCAATCGGAAGTTCTTATACGTCTCTCAAGCAATAATCATTATTCTCCAGTAGCATTTATGTGTGATGAATATCATGAATACGCTACTGAAAACGATGCGGATTTTTATGCGCAATCTAGAGAAGCAAAATGTATAAGTGTTGTTTCAACTCAAAGTTATACATCAATTTTGAAAACTGTTAAAGATCCACAAATTGCAAAAGTTATTATACAAAACCTTGTAAACAAACTATGGTTTAGAACAGACGATACATTCACAATAGAAGAAGCTCAAAAACAGCTTGGAAAAGAAGACAAAACAAAAGTTATTAAAACTATCTCTGAAAACGCAAAAGAAACAAAATACAATTATATTTTTAAATCGTTTAGGTCTGAAAATTCAAACATTTCAGAATCGCTTTCAACTCAAATACAACACGATTTTGTCTATGATTTCAATTCATTTTCTATGAATCTTAAAACATTTCAAGCCATTTCCTTTATTTCAACAGGCAATGAAATTTTGCCTCCAAAGGTTATCTCTCTATCCCCAATTTTAGACTCAAGTTGTTTTCCACCTGACACTTATAGCAAAAACGCTATTAAGTCATCTCATAAATTAATTTAATATCTGTGAGACTCACTTAATGTGACTCCAAATTTAAGCATGCCCCCAATACTTAAAAACAAGGTTCGCCCAAAAGCCTTGGCCAAATTAATAAAAACTACGTCCACGGAGTCACATTAAGTGGGTCTTACATAAAAGGAGTATTTAATGAACAAAAAAATAATATTCATTTTTCTTTTAATCTCAACTTTGCTTCTATCATTTTCTTTTGGTGCCACTGAAGCAAAACTTGTTAAGACTCTAAATTCAGGTTTAACCAACATTAAAAGTTGGATAATAAAACTATCCACCCCCGCAGCCGCGGTAGCAATCGGAACAGGTGTACTAATGAAGAAATTTAGTTTTGGCGATGAAGAAAGAATTGTCACTCGGAAAGAAATTAATTAAAAGTACTCTCTTTTCCTATGCCTTTATTTTGGGCGTAGATTTGATACTAAGTGCTGTAAGTTTACTTGTCACAGGTAAACAATAAAGGAGCAAAAATATGGATGAAGAAGTAGTCGATCAAACCGTCAATATTGGGAAAGTTATTCTTGATACCATCAACAATCTTTGCAGTTCATTGTTTACCTCAATAGATAAAAATATAATGCCAGAATTAGACAAACTACTATTTTTAGACACTGATATCATAAAAAACACAAGTTTGGAAAGAATTGTAGGAGATAATCTAAATACCGGATTATTAGTGCTTGCAAACTCCCTATTAACCGCCTTTGTAATTTACTATGCAATTAGAAGATTTACTTCTTTTTATATGGGAACAGACGTTGAATCACCATATCAATTTATTACAAAAACAATAGTTATTGCCATTTTAGTTACATCATCTCTTACGCTTTGTTCTGGAATAGTTTCTTTTACTCATGAAATATCAAATTTTACTTGTGAACTTGGTCATAACATAACTGGACAAAAAATAAGCTTCGAAGCTATGGTTAAAACTCTTTCTTCATCAAAACAGTCTAATTTTAATATTTTTTCATTTGAAGGTATTCTAACAAGTATGATTTCAATCTCGTCCTTTTCACTCATGATAACTTTTTCATTTAGATATATTTTAACCAAAGTACTCGTTATGCTCTCTCCATTCGCATTTTTGTGTCTTATAAACAAATCGACATATGGACTATTCCGAAGCTGGCTAAAAAGTTTCTTTTCACTACTATTAATTCAAATAATTATATCGATAATAATGATTCTTGTTTTTGTGATAATCAAGGAAAACGACGCTAGCATATTTGGAAAGCTATTACTTCTTGGCTGCACTTATGCACTATTAAAATCAAATCAGTTCGTAAGAGACTTCATTAACGGAACTGGCATTTCTACTGATTTCAGTTCGGGAATTTCAGGATTAAAATCAATTATGAGGTGAAAAGATGAGTAAATATTTATTTCCTCTTAATTACAAATATAAGCCCAAACTTTTAGGAATAATAGACTATTCGTACCTTGTCCCCATCTTAATATTTGTTTCCATAATTGGAATTATTCTATACATAAATCAAGTTGACTTTTTTATTAGTTTCGGAATAGTTATCATAATCACTTTACCACCTTTGCTTTTACTTTCCACAGGTATAAATGGACAGCCTGCAATTCCCTTTCTAGTTGCTCTTTTAAAGTTTCATTATTCTACTAAAATTTACATATATAAAAAATAAGTAAACCCAAAAACTAATTTCTTTAAACTAATTGCAAATCAATTTTAAAAACGATATCATTTAAAAAACAAGATTATTATTAAAGAGGTTAGTATGAATTTCGAACAAAGTGATTCAATTTTATTTTCGGATATTAATATACCTGATGTATTCATTTCTGAATACTTATGTAGTGCAAATGGTGATTACGTTAAGATATACCTATACTGCCTTTTTCTATGTAAGTATAATTCCGAGATAGATGTTCTTGACTTGTCTAAGAAACTTTCTATCCCAATTAAAACAGTTGAAGATGGAATTAAATACTGGACTGACCAGGGTCTCTTTATTAAGAAAAATAAAACCATTAAAATTGCTAATGTTAAATCAATTGAAGTTAATAAATTATATACATTAAAAGTAACATCAAACCCTGAAGATGCTATTGCAAGCAATAGCAAAAATATCCTTAGAACACAAGCTATAAATGAAATAAATGCTTCATTTTTCCAAGGAGTAATGTCTCCAACTTGGTATTCAGATATTGATAATCTATTCAAAAGATATCAATTCGATGAAGATGTTATGGTTGCATTGTTTAGATATTGTTTTGACAGACAAGCACTTCATAAAAATTACGTTCAAGCAGTCGCAGAAGGATGGTCAAATAATAAAATAAAAACAATGAACGACTTAGAAAAGTACTATCTAGAAGCAGAAAACGATAATAAAATAAAGAAATCAATTTCTAAGAAACTGGGATTAACTAGAAATCTTTCGCAATATGAAGAAGCTTATATTGAAAAATGGACGAAAGACTATAATTATTCGATGAATATTATAGAACTAGCACTTAAAAAAACTACATCAAAAGCCAACTTTAGTTTTGATTACATAGATAAGATAATTACAGACTGGCACGAGAGAAATTTTACAACATTAGATTCAGTAAACAATTATTTAAAAGAGCAAAAGCAAAAAGCAAAAGAGATAAAAGCCATGCAGGCCAAGGTAAATCCAGACCAAATATCTCTAAATAAATACTTTGATGATACAAGTTCTCAATATTCCGACTTAGATAAATTCTATACAAATCTATAAAAAAGAGGTGAGACTATGAATGCTGAAATATACAGGACTATTTCCAGAGAATATGAACTTCAAAAATATAATTCAGAGCGTAAGTATAATGAAGAATTAAATGAACTATATAATAACAACTCTGAATTAAAAAGTCTAAATGGCGAAATAGCCTCACTTGGTATCCAAGCTGCGAAACTCTCTCTAGCATCTAAAACCGAAAATGCTGACAAAGTATCTGAACTCCTAGCAAAAATCGAAGAATTAAAAAAGAAAAAGGATATCATCATTCAACAAAATTGGAACAAAGCAAAACCAATATATGAATGTGAAAAATGCAAAGACACAGGCTATATTACAGAAGGGTTAACAACAAGAAGATGTTCTTGCATGGAACAAAAAATATTAAATATCTCATATAATAACTCTAATCTAAATCTATTAAAAGACTCAACATTTGATAAGTTTGATCTAACCTTGTATTCTGATAAGAAAAATGATAGTGGTGGAATAACTGCTCGTGAAAATAGCAAAAAGTTACTTAAACTCGCTCACAGTTTTGTAGAGAATTTTGAGTCTGGCGAAGCCAAAAATCTATTATTTGTCGGTCCAAGTGGAACAGGTAAGACATTCTTATCTAGTTGTATTGCTAATGAAATAATAAAAAAAGGGCACACTGTCTTATATCAGACTGCACCGCTTTTATTAGACAAAATATTTGAATACAAATACAGCGACAGCATCAAAAGTGACAAAAATCTATATGATAGTGTTTATAACGCTGATTTACTTATAATTGATGACTTAGGAACAGAAAACCCTACTCCAGCTAAATTTGCAGAATTGTTCACAATAATTAATGCAAGAATCTTAGAAAAAAATAAAAAAACGATAATATCCTCAAATTTTGACCTAGAGAAACTTGGCAAACTATATGACCATAGACTTATCTCAAGATTTGTTGGTAATTTTTCTATTTGCAAATTCATTGGTAACGATATCCGTTTAACGAAATCAAAATAAAAAATCTTTCTTGCTCTTGGTTAAATATATTAAGAGCAAGAAAGACTTTTAATCTTTTATTCCTTTATTTTCTTTTCTATTTCAGTAATTGCTGCCTTTAGTTGAGTATCATCCTCGAAATTAACATTATAGATTGATTTTACATTTTCTGGGAGTTTAACTTCGATATCAGGTGTAACTCCATCCCCATTTATTTTATTTCCCTTCGGAGAAAAATACTCTTGTGTCGTAAATTTCATATATGTTCCATCATATATTGGAATTAAAGTTTGCACAACTCCCTTTCCAAATGTTTTTTCACCAACAATTGTGCCTACACCATGGTCTTTAACTGCCGCAGTTAAGATTTCTGAAGCACTTGCTGAATTCTTGTTTACTAATACAACAAAAGGCATACTTATACATTTTTCATCGGATGTGATTGTTTCTTTCTTTCCACTCTTATCTAATGTATAAACAATGTCTCCCGACGGAACAAGCAAATCTGTAATTGCTGCACAAATAGATAGTACTCCACCTGGATTATTTCTAATATCCAAAATTACTCCTTTAATCTTTGGATCTGTCATAAAAGGTAAAAACTTAGTGCAAAATTCTTTAAAAGAATTTTCGTCGAACGATGAAAGCTTAATATACCCAATTTGATCATTTAGTACTCTTGACTCAATCGGGCTTAAGTCAATTTTCTTTCTTACTACTTCAAACTCAATTTCCTCTAAAGACTCATCTTCTTTTTCGCGAAGCACTCCAATTTTAGTTTTTGTTCCAGCAACCCCTTTAATGGCATCAATTATTTCTTCATATGAATAATCAACTGACTTTTTGTCATCTACATATGTTATATAATCTCCTGGAAGAAGGCCAGCTTCCTTAGCAGGCGAGTCATCTAATGGTGTAAGAACTATTGGCATTCCTTCAATCTTGTCATATGCAACATATATACCTATGCCCACATACTCGCCCTCTGTTTGAGCGTAAAACGACTTAAATTCGCTTTCATTATAGTACGCAGCATATGGATCATCTAAAGATGCAAGCATTCCTCTTATGGCCCCGTCTGTTAGTTTCTGCTCGTCGTGATCATACAAAAACGAATTATCAATCAATGATTTAACTTTTTCAACTTTATTCTTTAAAGTAGTTGATGAATCTGTAGATTCTGGTTTATTCAGAATTATTTCTGTACCATTGAGCGTCCTTGAATACTCAAACAACTGAAAAATAATATAACAAATAATAGCTGTTACTATTGCCGTAACTATAGCAACAATAATATTGCTAGCACCTTTTTTATTCAAAACAATCATCCTCTATCCTTTAAAATAATTAACTGGCATTTCTGGTTCTTCTTCAACTTTGACTTTTTTAGGTTTTTCAACTTCTCGATTACCAATAATAAAACTACCAACTATAGCAGTAAATGGAATTGTACAAACAAGCCCAATACTACCAGCAAGAGATTTTAGAATCTCTGTTGTAATATCTTCTGCATTCAACACAAAAGAAAGTTCAAATTCATTAATACTATAAAGTAGAATACAAAGCATAGCACTTCCAACATAAGCAAGTATTAGAGTGTTTGTCATTGTGCCCATAACGTCTTTACCAATATTCATACCAGACTTCATTAATTCTTTAAAACCAATTTGTGGCTTTTTCTCTTTTATTTCTGCTAATGCTGACGAAATAGACATGCCTACGTCCATACAAGCACCAAGTGCACTAATCATTATAGCAGAAAGCATTATATCTTTAAAGCTAATCATATCCCTTTCTGGACTTATCGCTGTCGAAATCATTCTAGCATGCTCATTAATTCCTGTAAGTCTCATTGTGTTTGAAAATACTGCACCAATTATTGCTGCCGCAACTATTCCTGCAATAGTTCCAAGTGCTGCTACAAGTGTCTTTTTTGTAAAACCTGAAATTATTATAAATGTAAAAACAATCGTTACACTACATATTAATACTGTAAATAAAATAGGATTTTTACCTGCTAAAATATTTGGTACAAGAATTGCAAATATTAGAAGGACTGTAATTGCTAAACTTAGAATAGCTTTAACTCCCTTCTTACCTCCAATAACAAGTATTAGAACTGCATAAATTATACATATTGCAATTATCCATGGCGTTTTATCATAAAATGCAAGCCCTTGAACAGTAAGAGCTCCATCCTCAAATGTACCATAAACATACACAATATCTCCAACTTTGCATTTTTCATAAAGAGGAAGTCTTGAATTAATTCCATCTTCTAAGTAATAAATAACATTATATTCTTCATCTTTAAATCTATTTTCTAATATCTTAACACGAACATCCTGTATTAGATATTTGGTATACCCATCCGAGTACTCTTTTTCTTCACTTGCACTAATGACTTTCGCTCTTAAATTTAATGCTTCAAATTCATCATCTACTGCAAAGCACATCTGCATCAAAGAAAAAATAGTACTAAAAACAAAAACTATAAGTAATAACTTCTTCGTATTCAATATTATTCCCCCTACAGTTCACTAAGAAGTATTTTACTACTTATATATGCGTTTTTCCACTTATTTGGTGTTTTAAAATTTATTTGTTATTTACCTTTTAAGGTGAACATAAAGTAACTTTAACATAGAAAGGATAATAAAATTGCTATCACAAATAAAAAGCATGTCAGTAATTGGAATTACTGGCTATCAAATTACTATTCAAGTAGATATTTCAAGTGGCCTTCCTTCTTGGGACGTTGTAGGGCTTCCTGACATATCAATTAAAGAATCTAAGCAAAGGGTTCGCGCTGCCCTCAAGAATATAGGATATGATTTACCGAGCAGAAAAATAGTAATAAATCTCGCGCCTGCCAACATAAAAAAAGAAGGTTCTTTTTTTGACTTACCAATTGCGCTTGGCATTCTTTGCGATTTAGGTGTTTTAAATGAAGATTTATTTAAAGATTATTTCTTTATTGGAGAATTATCATTAGATGGCTCAATAAACAAGATTAATGGTGTTTTGCCAATGTGTATAGAAGCATACAATCAAGGAATTAAAAAAGCAATTGTACCTTATTACAATCGATTTGAAGCAAGTGTAGTTAAAGATATCGAAATATATCCTGCCAAAAATTTAATAGATGTCATTGAACATTTAAATACAACTTCACCTATAGAACGATTTATACCTTTGAGTTTCCAATTTACTAATACTTCTACATGCCAAAAACTTAACTTTTCATCTGTAAAAGGTCAAGAAAAAATAAAGCGAGCCTTAGAAATTGCCGCAAGTGGTGGGCATAACTGTTTAATGATTGGAAATCCCGGTTCCCGGAAAAACTATGATGGCACGAAGGCTACCTTCTATTCTTCCAGACTTATCTTTTGAAGAATCGCTTGAAGTAACAAAAATTCATAGTATTGCAGGAATTTTGCCAAAAGATGTACCCCTTGTTTCCGTAAGACCATTTCGAAGTCCACATCATACAATTTCAAATTCAGCATTAATTGGTGGTGGAAAAATACCTAAACCGGGTGAAATAAGTCTTGCGCATTTTGGTGTTCTTTTTTTAGATGAGCTTCCTGAATTTAGAAGGGACATTTTGGAATTAATGCGAGAACCCTTGGAAGATGGTTTTGTTACTATTAGTCGAGTTGCTTCAACGATAACTTATCCATCAAAAGTAATGCTAATAGCAAGCATGAATCCATGCCCATGTGGTTATTATGGTTCAAAAGAAAAACCCTGCTCATGTTCACAAGATCAAATAAACCGCTATCTTCACCGAATTAGTGGCCCTCTGCTAGATAGAATAGATATTCACGTTGAGGTTCAAAGTGTAAAATATTCAGAACTATCCGATGAAAGACCAGCAGAAAGTTCTGAGGAGATAAAAAAACGTGTCGATATGGCACGTAAAATTCAAATTGAAAGATATAAAAATGATAATATCTTTTCTAATTCTGAATTAACTTCTGAACTAATTAAGAAGTATTGCAAATTAGATGATGAAAGTAAACAGTTATTAGAAAACGCTTTTAAAAAGCTAGGATTAAGTGCAAGAGCTCACGATAGAATTTTGAAATTAGCGCGTACAATCGCTGATTTAGATCAAAAAGAAAACATTGAATCAAAGCACATTGCTGAAGCAATTCAATATAGAAATTTAGATAGAAAAAATATTGATTAAATAGAGAGGTACTATGTATTACAAAAAACAAATAGGAATAGAAGGTGAAGATGAAGCTTCACTATATCTTACAAGCAATAATTATGAAATTGTTTTTAGAAATTTTTCATGTAGATTTGGTGAAATAGATATAATAGCTAAAGACAAATCTCTAAATCCTGAAGAACTTGTTTTCATCGAGGTTAAAAATAGAACAAATTACAATTGTGGGAACCCATCTGAAGCAGTCAATTTTGACAAAATAAGGCACATTTATAAAGTGGCAACATACTTCATGTATCTATATAATTTAGAAGATAGTTTGGCCCGTTTTGACGTTATTGAGGTGTATGGAAACACTGTCATAAATCATATAAAAAAGGCAATCGTTGATTCACCATTTTAAGGAGAGAAAATGATATATAAACCATTAAATCAAGAGATAAAAATTATTGAAAAAGATAGTCCTCTGTTTCCAAAAAAACTATTACAATTAAAAAGCTGCCCCAAAAAACTATATGTTCTTGGAGATGAAACTATTTTGAATGCTTGTTCTGTTTCAATTGTTGGAACAAGAAATTCATCAAGTTTGGGAAACACCATCGCATCAAACTTTGCTGAATCCTTATCAAAAAATGGAATCATTATTGTAAGTGGTGGTGCAAGAGGAATTGACTCTTATTCACACATGGCAGCTATAAAAAACGGAAAAACAATCTCCTACATCGCAGGTGGTTTTAACACTATACTAAGAGGATCAAATATCATTATGGCAGAAAGAATTATTTCTTCTGGCGGTGCAATTGTAAGTGAATATGCTCCAGATATAAGCGCAAAAAATTATACCTTTCTTTGCAGAAACAGACTAATTGCTGCTCATTCAATAGCAACAATAATAATTGAAGCTCCTTTAAAAAGCGGTGCTATGAACACCGCAAAACATGCAATCAAACTTAAGAAACTACTATTTGCAATTCCTTGGGATATAAATCATATAGAAGGAAAGGGATGTAATCATTTGATTAAAAATGGAGCAAGAATACTAACTTCATATGCAGAAGTACTATGCGAAATATCAAACAATTCTCAAATCACATTTGATAATTTTATAGATGATTATTCTGATTCAAATACAATAGAACATGAGTATCTTCACTACTATAACTTTATTAAAGAAAGACAATCTGTATCAATTAATGATATTTATGATTTCTTTAAATCAATCTCTGTTTCTGATATTAATTCTGATTTGCTAATTATGGAAATAAATGGCTACATCAAACAAGATACAATCGGAAACTATTCCATTAATTAAGTCTCATATCGTTTAGTAAGTAAAAAAAGATGATGCCGTATAGCATCATCTTTTTAATTAGTCAACATATCTTGCTTCGTATTTTGATATCCATATTCCTGAAAGATCTTTGCCTCCAGCTACATATCCTTCATTATCATCTTGTGGAGTAGCTCCTCTATATTCGCCAAAGTAAAACGCAGGTGACTTAATGTATCCATTACTAGTATAGTCGGTTGTTAATCTACTATACATGATACTTTTAGAGCCATCACCGTTATCTTTGTACGTATATCTTGGTAGCCAAACAAACATACTTCCTTCTTTATCGATGACTAGGCCAACTCTAGCGTCAGCATTCATTCCACGAAGGTCTTCATTTGAATAATCTCTTCCACTTGTTGATGTTGCAGTTACACCATCTAATAGCATAACATTAGCTATTCTGTTAGGTCCACTCTCAGTTATAGAATAATCATACCAATTTTCATCATCACTTGATGTTATAACCCACTTCCCATTCTCATATACAACAGGAAGCATTCCTGAGTATACGATTGGAGCATTGACCCCTTTTTTTTCATCATATTTGGATAAATCTATAATCGTATCCCCTAGTTCTTCTGAAAGAAGATCCTTTTTGGTATATATTTTTCTTCCTTCTATGATGTAAGGTTCTATTAGTGTTACTTCGCCATTATTGTAATTAACAATATATTTGTGAGTAGTTGAATTAACACCAAGTTCAAATAAGTCGGCTTGTTCAAGCATATAATAGTTCTTACCATATTTTTTATTATTTACCTGTAATGGAGCTTCATCTGATAATTCATATCCAAGAAGTGGATATACTTCACTATCAAGCTTATGCTCTTGCCCTCTTTGGAATACTGCATTTTCAATTTCTATGAACTCATTTAGCGCTTTTGTCTTTGTTGCTTGAGTTTCAGTAATTGTAAAATAAGCATTTAAACCAATCGCTGCAAGAATAATGATAATGATAATCATTATGACTAAAGCTACCAAAGATACACCTTTGTTATTTCTCTTAGGAACTTCTAATGAAGTTCCTAAGAGATTATTATTTTGAATAAACATTTTCATATACTCATTCCTCCTTTAGACCTAAATCGTATTAACCTTAGTTACCTACAATTATAGCTCTAAATGTTGCATTGTTTACATCATTGTTAATATTTACAGCATTATCGTTGTTATCTTTAATCATGTAAGGTTTTTCAGTATCATTAGCTTGGAATCCAGAGATATCTCCACCTTTATATAGGCTTGAAGAGTTTCCAACAGTATCAACATACGCCTTATTTTCGTTACTTAATTCATTTTCTGCAGAACCTACTGTTGATACATAGTTGCTATTTGTATTTCCGACATAATCGTATGTGCTATCTTTTACTTGTGTGCTTTCAATATCTTGTGGCATTACACCATCAAATGTCTTTGAACTTGTTGCGTCTGACAAGATTTCAGCTGCACCTAAGTCTCTTGCTCTACCCATGAACATATCAATCTGAGCTCTATTAACGCCATATCGTGACTGTGAATCAAGATTTTCATTAATTTCTGACTCTTGTTCTAGTCCCTGAGCTATGCTATATGCATCTGATACTGAAAGGTCATCAATTACCTCTCCTTCATTATTGAAGATGATGTCTTTATATTTTACTCTTGTTACTGCTTCAACAATACATGATGCCTTATTCTTGTATTCATCTTCAAAGTTGAATACAGTATCTGGAATGCTCTCTGGTGGTGTATATGTATACTTCAAAGCATAATTAGATGTTTCTGTTGTCTTAAGTTCTCTAGAATCTACAAGATATCCGGTAGAACCTACAAATCTTACTGGTCTATTTGCAAAGAATGTAATTGCAAGTTCATTATTTGAATCTGATAATTTAGAAATTGTCTTATCAACTTTAATGTCATAAATTATATCTATTGTCTGACTTCCCTCACTATCATGTCCTGCTTCATCTTTACATTTAACAACTGCAATTCCGTTTACCTTTGTTTGTAGATCTGCAGAATATGTATACTCTACCATATCTGGATACAATTCACTAGACATCGTGCTCTCGCTTAATTGATATACTTTGTAGTTTGTCTCATTACTTGAAGACTGTAAGATATCTGTCGTTATCTTATCAAATGATAATGTTGCCGATTCAAGTGGTGTATACGACTTAATAATTATTTGCATATCAACAAATTTATTATCTCCGTCATAACGAACTACCCTACCATTCTTGTATATAATTCTAACAATTGGTCTTTGATCAACTAGTCCATCATCAGATATTACTCTCAATCTAGCTTCTCTAGAATAAATTACCGAAGAACCATTTGTTATCTTACACCTATACAAGTATCCATTCATTCCTTCAGTTGCTGGTGGCGTTGTATATGAGCTTGTATTTCCACCGGTTCCAGTAGTTACTGTGCTCCATGTATTTCCACCATCATTACTTACTTCCCAAACAAATTCATAATTTGCTGGATGACCGTCTTCAATAATAATTATTTCAAATGTTGCTCTTTCATCAACTTTAACTTCCTGGTCTTCAAGATCTTTAATAGTTGGTGGAACATCTCTACCTAATGTTGCTTTATGATATGTACCTGAAAAGGAGGAATTGGTGGAAAAATTATCCAATTCAACACTTACAGTGGCTATTGGACCGATTACCGGAAAAATACTCGATGAATACAAGGTCAAGCACATTTTCCCTGAAAGGTATACAGTAAAGGACATGATTGATTTGATGTTTAGGGAACTGAACAACAAGGACTAGGACCATTAAGGAGGAATTTCCATAAGCCAATTCAAAATAAGCATCATCATACCGGTTTACAATGGA